>Ga0307930_1002219_pt1 | contig 14908 bp, 10 predicted proteins | sample OrgLakmetageno46_FD_203161 | JGI IMG/M metagenome (GOLD analysis project Ga0307930, IMG submission 203161) | Saline water microbial communities from Organic Lake, Antarctica - #46 | ecosystem: Environmental > Aquatic > Non-marine Saline and Alkaline > Saline | place: Antarctica: Organic Lake... | reverse complement strand
TGAAGGCGTCTTACCATCTACAGCTGCTAGAGCACCTTCTAAGCGGGCAAGCGCTGCTCTTGAAGCATCGTCTCCATCCTCTACTGAGCGTTGCACTGCTGCTAGTGCCTTGAAACATCACAAAATAGGACAATGAAATTTCTAGAATGAAGATATGGATACGGAAGGTATTTAAACACAGACTAGTAAACGAAGTATTATTTAATAATCAGCAGCCAATTGGCTTAGCATGTGCGTACACTTACCGGTAAAGCCACGTTAGTCAAATGTGGTGATGGAGGTGCTCGAACATTAGTAGTGCTCTTCACAACGGAACCGTTATGCCCTATAATGCGTGGCTCGGGAAACATAAATGCTTTCGCCGGTGTGGCGCCCGGCGGCTTCGGTGCCGGAAAAACAAATGGAATTGGCGGCAGAGACATTACGGTACTCCTTTCTGCAAGAGGATTTGAAAGCTGGGTTGCTACTGATGTCTGTAACCTATTTGTTGCAATATTATTGGCAGAAAGAGCCGTCGATGAATTATCTGCGGTGAAATCCCAGCCACCTTCATCAACGTCTCGTGGCGTCCTAAATGCGCTAGCACTGCTGCTGCTGCTGCAGCTGGCACTACCACTGAGGCTACCGCAGTTTTCAGCGTGGCCACTTCCGGATACGTCAAACATAGAAGGTTGCGACAGCATCTTCTCATGCTTCAACGATGATTGAGCATGGTGATTACGAACAGTCTCTTCAAGTGAATCCTTGAGTTCGATTTCTCTTTGCTCGCTAGAACCATTACCAGCAGCTTTTCTGCGAATGATTGCGTCGCGCAACCAGCTGATTGGCTGCCCTACACCATCAAAGCTGCTACCCTTGTCTCTAGTGCTACCATTGCTACCATTGTCGACATTGTGGATTGTGTCATTAACAATTCTGCTCTCAATTCTGCCAGTGCTCCTACGAATATCTCTGTCCAGTACATCACCTGAGCAGAGGGCTAACTTTTCGTCGGAGTGGAAAATATCATCGAGCTCTGTTGTGCTGGGTGGCCGCTTTTGGTCATCGCGATGACTGCTCTCGACAGCATCCTCATCTTGTGCATCGTTTGCATCCTCAAGGCGGCGGAAGATTTCGTGGCTCAAGAGGTCGCTGGCAGAGGGACGAGCCGACGGATCCTTCTGAAGGCAAGCCCTTACAAAGTCTCGTATTTCGGCCGAAAATGTGACACCATCGTTGCCCTTAGTTGGTAGTGTTGGTGGCTCGTCCTAAGATTGGCATAAATGCATGGTCGTCAGGAGTTTAAAAATTGGGAATTCAAGGTTCCTTCAGGCACTTTATAGGTACGAAGGTTGCATTGTACAGTCCGAAAAAAATGTTTGACGGATGCACGGATGCAGTGACCTCGACAGTTCGCCTGTTTTCTTCTCGCGAGATGTACCACTGCTACAATTATCAGATATTGTATCTATGATGTAGCTGCCATTTGTATTACCTCTGGAATCATGAACAGGGCGCGCACGGGAAGAACGTGAGCTAAAGGTGGAGCACCGCACAGTAGCTCCCACGCAACGCACCCTAAACTCCACACGTCGGCTGCTGCTCCATAAGCTGATCTCGTTATCACCTAATCCCAAGCAATTGCATATAATTTGCAAGCTCAGCTGATTCGGAGTTCAAAATTATATAAGAAGGAGTTGAAAGTACATGTGTACTGGCAGATCCTTGCTAAACTTCTATCGCAACTCTCATACTTCGTCTAATCCAACTAATTGCTAACCTCAGGCGCCATCCAAAATGGTGAGCCAACAAAAGTGTCCCTTTGGCCCCGAGTGGCCGAAAGCTGTGCAGCTGCACCAAAATCCGCCAATTTCACGCAACCTTCGCAGCTCATTAGCCTATTGTAAATAAGTAAGAATCCAGAAAAGCGAAGCGAGTGAAGTAGTGCTCAAGTGGCTGGTGCATGAATCACAGTATCAGTTTTTACGAACACATTGGCTGCTTTTAAGTCGCGGTGGATTGTTGGCTTTCCGAGTTGTCCAGTGTGCAAGTAGTCTAAACCGAGGAGCAGCTCGCGGAGAACCTGGCGAAACGACGTCGCAACAACGTTCAGTAAGCATACTACTAGGTTAACGGTATGTCTTCGTTGTTTACAGACTCAATCTGCCCCAGTGCAGGCTAAGTGAAATGAAGCAGCAAGAGAGGAGCAAGGGGCTGAATCAACCTGGGCGGCGACACGTTCTGGCATGGGCTGTTCTGAGCTCAGAATAGACGCCAAACTGCCGCCTTCCAACAATTCCATGGCTACCCAGAGCTGGTGGCCCACTACCCACGCGCCGCGGTATGCACATAGCTGCGGGCAATATGCTCTAGCAAGCACCTATACCAGAAGAATTCCGCACATTTAGCGGATTGATTGAGGGTACTGGCTGCTTACGCGTCAGGTTTACATCATTCGATGGTGGAGGTAATTACTTTGTGTACATCGAGCGTAGAAGACCTCATGGTTCAAGCCAAATTTCGATTATGCAGTAAATTGTAAAATCATGATATTATCCTTTGTGTATGCACTTACCCCAACTTCTTCAACCACACCCTCGACGCCGCCATCGCCGAGTGCTTCCAAATCTACGACCTTGAGTGCCACAACTTCAGCTCGAGCAGGTGAGCCGCCCGAGAGACCCAAATCAGTCAAGATTGCGCGGTGCACTGCCCCGCTGGACCCTTTGCCAATGCATTCAAGAATTTCCACGGGCGGGTCAGTGCTTAACATCGTCTTCAAAGCTTGAATGATTGCTCAACGAAGACCCGCATGACACGGCATTATGTATATATTTGTGTCTTTCGGAAGATGTGTTCTGGATGAAAGATCTGGAACATCAAGACACTGCTGCCCCTACGGGGCAAATGCTCCAGAGCGTGGTGGGGAGCTGAAAATAAAATAATAAGCATCGCATCGCATCGTATCATTTCTGTAGCTTCAACAGAGTCGCCTTTAGGTCGCAGTACTGCTGTGAGCCTAGCGATACCCATTTGCTACTTTTGACAACAGGTGCGTGAAGGAATGAATCTTAAATGAGCCACCATGACTAAATGAGCGTTATCTGCGTCATCGATAACCTTGAACTGGTGTGTGTGTGTGTATGTACTCTCGGAGCTTCTGCAGAGGAAAAGAGGAAATAGTAATGGATGGGTTGCAAGACGTCGATTGCGCCCACACTGCAAGCAGTGGGCTTGGCCGTGATAACTCTCAGCAGCTACCGGATAGCCCTGCGTGTAAATACTGTTACGACTTGGACCAAATCGAAAATCGAGGGAAGGAGTGCGAAGTTTGTGGAGCTGCCTTGAAGCCCAGCTTAGACGATGTCTTTGAAGCTAGCGCCGATCCCGTAAACGCTAATATTTTGGCGCAATGCACTACTTTAAAGCGCTTTGTATCTAGTGAGAGCAACGAAGGCTTTGAGGCTTCGTACCATGTTGGAGCTGAAGAAGAGGATGCGGACCACTGCACAAATACCGACGACTCCTTTTCGTCGTCAGCGTCTGATGACTCGTCGCACGACGGTTCATTCGACGACTCTGATTACGACGAAAGTGCTGACCCCACTCCCATAACAGAGCACGCTACCAAGTGCCGGAGCCTCGAGCGCATGATTTTAGGGCTGCCAGGAGGCGAACAATGGCTCGGAGATCGCAGCGGTCACCGCAAGCGATGCGGCACTAGCCGAGGTAGTACAACTGCACCAGGGTCAAGCCTGACATCGCTTGAAGACCCAGGTAGTGACTGGGCTAGCGATAGGCGTGACGATGACGATACTTCCTCGAACAGTACGAGCGACAAGCATGGCAGCGATAACGACTCCATGAGTAGTATGAGCGATCGGCGTGACGACGGCTGCGGCGACTCCTCAGATAGCGAAGATGATGGTTGCGAAGAATACGGAGAGGGTCGTATTTCTTTTGAGCAGCAGCAACTATCGTGGCGTGCAGAGCTGATTCCAGTGACAACATCATCAGAGCACGCAAGCGAATGTCGGTCCTTGGAACAGATTATTAGCAATCTCACAGACGACGGAACCAACAATGACGCAGACAAAGAATCTGAAGGCAGTGATTCCGAGGAATTTAGTGACGATGTAGATGTGGATGGTGTTGAGAACAGGGAGAATGATTTACCAAAGAGTTCAAAGCATGATGGCGTATTGACAAGCATGTCCGATTTGAAGCTTTCTCATGAAGTCTACAAAGAAGATGGTGAGCTTCTGGAGACTTCTAGCCAAGTTGACAATGAAGCCGTGGCTATTGAGGGATCAGAAGAAGTTAAGCCAGTCCATTTAAATGGCGTGTTATCTCAATTAGCAGACCATTTATTGAGCCTAGTGTTTGGGTTTGTCGTTGAGATAAATGATGGGACTGAAGCAGGCAGAGGTGACTGGCGCGTTCACAAACTGCTTGACGACAGGGACGATTTAAGTGAACCACGAATCAAGTTTGATGGAAAAAGTGAAGCAACGCAGTTTTCTTGGGCTTCTTACAACACTGCTGCCATGATGCAACATGCAGCGCTCATTGCACCGCTCCGAGTGGTCTCCAAAGGGTTTCGAGACGCTTTAGCCCAAGGCTGCGCTTTGCGCCTCAGCATTACTCAAGGCAAACTCCTGGTAGCGGCTGATGACTTCCAAGAAATGGACTCTTTGGCAGAGTGCCACCGTTATCCAGGCTTCTTGCAGCCCGGGCTCGCAGCACTCAAAGTGGTACCACCAGAGACGCACCCAAAGCAGTGGACACGCGACGACGCAGTTCACGAACAGGTGAAGGAAAAGAGACATGAAATTGATTGAGGGTCGACTTATATGCTACTGAGGGTGAAATATTAGATGAGTTTTCGATACAATTAGTCGTATTAGATTTCAAGGTAAATTAAAAAGAAATACAGCCTCGAAGGTTTGTCCTTTTCTAGTTTCAAATACGGCTCAAAGATGTCGTCGTTTTCTTACGTTGTATGTTGCTTCTCATGATTTCAGGAGGAAGTGGCGGCGGCGTTGCGAGTGCTCCTCGCTCCTGTGTGGCCAATGCTGCGCGTGCTGGATTTGTCATTCGTGAATCTGGAGGCCGCGCTTGTATCGGTGCAAGTGGCGAAGCTGTGCCCTAAGCTCGAGGCCTTGAGCGTGTCTCACTGCGAAGCGGTGGATGATGCCACCATTGTTGCTTTAGCCCATGGCAAATGCGCAGGTTGGTGTATTCTACTTTACCCCTTCATCTACTCTTGTGTTTCTTTCTAGATTTGATATGTGCAAATGACGTCGCTATTGTATGTCCTCAACCCTCTGAATTAATCTTGTTCGCTCTTGAAAAAATCATTCCGCGATGAGTATTCATTCTGTTGATTATGTTTACATCTACTCTTGCATGCATATGCGTTTCTGTGTGTTGTGTAAGGTAACTTGCGTGCGCTCAATGTAACATCATGCTGCTACGACGGCATTGGCGATGCTGCGGTTGCTGCCCTCGCGGAATGTTGCCCGAAACTCGCGTCCTTGCGAATCGGCTACGCAGGGGCTCTCACGGATGCAGGCATTACTGCACTCGCTTGTCGGCAGTTCGCTTGCCAGGAGCAAGTCTCTCCCTTGGTCGAGTTTTGTGCACCATATTGCGAAAGGGTGACGGACGAGGGCTTGCTGCTGCTAGCAGGCCAAGACCTTAGTGAAGTTGGCAACGGGTTGAGTGCTGCGCCAGTGGAGCTCGACCGTCAAGGAAGGGACTATTCGGTCCAGGGACGAGCAATTGCTTCAGCTCAACGCGCTGCTGCAGCTGCCGGTGTGGCCGCTGGCGAAGCCTCGAGTACTGGTCTTACACCTATAAACTCTACAAGTCAATTTAGCAGTGGAGCTTCTTTTGATGGCAGCGGAACCTCGACGACCACTGTGTGTCCAATGTGCACCGTCATCAATGAAGGCTCTTTCGAAGCTTGCCATGTTTGCTGCTCGCCACTTCCTCGGGTACAAAGAGAAATTGTGCCGCCGGTGCGCTCAACTCACTCATCATTGCTGGGAACACGTCATCATGCCATGGGACGCCAAACGAGTGCAGCGGTTCGGCGGTTGCGCATGTTTGACGTGTCCTCGTGCCCTAACGTGGGCACGCAGGGTGTAGTGGCAGTGGTGGAGTGTGCGGGGCCTTGGCTCCAATACCTCGATCTGGGCGGGTGCGTAATCTAGTACAGCCATGCTTCATCACATAACTTACTCATTTATGTGACGGTGTCCCTTGTGATAAATCTATGCAAACATTGACTGCGTCGGACTCTAACATTCCAAATTTATACCATTGTTTGTGTTTTGTAATTCGAGCGCAGATGTGATGGGGTCGATGCGGCAACATGTTGCGCAGCGCTCGCAGCTTGCCCTAGCCTCCGCGTATTTCGACTCACTGACTGGTACAACTTAACATACACACCACGCAAATTTCTGAGCAGACCAATATACTAATGATAATCGCGTCTTTGATCGTGAAACCATCCTCTCGAATTCACCGACTTCACCTGTAGTCTTAGCTCCTTTCACTCCACCTGCACTGCTTGTTTCATTTAGGTATTCGCTGTCGGACAATGCGCTCCTCGAAGCTGCCCACCATTGCCCTCAACTCGAAGCCCTTGATGTAGCTTTCACGCTCGTGCCCTCACCTGTTGTCTCGTCTGCTGCCCTCGCACAACTCCCAAGCCTCCTGCCGAAGCTTGTTTCTCTCAACTTGTCGTACCTTGAAAACGTGAACGACGCTGTGGTCGCAGCCATCGCCAGTGGTTGCCCGCGGCTCCGCGAACTCCGCCTCGCTTATTGCATTCAAATCACCGACGTAGGCTTGCGTGCCATCGTCGGCTACTTGGGAGGCACGCTGCAAGTGCTCAGTTTGCACAGCGACGACCTGTGCACCGACGTAGGGCTTGTGGCCGTTTGCAAAGGTTGCCCCCTTCTCGCTGAACTCGATGCTGCCTTTTTGCGCTTCTTAACCGATGTGGTAGTCGACGTTATATTGGTGCACTGCGCACGGCTAGTGAAACTCGCGTTGCACGGGTGCCTTCAAATCACCAAGAAAGCGCGGGCTCGGGTGCAGCAAGTTTGGGATGAGCAAGCTGCTGCTGCACGGAGTGGAGGAGAGTTTGTGACAGCTGACGGTGATTTGGCTGCAACTTACGACAGAAGCGACAAAAGCAGTGATGACAACGGCACCAGCAGCGACGAGGACGATGGTTGTTGAGATTCCGCATTACCCGGCGATGTGGTTCTGGTCAATGGGAAATTAGGCAGGGAGCAGGCAGGGAGTTTCCTACTTGTACTACTTACTTGGTATTTTTGTCTTAATTAGCGATGGGCCATCATCATCATCACCCATTGCATCCCCTTCATTTATATCAACTAGTCTTCAGACTTGCTTATATTTATATCTCGGACTTGAATTAACTAAAGTAATCACGGCAGTGCCCCGCTAAGTTAGCGTAGAATATGTCATTCTAAGAGCCAGCAACATGTAATTATAGCACCTTGAACACGTTTTTAAGAACCCAGCGGATTTAAAGTGGTGCGAGTTCTATTTTTTTTGTGCGGTTGTGCGAGACGAAGTAGCCGTGATACATTTGATGAATCTACGCACTTCCATTTCTCAATTCTCATTCGAAAAATATCCCTTCGAGGTCACCGTCATCCAGCTGAAGTATTTCGCTCTCGCCAGGCCGATCTCCGGAAGCGCTTTCGGGGTTGTCCTCTCGTTCTATACCTATGCGCATTTTTTTGGCCACCGGAGTGAAACCGAATGAGGAAGTCCCCTGAGCAGACGAAAAATATATCTCATCAAAAGAACTAGAGGGCGGGCTGTCAGATGTTGTTCCATTATCATCGCGCAGTGGAGCTCGCATAAGCGCAGTAGATTCTTCACCAATTGCCTCCATTTCCACATCATCGGCTGTGGGCTCCGGCCGGTTTGTTGACAGTCTCGCATCTTTCATTCTAGTTGAACGGCGGCTCGGAAAATATTTTGCGAACAGTCTCAAATTAGAAGCGCCTGATACAAGTCCTGAAACAAAACCACGCTTTATGATACTCATCTCTCTCTCGTTGAATGGTGCCATTCGTTGTACAAATGGCTTTGCAGCAGCTAGACGAGAATTTAGATTGCGAGCTTGTAAGTACGAAGTTAGTATTTCTCTTGCTGATTTCGAGTCGACATTTGGGGGCCATACTAAATTCGACCTGATTTGAGGAGACATTCGCTTAGGCACTGGCACTGGCACTGGCACTGGCACTGGCGATTTTTCAACTTTGGGGAAAAATTCAAGCACGTCCGATACGTTGACCCAATTTGGAGCAGAAGGTGTGGATGCTCTACAGAACTTTCCGCTTATTGACGCTGGGCCAGATATCGCTTCAACCTTGACATGTGCGCCCTCGCGGCCTATAATCCTGTAGAGTTTCTTTACTCGATCACTTCTCAAAGCAAAGAATTTCGCAACTGGTGGTGGCATAGGTTGAAATGAACGGCATTGTTTTTCAATTGAACATGGCATTTGTGTGACTGAAACATGAGGAGTACTACTCGTGTTCTCGGAATCGTCCTTTATTTTTTCAGTGATGTTAACATCACACGTTCGAATCGTCATAGAGGCAGGCACAGGTGATGCTTTTTCAGGGTCTGTTTTTGAAGTCTTATCACTCGAAATTGTCTTTGGCATCGGTGGAAGTGAGGGTGCTGCCTGAGAATTTCGAAACACAATTTGTTCTGCTTTCCCGCATTGTGAGCAAGCCGCGGGGGGCTTTGGGTGATTGAGGGCTTTGCCTAGCCGAGCTGCATGTTCGTCGTAAGCAACTGCAGCTTCGAACTCGCTCTTAAAGTCACCAATATGCTTCAGTCGACTATCCACTCGAATAAATGACCACCACATTTTGGTCTTACGATGAAAGGTTACACCAACATATCTGTTCCTTGTTATTCCTTTCGCTGATTCTTGAGCATTGGCGAGACACTGAGCGCATGACTTTGGCTTAGATGGAGAGGCAGTTGAGTTTGAATTGGCATCTGTGGGGATCGATTCTTGAGGTGGAGACGAGCTTGGATGAATTGAAGGGTTCTGAGGCACAGTCGGAGCTGCTGGGATGACTCCTATATCTGCATTGGAAGCGGAATTTGACGGACGCGAAGCTGACGAGGGTTCATCTGTTCTAGCATTATATATACCAGAATTACCGTTCATTTGCATTGGAATTGCTGGAGCGTCTGTATTTGACATCTCTGCGGGAATGTTCGGCTGCGAGGGGCGAGCAGGTGCCCGCGTCAGCATCATTAATGCCTTTAGAGCATCCGCGGCATCGGGATCAGAGGTGGCAGTGGAAACGGCATCAGCTTCTTCTTCAATTTTTTTTGACGGTCTCACGTGAGTGTCAACTATACGTGCTGAAGCAGGTGGAAATATCTGCTCAGACCTGTGATCGTCTGTTTTTATAACAATCATAAGTCGTCCATTGGATCCGTCCGGGTCAGAAGATGCAACGCTACCAGCAGATGGTACAGATGGTACATCATTCTGAGTTTCCTGCTGTTTTATTTGTATTGGAAGCCTCACTTGAGTGCATTCTCTAAGCTTAGAATTCTTGCAAAATTTTGGCCCGAATACTTGCACATTCTCATATAAAAGTGTATCGCAATCGATTCCTAAGGTAGACGCGATTGCGGAAGGAGTCTCGTTGTTTTTTGCGATATAAACCAGTCGATTGCGGTTTACAGCCATGACCTGACCAACTCCATGTCGTGCTTTTTTTCCTGATGTTAGCCTCTTTGCAGGAATAGTCTTTTTGAATCGCGACGTCAGAGCCTTCTCTGAATTTGAATTCGGAAAAAGTGTAAAAAGTGCACCGGATGTAAACCTATTACAGGCATTATTAGACTCCGGCAGGGTGACGGCACGATGGCGTTCTTGCGATACAGAGTAACCGCTCAAATTTAAACGAGATTGTTTAGAGGAACAGCTTGGTGAACCAGTTTGTGGCTGATCCGTAAGTCCGAGCGCTGGTGAACGGTGCCCTGTATCTAGTTGAAATTCATGTTTCTTCAAAACATTGATATAAGGTTGCGATGGCCGTCGAAGCGAAGCTGGTATTCTCGCCGAATTTTGGCTCTCCATGCTTCGAAAGATGGGAGTATTCTTGAGGTTATTGCAGCCAGAATTTAAATATTTAACGCCCTCATCATGGATAGATTAGAAGAACATGTGCTTTGAATTAGTGTTTGCAGTAGACAGAGCTACATCTGTAAAACAACAACTCAACTCTCTCTCTTCTGTTCTCTACCAAGGATACCCTTGTCTCTACGTTCATTCGTTCTCGTTTCATTTGGAATAATTTGGAATGGAGCTTACTGCAGCGAATTTGTCCGTTGAAAGATAGTATTGTTGGCTGTTGGCTTTTTCTACTTCTACCAGGGGACAGACACCCTAAAGTGTCCCCTGCACCTGCTTCTACAGGACTTACACAAGTTCACGTGCCCGTGCAATGCACGGTTCAGGGATAACTTGCTTCGGTATCTGCACAGCAACACAGCAACTGCGTGTTTTTAGCGCCTTGATGCGCGTCCTTGAGGTGCCCGTGGATGAGTGCCCCTTGTAGCGCCCTTGGTGTGTGTCTCTTCTTGTGCCCGTGGTCTGAAATTCTTAATTCGTTATCTGTACCGAGAAAGACGGCACCCCGCTCGCAATTCGGTCACTTACTTTTGCTCCAGTGGACGCCATCGATAAAGCATTGTTGCACTGTCTCTCCCCCTACTGCACGTACTTATACGGGCCCGTCCAAAAATATACGTCGGACACGAATTACGAACCACGGTCGATTTTCCATTTAATATAAATGATATACAGTATAAGTATTATAAGCCAATCTCAGCATCGCCTGTCCTCTTTCTTGCTAACGAAGTATGGTTCACGTGGCTGCAATGCTGCAGGCTGTGCGAACACGAATGGTCACAGGCCTACGAACACCAGGAGTAGCTTCTCCGCTCCAGAAGCAGTACTGGCGCCCGACGCCTGAGAAAAACATTAAAACGATGCCCTGCTGGGGCAAAAAAATAGCTCAGGGAATTTCCTCGTGGACCTGGGACGTGACACACGAACGAGCACTCAGTCCTGCCGACTTGTTCGGAGGAAAGGCGCCAGTTGGAGCCTTAATTGGCCTTCTGGAGCGAATTTGCTAGCGCATGTGCAGCTCAAGTGTATTCTTTATGTGCCTCTGTGACTGCTGTGTACTTTCCTTTCTTTGTTTTTGGGAGAGTATTAACTAGACTAGACTAGACTAGTATTGTAAGCCTAAAGCCCTTAATCGTGAAATTATCTCACCGAGAGGACTATCAGCAGGTATATTGCTAGAAAGTGGCGATATGTGGAGCTTCTGTACCTGCCTTCCCCAAACCAACATTTTCTGAGCCCCCCCCGAGGGGGGACTGGATTTAGTAACTAACAGGCAGGGTGCCATCTACTCTTATTTTTGTGCGAAATATCTGCTCACCCAGTTTTAAAGGAGCTTGATGAACGAAATCTGAATGCTGCTCTCAGCTCGGAAAATGACTCAGATCGAACCAGGTATCTAAACCTACTATCTGAGCTGAGAAAAGCATGCAGTCATTAATTGTTATAATATCATCCGTGGGTGGTGCAGTCGAGATGCCTAGAAAAATTTGTGTAGATCATTGTTGTTTTTTTGGGAAAAGAACAACCAGTGAAAATGAATATATCACTTCTTTTTTTTTTTTTGGGGGGGGGGGCACCAAAACTTCCTTCGTAGGGCTCGCAAATCCTGGCGGTGAGTTTCCCGTGACACGCGCAGCCACTGGATTTGTGTATGATATCCGAAAAAAAAATCCCACTATGCTATCCCCAGCTCTGTGAATTAATGATTTCCGTGTTTATGTTTCTGGCCGCCCCAGCGGGCTTGCTGCCTACTGGGCTCGCAGCTCCTCGATGGTTCAAAGCTTCCCTGGGTTAGGAATTCCGTAGAAATCACGCGGAAAGTGAAATTTCAACGATACCGAAGTGATTTACGTTCGCACTAAAAAACAACTAAAAAAAATACCTAGCCGTAAATTTGGCACGTGAACCACGCGGAAAGGGGATTTACACGCAACCTTGATGCTTCCTGCCGGTGTGGTCGCGGTGGCGTGGTGGCTATTATGTCCTCGGATTTGGTGTTTGGAGTTAGCGAATACGGCCCTGGATATGCGGTGGGCGGTGAAAACCCCACCCGCACGAAATATATATCTATATCGCGCGTGAACTTTTATATTCAAATGGAAAATAATTCGCTTTCAGATAAATTACAACACAGATAACTCTACATCCCCAACACATATACGCAGGCACTTCCAAATAACTGGAAAGCAATAGAACGAAGACAGTAACAGTTCTCAAGTCACATCGCGGCTCGGATCAGAGCCAACGTCGTTAGGGCTCCTGTAGTATGCACCGTGTGGCTGGTCGGTGGAGGTTGTGCTTTTCTCGGCGCAGAGGGGGTTCCCAGAGCCGTACAACTCGCCGTCGCCAATTAGTGGCCTTCGTGGTGTGTCATCAGCTTTGAGAAGCGCGTCAAACATCAAGAACTGAAAGGTCATGAGCACCCTGTGTCACGACAACAAGAACAGCAAAATGACCGCGTCGAGAAAGACAATGAAAGGTTCTGGAGGTCCTTTCGGAAACTTGGGGAAATGATATGCGAGTAGAAAGAAAGGATCACCCACTTTGCTAAACACTCATTTCAAGGCGTACATTTTTAAAAACTCAATAAAAAATGAGCACAGTTTTAAGGATGACAAACGGAAACTCACCCCGGGCTGAGCACCATGACCACCACGAGTTCAAGTTGGGGATAGGGCTGCAGAGGCCCAAAGAGCCAATCGCCAAAATTCGACATCGGCCCGGACATCGCGTACAGCAAACACCCCACAATGACTTTGTTCACCTGCGTTGATAGCATTCCCAGAACATATACGGATCAATGAGGCACCATTGGAGCTAGCGCTGAGCATTAAGTAAGCCCGTAAATTGCTACTGCAGAATTCGTTTAAAAGGGCATACGGAATGAGATACCCGAGTGGCATTGGTAGTGTTTAAAGAGGAGGTTGCGCCGAGGAGCTTGGACCTAAGAAAGCACAATTAAACCTATCATCTTGATCTGATCCTCTCGAACGTACCAGCAGAGAAGCGAGGTAAACGGCGAGCTGTTTGGCCCAACGGACTCGATCCTTGGGGGGAAGCCCGTACACCCCTACATGGGCAAGGGCGCTCTGAAGGCCATACCTAGACGCACAAAATATTAGAGTAAGAAATAAGGGGGGGTGAGTCAAGTGTCTATGCTACTAGTAGGTTGTCAACGTGAGCTCATGAGCTCATACCGAAGTACTTGTGGTTGAAGTATACGAGTAGCTCACAAGTGAACTCCGACATTATGATTTCATATGTGTGTGTGTGCTTACTTATGGACAAAGAAGCGGCAAAGGCTGTCGTGCACCACGGAGACGATAAACACGCCCAGTGTGCAGTCAATGAAGTAGTTTAAGAAATACCTGGTAGAACCGGTGCGAAGATTTGAGGAAATGGGTTAGTCACGTATATATGCACTATATCATGAAGCTATTGTGCACACGAAGCAACCGAGATGAAGCATCCACACAATAGCCCGTGGCATACATACAAGTTGAAGAGCAAATATTCACCAAGCACATTCGTCGCCGCCACCGCCAGAGAGGAGACCAGAGACGATAATGTTGGCGAAATGTACGAAGCCACCGCCCACGAGCTGCTTGCCGACGTCAAAACCCCATACGCGCCATGGACGAGGTGGGCGATCGATGTAAAAGCGCTTGAAGACTAGCGAGCCTGCGAAACGAGAAATTTCAGATGCGGAGTGGAGATTAGGAAAGTGACCTAAGATATTAGAGCCAGGCCGCCGCTAATGCTAAACGAACTGAGATTAAAACAGCCTGCAAATCACCTACGAATAGATGCCATGTCGTCAGGATAGGAAAACCAACCTATAGCAACTGCCCCCAAGAGAGCCTGGATTCCGTACGCGAACCACCCGCCAAGGAGCTGGCAGTCAGCAATCGCAGCGTCGTCGGCTGACAAGTGTCGGGATGACATCGACGCAAACTTTATGAATGGCTTCTTATGTGACGAGCTAGCTCTCTAAGGCTTCTTAGCTTTCATAAATTTACAGCTCGAAGTCTCAGCTTGCTTACGTGAAGTGGCAACTATCAGAGTTTGGTCTATGGCGCTTGACACGAAACTACTGCTTGGCGCTTGAGGCGTGAACTGCTTGACACGAAACAGGTCTACGGATGGTACATGCTCAAGGACCGACCGAATTCCTGACTTCTGAGAGCTTATTTCCTGTTTTACAGTTCCTGATTTTCAGGACTAAATTCCTAGTTAATTGGGGATCCTGATTAGCTTAAAATTACCGAAGCATGGAAATTTGGACTGCAGAACCATAAAAGTGCGGTACTTATTGATAAACCCAATCCTTTACAACTCCAGCCGGACAAAATTCTGGCTGGTCTGGAAAGCCCGAAGAGGAATAGAACTCTACGGAGAGGGTTATGCGGCCTACTTCCTGTCTTCCTAAATTTTGAGTTATTTCCTGGTTTTTTTTCCTGGTGGAATTTGGTCGGTCCTCGTACGCGCTTCGCTTTTTGTCAACCGAAACTATACTGAACGTCCCACCCAACACCCAGCGGTCTATACAGGGACGGATTTCTCGCCTCAAGCAAAGCTGTTTTTTGAACTCGAACTCGAACTAATACAAACCCAAATGGCACAGAAGCCAATGCTGCGGGCAGAAGTGGGAATGCGCGTGCGTTGCGCAAACAAAGCAAGTGCGGAATGATTCAGGAGGGAGAGGGG
>Ga0307930_1002218_pt1 | contig 14911 bp, 17 predicted proteins | sample OrgLakmetageno46_FD_203161 | JGI IMG/M metagenome (GOLD analysis project Ga0307930, IMG submission 203161) | Saline water microbial communities from Organic Lake, Antarctica - #46 | ecosystem: Environmental > Aquatic > Non-marine Saline and Alkaline > Saline | place: Antarctica: Organic Lake... | reverse complement strand
CGTGTGACGAAATTGCTCCCCCCCCCCCCCAACCTGATGCACGGTTTCTCCGCAGAGCCAGTGCAGCGCGGTGAACCGCTGCTTGCAGACTGCCAGGGGGTCGCCACCGCACGCCAACAACGCCCGCACCGCTTCGGGCTCGCCCACCTGGGAAACAACAAGAATACAGGGTAAAGGCGTAAGCAACAAAGAAAAAGAACCACAGGAAAAGGTTAAAGGGTTTTACGAGGAAAGAGGAAAAGGAGGAGGTGATATCGATCTGCCCAGAGGAGGAGAAAGAAGAAGAAAAAGAAGAAGAAGAAGAGAGGTGACGACAAAACGAACACGACGAACCTTTGACGCATGGTGTAGCGGAGTCATGCCCCCGTGATCGCCTCGGGACGCCGCGCGAGTCACGTTGGTGACTTTGGTTGTTTTCTTAGTAGCACTGCTTTTGCTTCTTTTGTTGGTGCTTACGGCGTTGCTACTATGGCTGGCCGCAGCAGCAGCAGCAGCAGCAGCATCGTTGCTGCTACCGCCACAACTAGTGTCTTCATTGTTGACGTAACTTTCTTCCGGGCAGGCGCTGATTGCACGCGGGGACGACGACGATGACAACGACGACGATTTTGGTGGCGAGAATGGTATGAAAGCCTGCTGGTGTTCCGGGGGCTTGTAAGCGGGCCCGTAAGCGGACAGCCAGCGGTCGTCTTGGGCTTTCCTGGCCGCGTCCGAGAGCAGCGGAATCATGTGCGCTCGCCCCGGAATCACCGCGGCGTGGTGCATGCAAATCCATCCGTTGGCGCCCTTATTTTTTTAAGCAGTAAAATCGAATGGCCAAGGTTGCGTACAATAACAGTAGAAGAAAGGAGAAAAATCAAGAGGAGGTAATGGTGCATTCAACTTCAAGACTTGCGATTGCGTTGGTGGCGTTCTGCACTAGGGGCCTTATATTAGAGCACAAATTAAAGTCCAAAATTGGATTGAATAAATAGGACACACCTGGCTGCGCGGGTGGCGGGCTAATGAAATCGCCGCAGTGGTGACCGAGAGAGCAAGCGAAGGATTGACTTCCAAGAGGAAGTTCAACGCGTCTGTGTTGTTGGTCTCTACAGCTACGAGGAGAGCGCTGACAGTTGGACGAAGCCTCATGAAGTTCACGAGCGACTAATCCCAAACAGAACGGGGCAGATGAAGAGAGAACGAGGAGGACAGTGTGTGCAGCTGAGGAACGAATATTCAGTGAATGAAGCAGAGAAATACATAGACAAAAGAATGCATCAAATCGCAAGAAAATTCACAATCAAGATGCAATCAGAGGCAGCACAAGCACCAAACCTCGAGTCGAGCCAAGTCTTCACTGGCAATGGCGCAGATGATCGCATCGCCGCCTGAGGCATGGTGGTACCATTCCAAGGTGCTCAATTCACCGCTAGTCGCTGCTGCGGCTGCTCGACTACGGCGACCGTTACTGCTACTGCTGCTGCTCCATTGGCTGCTACTGCTCCTGCTTGCGCCTAAACTTCCACTGCCAATTCCCACGCTGTTTTCAAGAGGGTTCCCGCCAATGCTGGTGCTGCTGGTGCTGCCCGAGGCTTTCGCACGAATCGACCGTCGATCGTCGTCCATGCCACCGCGCTTTCGCGCGAGGCGCTCTCTTTCCTGAGCTTCCGCACTTTCCTTTTCGAATGCTTCGATGGCTGCAAATTCCGCCCTTCGCGTGGCGTCGTAAGCCGCGCGGGCCTAAGAAAATGAAAAAAGAAAGGAAATTGGAAAGAGGAAGAAAAGAAGAGGTCATGCCACGATCAAGGAAAAGAAACGATTGAGAGCATCCACACTGGGACACCAAAGAGAGAAGAGTTCGCACAATCACACCGCACACAAGTGGTTCAAGTTATCATTATCTCCTCACCTTGGCGCGTTTGAGGATCTCGTACGCCGCGGCGACGCGCTGAAACTTCACCGGGTTGCCCCATGGTTTGCCGGGGTGGTACGCTCGCACTGCGGCTTGGTAGCAAACCTTGAGCTCAGCGGAGCTTGCTTTCGACGAGCAACTTGGTTGTTGTATTTAAGGGCACACACACACAAGTAAGCACACAGACTCACACGTAAGCACAAAACCACACGTTCTAAGTCAAACGAGCAAAAGTACACCAAGCGCATAAATATGATTTGGCGAGAAAAAAAAACGCCGACAAATCGAACAACGACCAGAAGATGGACCAAAAATCAAACAGCACACGAAAAGTTCTCCTTCTAGATACACTGATGAGGCCTCCGAGCTCTTACCCAAGCTCCGCGTAGAAATCATCGTCCGGTCGGCACACTTGGTGCACAAATTCGTCGCACTCGTAGGCATCCTTGAGCGGCAGGGAGCGGTGGCCACTACCACCACCACCACCACCACCACCACTACCGTCACCACTTTTGCTGCCCGAACCACCTCCACCACCTCCAGCACTAGTACGACTACTACTACTTGACGCTTCGTGAGGTGGCGCGTACAGCACTAGGGCGGTCACTTTGGGCACTCGCAGCGGCACCACCACGCTCGACGCCCATTGGTCCAGCAGTTGCGCGTGCCGCTCCACCGTCGACGACCACCGCTCCCGGTTCGGTTCCACGCACAAACTCTTCAACTGCCGCGCCGTGTCCTGCGCTTCCGACGCAGCGGTGGCGCCTCCCGCAGCGGCAGCGCCCGTCGCCCCTGCATTGGCCTCTGCTTCGTCTACGCTGCTTTCCGCGTCCGAGACCACCGCCGCCCGCACGAACCTGAGACATGGCGGATACAATAAGCATAAACATACTATCATTGGGAACTGGGATGGCAGTGTGGTGGGAAACAGAAATGGCACTGTACTGCCCGCCATGACAGTACCTCAGCGCAGCATTCAAGTCGTGCTGAAAGTACGGGAACATGGAGCCGCTGGTCTTGTAGTGGCCCGCTACTTGGCGCAGGGTAGAAGCAGTGAAAGGCTGCACTTCGTGCGCTGGGAGCCACTCCTTAGCTTCCTCCACCTTTGGAAAAAGAAATCATAAAGCCAAGTAAAGAAATCGAAAGTGCCAGGCAAAAGATGCTGCAAGCACTACTTCGTGTTCTTGATTGGAAAATAAATTTGGATGGCAACAGTCTCACCGGCGGCGAACAGGGCGACCTCTTGAATCCAGCGAAGAACAAAATGCGGCACTCCACGCTACCGCCTTTCTTTTCGCGAACCTCTAAAATTTTGCTTGGCCACCAGCCCCAACTGAAAGAGGCAGGCATAGTCGCTTGAGTTATAGAGTTTCTCACGTACAAACTACCACTATCACAAGACCTACAGTATGGTACCCGCACATGTACTAGCGAAAAGCATACACTTACTTGGAGAAGCTGGCAAAGACGAGATCGCCTGCGCACCAAAACCCAGCCCAGCTCTGTTGGAGCTTTGATATTCGGGCACTGCCTGAGGCTGCTCCAGGTTTTATTGTGCCCGCCTTTGACCTGCCCCCTTTACCACCTACCGCTGCTGTTGCTGCTGTTGCTGTCGCTACTGCTGCCGCTGCCTTGGCGCCAGCGACTGACGCAGCTACATCTCCAGCAGCTGAAGCCGATAAACAAAAAAGCGACTTAATCTTCACAAGCTCAGCTTCGAGGCAGGCGCGCGAAGCGCCAGGGATCGCACACTGGTTTGGCGGCAAAGAGGCATCGAGCTCGAGAGCTGCCTCGAACAGGGTTATAGTTTCAGCCAATTGGACATAGGATGCATCCTCAGGGAGCCCACACTGCCGCAATGCATGGATTGCTCGAAGCCCAGGCAAACTATTCATCAAGCACTTCAGCCAGCGCCTTTAGCTAATGCATGTATCTTGATCAGGGCGTACGCTAACTTTTGAATTGGGGCTGGCTTGCTTGCTGGTTCATGCTGTTTGCTGACCTGAAATATATTACAGAATGAATACCTGGAAACCTTAACTGAAATCCTGGAAGATACGCCATCATGCCATCATGCATCGTGTTCTCGAGTTCTCACGATTCACGATCGATGATCGATGGAGCTACAGTACAGTAGGGCTAGCGCAAAAAGTAAAAGAAGGAGTAGTTCTACAGGCTAGACCAGCAAGAGCCTTTCGCAGCTGCAGGAGCTAGAGTGAAGATACTTAGCAGCTGTTCTGAACACACGAGGCAGTCGTACAGCGATAGCTAAGTGTGAGCAGTTGAAGTAATAAGTAAAAGCTGTTCAGAGGGAAGGCATGTACTCAATCTATCATCTACGATGCACGTGAGCAGCAAACTTGTGACCTTTATCTCACTATTCTGGAGCACTACTCGCATCCGCGCTAACATTGTGCAAGTGCCTCCTGACCAAGGATGGTTTGAGGCAAGTCTTTGTCATCATGAATACTTTGCGTTAGTCATTCCATTCACAAACGGAGTTTAGTCTTGAGTGTGGCAACATTCTATCACTCGGCAACATTTTTGCAGGGGCGCACGCTGGTGTCAGCTTTTGGTGAGATCCAGTTTGACCACTCGGCCGTTGCTTTCCGCTTCACCGTCGCAAACACCGATACAGTCGTCGCAGAGCTCAGCCAAAATGGGCCGAACCCAGCTGTCCTGCAGCCGCACTACTTCAAAGTGTTCGTGGACGGAGAATTCCAGCCCAACACCGCTGGCAACGAAACTGACCTGAGCTCTATTTTCAGCTTCAGCACCAGTGGTGCGCAGTGGCGCGAAGACTCGGATGGCTTCATTCCGCTCGTGAACGTCGTCCTGGCCAAGAACTTGAGCCTGGACTCCACTCACGACATCCTCGTGTTCAAAGCCACGGAAGCGCAATTCGGCGAGATTGACCCCACGCCCAACTACATGTCCCTGTATTATATCGATCTCACTAGCGCTGAGGGCAGCGACGCAGTGCCTCAGCTGACAGCACCTTCGTCGTCTTCAGGGCGGCGCCTCGAATTTCTGGGCGATTCCATCACCGCTGGCTTCTGCAATCTGTGCGAAGAAGCTCCGGAAGCAAACAACGCAGCCGCTGAATCGGGCTACGACTCATGGCCACGGCTCATTGCTCAAATGGCGCAAGTAGGTGGACGTAGTGCCTGAGTTGTTGTTCGTGTCTTTTGTCTTATTTTTCGCCACTGAAAGAACATTGTCTTTCTGAAAAAAAGATATCAACAACGAACTCATTTATTATTGCTTATGGATCTTTGGGTATTTGACGATATTGTGGATGGCACACCAGGCCCAGTTTCACGCGGCAGCGTGGTCCGGCTACGGTCTGCAGCACAACTGTTGCGGCGGCACCACCACCATGCCTGAAGTCTTCAGCCGCACCCTCGCGTCCGTGAGCTCCGCCTACGACTACTACAACAACAACGCGTGGGCCTTTGGCAGTTGGGTGCCGGACGCGCTAATCGTCAACTTGGGCACCAACGACGTGTCCAGTGGGGAGTACAACGAAACCAGCTTCGCAGCTGCGTACGTAGACCTGTGCCTCAACGTGAGCAGCTTGTACGCGAGCGCAGCAGGCGGCGAAGGAATCACTCTGTTCTTGGCGTGTGGGCCCATGAGTGACGTGTATTGCGGTGGCGTGCACCTTGCTCTCGACCAACTCGCCGCTTTGAAAACTGCATCTGCAACGGCAACGGCAAGTCCACACGCCAAATCTAGAACAGCAACAACAGAAAGGGCGAGTCAGCCGCTGCCCCGAGCTGCCTACTTCCTCGACCAAACCAACGTCAGCAGCGTGAGCTTGAACTGTTGCGGGCACCCGAGCACCTCAGACGACGTGGCCATGGCAACAAGCAGTGGTGCCTTCATCATGAATGCCATGGGCTGGGAAAATTAGTATCAAGACCGCTGTTTTACTGAACACTGGTGCATTAATTATAGTATCCTAAAGCCATTCTCATACCCCCTTTACTACTACTTACATGGCCCCTGTGTCTCGCACTGAAATCAAAATTTCCTAAAAATTATGGAAGTGGATTGAGACCATTACATGACATATGACGTATGGTATATTCGTATATGAGCAAAATACTTACATATCACAAGTGAAACTTGGGTGTTGTTCATGTGAGAACAGTGGGGGTTTGCAGGCTCCTTTAGGAGCTGCAGAGCTATACAAGGAGGGTTCCTGTTGTTGGCGATGCTTGCTCAAGGAGACTGCAAACCCCCACTGTTCTCAGTTCTCACATGAACTGGTGTGTGCTAATGCTAGTGGCCGTTTCTGAGGCCAAAAGCTGCTGGTTGATTCGTGTAATAATTACACAGCCAATTTCCAATTCGAGCTAATTGACCCGACTTGGCTACACTGCTACACTGCACATTCGTGCACGGAACACGGAATATAGAGCTAGCGGAGCTGGCGTCAATTGCGAGACCGAGAGGACCTACAGCCACCCGGGCTCAGGAGGAGTGGGGTCTATTCTCTGTCTCTTGCGTCTCCGTCTGTCTCCGTCTATATGGGATTAAATTCAATACTACGTCGAGTTTCTGGTTTCCAATTTTTGTTCGAGAAACCGGAAAGTGGCCAGTCTTTAATTCGAGGATCCACTGCGTAATTATTTGGCATAATGCGAGTATCTATACGTACACTTATTCCAGGACACTAATTACTTCTCATATCCAGGCGCCCACCGTGGCCGCCGCGCTTGTTACTGCGAGCTCTGCGCTTGTCGATACCACCACTGGAACCACCACTACCGCCACCGCCAGCAGGGCTGCCGTAACCCGGTGGTAAAGGAAGCAACGGGTGGCGGTTTTCGGCGAACGGGTGAGCGATTTGGCGACGCTCCCACGGATCGGTGTGGCCCTGTGGAAACAAGCAAAGGATATACAGTGAAACGACGCAAGCATGTGTACTGGTATAGTAGCAAATGTTAGCGTGAAGAGAAACGACCATTATAATTATAATCCCAAAAATTGAGAGGAAGACACTTTTCGTCCCGCGCGAAAAGAAAAAAGATCAAAGAATCTTTGCTAATTTAAATGAGATGACGAGCCTGAAGTACTATGAAAGTTCTTTCCCTGTTTATCTTTTTTTACTCTCATTCTCTCCCGCATTCAATCACAATCATAGACTATTGTTGGGTAACGCACCTGCGGCATGCAGGGAAAGACAACCGAGGGGTCGCCGCTGCCGCAAGCAGCAGGCCGCGCTACTCGTTTGTCTTGAAACCGATCAACTGCTCGTACTCCTCCAGCTCCTGCTCCTGCTGCTCCGTTGCGCTGCTGGCTGTTGGGACTACCCTCGGTATTAGCAGAACGCGTAGGCCCTGGCCTTGCCCTCGCGTGGTGAGTGGAAAGCCGGGCTGCAGGCATCCGCAACAACTGAACACCTGGGGGGAGGTTGCCACTGAGACCTTCCTCGTAGCGGCCTTCTATACTGCTACTGTTTGCGCCGCTACTGAGGCTGCCTAGCCCACTACTGCTCGAACTTCTGCTGCTACTCGAGCTGCTGGTGCTGCTGGTGCTGCTCGACCTCTCGTGAGCATGCGACACAGGCAAATCGTGCTGCAGGAGCCATATGTACAAGCTCATGTCCAGCGCATAGGCAGCGGCCCACATGGCGCTGTCGTGCCTGCCGTTGGGCACCAATCGCAGGGCGCACCAGCCTCGTTGTCTGCCTCCTCCTCCTCCTTGGGCACTTTCACTTACTCGATTCACGTGCGCAAGCAGCTGCAGCGTGTTGTTTAGAGGGACCACCTAATGATTGAAGGAATAAGGAGCGAGAGAGAGAGGAGATTGTGAGGCATGTGAAATTAGGAAAGTGTTCATGAACAAAAGTCAATACGCTTGCCTCCTTCGATTAAATGAGTCATAATTAAAACTACGACACGATGCCTTAACAGAAAACATTACACAACAAAGTCAATGGACTAAAAGTGCACAAACACACACCATCTTACCTCGTCGCGCTTGCCATGGTAGATCATGAGAGGCACACCAAGTTTCACGATGCTCGTTGCCAGTACTGAGAGGGTGAAAGAGTCCACAATCCTACAACAAAGCACGCATTGGGTAAATAAAGTAGCTGTAAAAGCTGAAAAGGGTATCCTCCATGGCGTCATTATTGAAAACTCACAAAGCGTTTCCTTGATTTCATACAGTAAAAGATTTGCGTGTATGCATGGAGAGCGAAAGTGAGTAAGTGAAAGTTTCCATACTTGTGCGGCATAACGCAGTACGGGTCTTCCAGAAAGAGCGGTCCAGCCATGAGGCCGCAGCCGGGGCTCACGAGGGCCACCGCAGCAAAGAGCTGCTCGCCGTGTGACTTCGATGAAGATGATGATAAAAGCGTGTTATCCTTTGCACTAGCCCAGGTGATAGAGCTTGGGTGATCAGTGGTGCTGCTGCTGCTGCTGCTGCTAGTGGTGCCTGTAGCGCTACGACTATCACCACTGCTGCTACTACTTCTACAATCACTACCACTTCCTCCATCGCTGCAACTAGAGGGATGGTCAATCGCAGCCAAGTGTTGGAGCACTCGCAAGGCGCTGAAAGCCCCCACGCTCGTGCCTACCAAATAAACCCGCTTGCTTGCACCTAGCCGCTGATGCGCCACTTGTCGCACAAATGCTACCACGTCAGCAGGCACCCAGGGCCCAGCCTTGGACATGACAGGGCTCACGACGCACGCGCGCCACCCAAATTGCGCGGCCACTTTGCGAAATGCACCTCGAGCGCGCGCGTCTTGCTGCGATGGCTGGTGCTGCAGCGGCACACTTGGGTCTGTATCGGTATCTGGGTCAGCAAAGAGCCGCGGGAGAGTTTCGAGGGTAGCCACGGCTTGCCAGCGGCTGCGTACCTTGAGAAGATTCCCGTGCAAGCAGACAATGACTGGGCGGTCCTCCGGTGCACCTAGCAAAGTGAAACGTATACCACAACATAGTTATGCTAGGACTGGCTAGGTAGATCTAGCTAGAGGTCAACATTACTAACAATCTACATTGCATGGGTATTTCGTCCTACTCGTGTCTATCTCAACTACATTGGTCATTTTGTTTGGCTGTTGGCTCACCGTCCCAAGCCGGTGCAAACTCTAAGAACTCTTGGATGCTATCAATGCCTTCAACACGCTCCACCGTTTGCCGCGGCAGCACATTCCCTCCGACTTTAACTATGCTCTGTAGCTGACGAGAGTCTCTGACTATCGAGGCGGTGCTACCTAAACTTAAAGTCCATACGACGATGCTAAGCTTCATTTTTTTGAACCAATTTATTTTGGTCGATCCAAGAATGATCATGCCGAATGCCGATGATCCGATCCTGAGAATCTGAGAATTGTTGGCTCAAGATCGAACAAAAATACTATCTCTGGGATCGGATAGGTTAGGGCGCCCACGGTAGCAAGTCCATCGAAGCCCGGGCGATGCTCTTTCTCAAACGCTGCCTTCGCTTTTTGCTAGTACACGCATGGCTTTTCTCCACAGCAGTAGCTGCTGGGGAACCGCAGACGCACGTGTCGCCTTGGTGCACCGATGCTTTAGCATGGACCACTCCAAGCAATGTGACAGTACTATACTTCGACGAGGAACACCCTCTGCCAGTGCCTCTACCCTACTCATTGATGCTGCGCGTGCACGATTCCGAAGCATGTGCACCTGTGGATTCAGACCCGAACGTGGGCATGTGGTGGGCTGAGGTGCGCGTTCAGTAGGGTCACATATTAGCTTATAGACTTCAGACAAATTTATCGCAGGATGTGGACTCGAACTCGAAGCGATAGTTGCTTCAGTCCGAATTGTCTGACTCTAAGCGAAGGGGATAGACTTGCCTATAATCTATCATTTTCGTTCGTACCCTCATGAAAAGCTTTCATGGGACTATTGGAACGTATGTAGGTGCGACGGCATGTGCCAGACGAAAACGCCCTCGCCATTGGCTCCATCGCTGCCAAGCACCTGCCCAAAGGCGTCAACGCTCGCAAGGACTTAGGGCTCACGGACGGCTGCTCTCGAATTGCCTTGTTGTCCCACGGCTCGGACCTCAAGACTCGCAGCACGGTCAACGTCGCACCGCTAGACGGCGACGGCATTCAGGCCCATGTGGCGTGGCATGCTGGGGCCTATCGCACCCACTGCGACGTGGAAAACAAGGCTGGCCGGGCCGTGACGCTGTATTGGTAATGTTCTCGACCTGACTAAATTAAAGCAACCACGATTCCATTCCTATTTCTATTTCGGAGGTTTAGGTTGAAAGCAAAGTGACGAATGAATCTCAAACACGGCTATTTCCGTGCATATTTGTGTATCGCATATTAGGGTGGACGATCAACTCGATGAGCGAGAGCTTTTGACCATCCAATCAGGAGAAACAGCCCCGCAGCAAACGTTCATGGGACACATTTTTGTAGCTCGAGACACTGACGGCGAGAAAAAGGCTGTAGATTGGTGCGTGCTTCGTACTTAGGTTTGAGAGTGAAATCAGGTTTCGATGAGAGCGGAAGAATAAGAGAGAGCTTGAGACGCTCGGTGCTTAGAGATCAAAAGATGGGCGAGAGACTGATAGCATGTTCTGTAAACGTATCAATTGCATTTATTATTTTCATAATTTTTCTATCAAGGTGGGCCATGAGCGGAGCGCCTCGTCACGTGGTGGAAGACAAAGCACTGAGCATCGCGCAAGGGTCTTGCCAAGCCCCAATCGTAGGGGGCGCCACGGGCAACGCGGCCGCCGAGCACTTGGGGTCAGAACCAGGAGCGGCCTCCATCAGAGACGACGCCTTGCTTGGCTCTTCCATGCGCGCAGGGGCGGGGGCATCTGCGAAATGCACTAATGCTATCAACGACGACGACGGCGCTGCTGCTGCAGTTTCCACCATGTCACCCGAGCAGGCCGCGTTTGACTATTTGTACGACTCGTCCGTGGCCAAACGCTACGCGCTCAACACCGTGCAGCCTACCATCGTGCACAATTACTCGGACGTAGGCTACGCGCTGATGCCGCTGCCTGCCCCCACCTTCAAATGGCTGAAAGCGTGGTACGACAGCCACGCCCACGAAGAAATCAAAGAAAGCTCTGCCGGCGCCGTGGGCACGCAGCACAAAGCGCCGTGGTACGTGCGGCACATTCATTACACCCTGAAGACCAAGCTCATTCGAGAGCTCTTGCCGCTGCTCGCGGAGTGGTCGGGCTACCGCGCGGAGGCCTTGCAAATGACGTCGATTTACGGGATTCGGCGCTACAGCCGCGGCAGCGTGCTGCGGATGCACGTGGACACTACCGTCACGCATGTCGTGTCAGCCATCGTGAATGTGGCTCAGGACGGGATGGAAAAAGACTGGCCGCTAGAAATCAAGGGCAACGATGGCCTGTACCACTACGTGAACATGAAACCAGGAGAGGTATAAATCTGCAACAACACATGCCCCCACACTCCTCGCCTTTTACCTCCTTTTCTCTAGTTTTCGCTTTCTTTCCTTTTCCTAAGGTCTACAGTGCATACTCACTTTTTATGTAAGACTTGCATCTGTAACGTTCATATTTCATCTCATTCGTGCGCGACCCTTTGGCTTGCTCAAATGCATAGATGCTGCTCTACGAGTCTGCCAAATGTCTTCACGGGCGACCGCAGCCGCTCGAGGGAGAGGGCTACTCCAACATTTTCCTCCATTTTCAGCCCACTGACCCGGGCGATTGGGAATACACATGGTATTGAGGAAAGTGAAACGGGATAAGTTTGGCGATTTAATTCGAGGGGCAGTCATAGGAGCTTGGCATTGCCTTGGCAGGCATGGCCTTTCTTGTTCTTGTGATATACTTTTTTCATTAACCAACGGAAGGATTATGAGCCACCCCCCGATGGGGCACTTGATTTTGATTTGGTAACTACAGTAACAGGCAGGGAACTGCTCACGTCCACTCGGCGTCTACGTCTACAGAGTCTCCAGGTCTCCGGGGTGTGGGTGTGACTGAAAGCCAGGCCCAGGCCGGGGGTTCATATAACCTGTTATTTCGACTTTTGAGGCACGCCCTGTGGGGCCGGAATTCGAAGGATAACAGGCAACAAAACTCAAAGAAGCAGCTCATTAAGCTTAAACTACAAGAGGTCCCAATTCAAGAAGGGAAGCTTATCAGGAACACATTCCCGAGTGGCTTCGGAAGATAGCTTACTTACTGCTTACGGGGCGTGTGCATTGCAGTAGGGTTAATAGTAGGGAGTGGGAGTGCTGCGCCGCTGCGCCGTAAGCCGCGCACGAACACATTTTGACATTTTGACAGTACAATACGCATACGCACACGTTCGCAAGTACGCAGATATGGTGTACGTACTACTTGTTAGTATCGTACGTACAGGTTCTTCGTTCCCATCTCCATCTACTGTATGTTCCCGTTTGTGTTCCCATCCATACATCCATAAGTCCATAAGTATAGAGGGCACAGAGCCGCAAAGGCTAATTACTTCTTATAAAATGCCGCCTAAAGTAGCTATTGTTGGTGGAGGTATATCGGGGGCAGTGGCTGCTTCTTGCCTCGGAGAAGCAGGCTACGACGTCACTGTCTTCGACCAAGGACAGCGCGGGCCTGGTATCCTAAGTAGTAGCTAGTGGTCCTGATATGCTCTAATTGAAGATCTTATCTATGTTACACGGCTGATCAAAATTAGCGCGGATTCCTCATTCGACATGGTCGTCGATCCTGATATCAAATCATTTCGGCATCTCTTTCTGTCTGCGCGCAGGTGGTCGCGCATCTCACCGGCGTGTGGATGGTGCTAGCCTGGCGACCCTCCCAGACGATGACGCACCAAGTAGCGGCAACCGAATGGAGTTCGACCACGGCTGCCAGTTCTTTCGCGCCGATGCGCCTGCCATGCAAACATTAACGAAAAGGTGGTGCGAAGCAGGCTGGGCAGCTCCATGGGACGGTCGCTTTGGCCGCCTTGCTGAAACCAGCAACAACGAGAGCGGCGGCGACAACGGCACTGGCAGCAGCAGCAGCAGCAGCAGCAGCACCGATGCTAGCAGTGACTTTTTCGGGCTTCCAGGAGATTTGAGGCCAGTCTACGTGGGCGTGGGCGGCATGCAGCGGTTGCCACGGGCAGTGCTAGCTTCAACCGGTGAGAACGTGACCGTGCGGCGTGGGGAGCGTGTTAGCGGCATCGACCGTGGTGTCGCAGATGGGTGGGTGCTGCGTGGGGTCGCTGGGCCTGAGGCATTTCACGACACTGTTCTGACAAAAGACACGGCTTCTACTGCAGCGACTGCTAGTGCTGGTGCTAATACTAGTGATAGTGCTAGTGCTAGTAGTTCTCCTCCTTCGGCTTCAGCTGAAGCTCCAGTTCTCGGCAACTACGACGCAGTTGTGCTTACTGACATCTCGTCCAGCTTCGGCGCGTGGCATCGTGCGAGTGCCGGGGTGCCAGAAGAGCTTGCCGCTCGGGTGAGATTATATATTCACTTCTGAGGAGTAAATAGGTAGATTAGGAGTATTGGCACCGTACACTCCCTCCTACTGGCAGTAGAGCTTGTATCTTCAAGAGCTCGAATCTGCCTTGTCTTTCCCGCAATTTAGCCAATCACTCGATTGATTAGCAAGCGTCAGCTTCTTTTTGCGCATCTTTTCACCTGGTTGCGTGCATGCATGTCTCAAGGTGCGGGGCCGGGTGCGCGTGCCCATGTTTTCGTGCATGGTCGCGCTTGCGTCGCCGCTTGCTTTACCGCTCGACGGGTTCGTGGTGCCGAATTCCTCCACGCTGTGGTGCGTCAAGTGCTTGCAATATGTGTGCAAAGCAAATATGACTAGATTTTTCTTGTTGATTTTTCGTGTGATATACTTTGCAACTTGTGCAGTCCTTTACCTGAACTTGAAAATTCTCTCCCAAGTACTATTTAAAGCTTCTCTGCATGAAATCTGTCGTATTTTGCTGGACATAAATTGCTTTACATGCACTGAACATATTATCTTCTAAGAAGTTATTTAAAGCTCGTAGCTTGATCGATTGAATTCTGTCATGTCGTATGCGCGCACTCATTTTGGTGGTGCGTATATGCGACTGCAGGTGGGCTGCACGAAATGGATCAAAGCCCGGCATTCCTGCTTCAAAGAAGGAAGAAGGCGGCGGTGATGGCGCTAGAGACGCTGGAGAAGGAGGTGGAGGAGAAATGGAATGCTGGACTTTGGTGTCTACACCAGGGTATGCGGCGTCGGAAATCACCCGCGTCCCGATGCAAAACACCAAGACGGGCGCGTTTATTCCCCAGAGCAACGACTATTTGAACGTGGAGCCTGGCCCTGCTCTGCTAGAAGCTTTCAAGGTTTAGAAGTTCACGTCTCTTAGAGGAGATTTTATACATAATACTGAATACGTATACCAAGTAGATTGTATAAAAGTCGGTTCCTTCCCTTGATGCAAGCTGAATTGCACATTGCATTCTTTTACTCCATGTTTTACTCCACATTCCGTCTTAATATTCTATTATTTTCCACTTCACTATACTTCACATTACATTACCTTGACTTTCTACAACGAACTACAATTTTTATGCAGCGTGCTACCAAGGCCTACATCGACGAGAAGGCCTTTCCTAAGGTGCTATACCTTCAAGCGCAGCGATGGGGGAGCGCTCTGCCTGCGCCCACTAATGTCGGAGGGCGGAACCACCAAGGCCGGAAGTCAACCACCACGCGTGTGATGGACGTAGACTACGAAACGGAAGTACCGCCGCTGGTGCGTGCGCCAACACCGGGACAGGAGGAGCAGGAGCAGCAGCAAACAGATGGTCAAGGCACTGGAAACAACAGCGACGGAGGCAGCAGCAAGAGCACTAGTGGTGTGGCCGCGCCTGTAGAAGTTAGCAGCAGTAACGAAGGTAAAACCAGCAATGACTTTGCGGCAGACGACCAGCTGCGGCTCTATTACTGCGGAGACTTTGTGTCCCAACAGCCTCCGGGCTTCGAGGCAGCTGCCCTCTCGGCTGCTGCCTGTGCTGCTCACATCAC
>Ga0307930_1002215_pt1 | contig 14919 bp, 10 predicted proteins | sample OrgLakmetageno46_FD_203161 | JGI IMG/M metagenome (GOLD analysis project Ga0307930, IMG submission 203161) | Saline water microbial communities from Organic Lake, Antarctica - #46 | ecosystem: Environmental > Aquatic > Non-marine Saline and Alkaline > Saline | place: Antarctica: Organic Lake... | reverse complement strand
GAAGAGTGCAGGTTCCGCGCTAGTGATCGGCAAGATCGTGCTGACAATGCTTGTAGCTGCTGCCAAAATAAATCAATCCTCCATTGTGCCTGCCTTTGATCAAACGAGAGTCCCACGGATAATTCATGTACCAAGCGGTGCTGCAAATGAATTAGCACAAAGATCTAACATTGCCATCTTATACTTATTTGTATCCACAACTTGCACTAAACCAATGATAATTGGCCGGTAGAAGACTAACCGGCAGCTAAAGTGGGGTCACTTCTCGCAAAAAGTGGATTTTGGGCTTAATCGGATATTTGAAGGACAAGCATATGTGTAGCTCTAAGCAAGGGTATCTACAAACCCTGGGTACCATCTCTCGACCTAATATGAAAAAAAGAATGTTCGATCTCTGACAGGAAACGGTTTTCATTTTTTGAGACCAAACGATGAGGGCCTTCTTGGGCGGTCTCGAAATCGCCCTCTTACTACCTGAAGACAACAAGGCGCGAGATAGTGATACCTCTCACTTCAAAATAAGCTCTCAAGCTGTGGCCTAAGCTTTGTTTTGGAACGGTTAATTGCCGGTGAGTCTCGTGCTGTTAATCATAGTTGTTGTTGGCCAAAGCTATCCCGGGCGAAACCGGGTAGCCTGATGTGGCCCCATCTTTGCGATTGGCTTGAAGGACGCTGTTCAAAATGACGTCTTTGTGTATCTTTAATCATTCGGTCATTCGTCCTTCTGGCCATCTATTAACCCTGAGTCGTTTCTTTCCTGTTTCACGCCTGTCTCCGGTTTTGGCCTTTGGTCCTCCATAAAACATGGCCTCGAATAGTATTTCTGTCAATATTATTTGGGTTGCGCTTGCCACGTTCTCGCTCAAGATTACATAGAGACCATAAGTTCCATATCTTGTACTAGCGCCACGCCACTTCGATGTCTGAGCCACAGTTTTGCTTCTCATACCTGTCTCAATTTCTGAACGCAGGTCTAGCTAGCCTTTCGTAGCGCTTAAGGTTGAGCTCGACTTCTTGGAGCGACCCTTTGTGGTTTTAAGTATAGATTGATACTCTGCCAAGATTTCCTTCATTTTGGTGGATTATATTCGAGAGCTTCTCTGATATTCATGGTAAAGACTTGGAATGGCCGATTTGTCGTGGTGGAAGCTCATAATTGCAACGACAAAGCAGCAGCCTCACTGTAAGTATGAATGCTAAAAAATCTCGTCGCTTCAACTTACTTTTTTGTGTATTTGAAACAATATGTCAAGTTCACTGGGCCATAGCTATTGCTACGACACACAGCATTTTCATTCATACCGAGTACTACTGGGGAGGTTTCGCGGTTGCCTCGGCTCTCGGGATGGGGGACAGGGTCCGACGCAAATTTGAAACGTGCGCACGCCCACAAGACCAGGCCAGATTTTTTTCATGATATTCTCTGCTCAAGGCTAAATAAGCTGCTGCATATGTATTGCCGCATCTCACTTTGCACAATCGACATACGTGGGCGCAACTCCTCTTCCCGCCCTCGCACCTTTTTTTAAAGCGAACTCTGAACTCCGAAGCACGAAGCATACCCAGGCACCCTGGCCCCTGCACCCTAACACGCCCTTTGTCATTTTTGTTTTTGTATGGGGATATTCAGTGGTCATAGAATTATCTCATGGCTAACTACTAATTGAAATAAGTCCACAGGCGCGACGATCCTGGTTCTGTGGTAAAATGGTTTACTTGGTCAGGGTTAGGGTTTGGAAATTGGTGCCGTAAAGTACTTCCTTGAGCGTAGAGAGGAATTATAATAATAGGATATTCACCTTTATACTATTCCTTTTGTGCAGTCATTGCAGATAATTCCCACTTATCAAAATTAATCACGATTATCGCAAGACGAGGCGTAAAGAAAGGAGGGCAAGCCAATAGGCATCAAACGAAAATAAATCCTGCCGTAGGTAGTAAATACATACGACGCAGATAAAAATAGGCCATCGATTTCACAGCTGATGAATTTGTTTACCTCAGAGAGGTATCACCTTTCTTCGGTCTTCTTGGCGTACTCGCCTGACATTGTTGTGGCCCTCGAGCGCTACGAGTGATGATACCAAATAACACTGGGATGGGCCAATCGTGGCCACAGTCACACCCGAGAGGTGGGCGAAGCAGCCCTGAAAAAATTTTTAGAGCATAGTTTCATTCCAAGAAGTTATTGACGTGCATGTGGAGCCATCATGCGAGCTGCACTTACATCGATTTCACGACAGCATGGTGTACGAAGGATGAACATAGTGTGCAATAAAATCACATTAGCTTGACAGGACTAGCTGTCTCCTAGTGCACATCCTTTATCTCTCCCCCAAACCCATTCCGCAACAATAATGAAGAGATTAAAGTACATAGCGGAGGTTAACAGCAAATACGAAATGAAGCTTTTTCTTTTTTACTCGAAGGGAACAAGAAAGAGTCGAAAAAGAGCAACACAGGCTACAAGCAAATAGGCAGCAGACACGAAAACCTAACTGTCTCACCCAAAAGGTGCCACGGCTGAATAGTGCACTCTTTGACGAAATGCTGATTACCTGGTATCCTTCGATGGGGCAGGAAGCGCAGGTTTTGGTTCATCAAGAATGAAAGCACTCGACTACCTGACAGAAACAGCACAGGCGAAGGTGGTAACCAGCATCATAGGCAACGTGGATCGCAAATAGGTGGTGGATGCTGAGCACAGGAGGGATGGTGTTTTCATATGTCTTACTTCTCCAGAATGCGTCTGCGCGAAGACTAATTGGGCGCTAAATCCTGCCAACGAGGGCACATAAGGTGTCAGCCCTTGGGCGGAGGCTCAACACTATATATTATCCCAGCTCTCTACTGATTGCACATAAAATTGTCTGTTTGGATAAAAGTTCAGTTTTGAAGCCCCTTTCGCACAAAAATGCAGCTCGGCTGCACTGGAAAATTCGAGCTATTCGGGCCAATTCTAAGCCAAAAATTCAACAGAATTAATGAATAATGGGCTCTCGACATCTGCATTGTCCCTCGGTGTGGTTAACAATCGGATCACAGCGGCAAGGCCATGTGAACAGGGTTCGGGGTATTCCGATTCTCGATTGGATTTGCGAATGTAATGGCTATGGCCAATAGGGGCGATTTCTGATTTCTGGAAGTAACCTCCTTTAGCTTATAGCTGCCGGTTAGTCGGCAGTAGTAGAGTGGCAGCTAGCCCGAATTCAGTTCTTAATTTCCATCGAGACCTAATCAGCAATACAACACAATAGCCGAACTCGAATTACCTCCTTTGTACTATTATTGAATAGTAATTTGTAATCGGCGATTTGATTCAAGGCATGTTTTGAATTATTAGCACCTCGTAAGCACTAGACATAAGGGCGTTGAAGAAATCCTGTAGTAAATTTCCTAGATCGCGAAACCACCTCGCTTGACGAGTTCAGGTAAATAGGCAACGACACAATCCTTGATGACGTCTTTGTCGGTATCGGAATGTCGGTTGCCTTCTAGTTTCAAGAGGCGCAAAGCTGTCAAGTCTCCCACTGAATCGCTTATAGCCCCAGACAGATAATTATCGTTCAAGTTCACGTCAGCGAGCTGCGTACACGCAAAGAACGCTAGAGGAAGATCTCTTACAAGCTTGTTGCCTTGCATGTGAAGTTTCGAGAGGTTGAGAGGTAGAGGAGGCACTTGTCCGTCGAAATCATTGTCGGCAGCTTCAAACACCACCAAGTGTGAGAGGTTCACCAAATTCGGCAAAGAACCCGTAAACTTGTTGTCACTCAGCCGTAAAATTTTGAGAGCAGTGCAACAAGACAGTCCTTCTGGCAGCTGCTGGGAAAGTTGATTGTGAGCAAAGTTCAGATTTGTGAGCACCTGCAGTGTGCTCAGCGAATATGGCACCTCTCCCCAGAGTTGATTGTGTGAGAGGTTCAGTGACCGAAGGCCTTTTTGGCTCGGCTGATTTGGGTCACGATTCCGGTGCATGCCTTCGAAGAAACGCTCGTGAATCACTCCAGTGAGCTGATTTGAGCTCAGGTCGAGAGTCGCGAGAGTAGTCATAGTGCTGTAAGAGGGCGATAAAGGCCCCGTGAGCGCATTGTTCGTCAGGTTTAAGTTCTTGAGCCGGTCGAGCCACTGAAAAGCTTCTGGTAATTGGCCGCAGAGATTGTTCCCTGGCATTACTAAGCTTGCCACCCGCTGGTCTAACGTGTTGTAACTGAGCGGTAAAATATAAAACAATAGAAAAGTGGATAAAAATGAAATTTCAACAAAAAGATTTTGTGCAAATTAAACGAGTAGAAAAGAGGAACACGGTATTTACAATAGCTTCAACTGAAATTCGATTTCAACACAAATCAAGAAAGTAATACACAAAGGTGAACTCACGGGTGGCAGCCGAACCAGTTTTTGTGGGTGCCGGGCGGATGCCTTCCGTGCAATTCATCCTTCCATCCAGTGCTTGATCTCCATGACTCACCCGCTGTGTCATAGTATAGGTACAGCAGTGCATAGTGGTCCATTTCCTAGCAACGTATACGTAAACATTAGATCAGTACAGGTGCCGCAACAAAAACAGTAACGAGAAACATGGCGATCAAGAAATAAATTCGAATTTAATCAAGCTCAAACAATTCCGAACTCTATTGTAGAGCTCTTGAATTTGCCTCAAGTTGAAAAATAAATACATCTATCGTGTTACCGGGCTGAATTTTTGCTTGGCTTTGTCAGGAATAGGGGGTGGAAGCCGTTCTCTGCGAGGGCTCTCGACTCCAAGAGCGAAGCGATTTGCTTCCGAGGGCGGAGGAGGCACCCGCTTGCGCCACGCGGCTACTAGCGCGCGCTCCCCGAATTGCTCCAGTTCCCCGACGGACTGTGCTGCGGGAGGGTGCGCATAACCCTTCGGTCCGATCGGCCACCGATTCGACAACCACACCTGGTATGAAACGCAAAAATGATAAACGTTACTGGTGCATGAGGAGGGCAGAGCATGTGTGGCAAGCAAGCAATACTTCGTGACGAGACATGAACACATATACACATATGCGAGGCCCAACTTTCCTTACATTATGATGGTGGGTGGTTATACATAGCTCTTTCTCTCTCTCTCTCGAATATGGCGGCGGCCCTGAGGCCAATACAGAGGAGGTGAGCCGCCTTACCTCGGGATCGACAGCCTCGGCGCTTTCACTGCGGTTGTTTATCGCAACAGATGAAGTGGTTGCTCCCTGCTGCAAGGCTGCCTTCCTAGCGAGCGCTTTCTGCTCGTGATAGGCTTTCGCTGCGGCCAAATCCCTGCGTGCTTTGGACATTTCGCGCGTGGTTTTGTTTCGCATTTCTTCCCTCTTCTCAGGCGTCGTGGGACGTTTCGCATCCGGCGGCAGTTTCACTTCGTGCTTCAACTTGCGGCGGCCCGCTAAAGCAGATTTGGACTGCTTCTTCAAGTGCTCGTTGAATATACGCAACCGCACTTCTTCCTGAAAGTGAATCAAGGTAGTGAAGAAATCGGGAATGAAAAATAGGGCGGGGAACAACAAAATTGAGGCAAAAAAGAATTATAGGGCAAGAGAGTCACCCAACCTGCTTCGCGAGGGAGAATGAATGCAGCTCGTCAGCACCCGTAGTGACGACTTTCTCCACGACGTCCGGCGGAAGTGCCCTGACAGCGACGGGCGTGCAACGAGGTCGCAGGGTCTAGAGCAGAGACAATTGGCCAGTGCTGCTCAGGAAAGACTGCTTCGGGTTGTAGGTGCGCGCAACCTAGAGCACGAGCAATTAGTAACAAAAGAATAAATACTTAGGACAAGAAGGGAGAGCATACAGAGCTACAATGGACCAGCTAACCTCGTTGTAGTCATAAGTTGCTTTCGCTGCCGTCTCCCACTTTTCTCGCTTCGGACTTCCGTCGTCATGGTGACGGTTATCAGTGTTGATCTCTTCAGGCCGCACCCAGCTCGCTTCGCCGGTTACCTCGTTCAAGTAATAATTCGCCCCCATAGAATCGTCGTATTTCGCTTCCCAGCCCGAAGGGAGGTCTTCGTGACCATGCCAATCGTCTCCTTCCTCTTCGCCGTAATTGTGCTCACCGTTCCCATCCTCGTGGTACGCCACCCCGCCCTCAATGTGCGCACCTTCGTCTGCATACTCTGTTCCATTGTGGTACGCTAAATCCTCAACGTTCGACTCTTCGTAAGCATGGTCCACCTGGTAAGGTTCTTCATACGCTTCTTCAGGCCAATGATATCCACCGTTTTCCAACTCGTGAGCACGCGTCGCGTCGTCACCCGACACTTCATACGACGATGCTCCGTGCTCTTCGTAAGCTGCCGGGCTATAATGACTTTCATCGAAATGAGTACTCTCAGCGCCATCGCCTCCATATGAGTCGACGTAAGCTGTAACTTCGGCTTCACCCCAGTGCTCCTCTGGCCACTCATTGCCTCCTTCGTATTCCCCAACGGCATATTCGGCGCCATAGCCTGCACTCATGGCTGCTAGCGGCGCTACTTATATTGTATCGATTGACCCTAGAGTATACCCAATGAGGCGCACTTAAATTATAAATAGCAGGAAAAAACGGTGGCGTTCCTGAATGTCTGCGAAATTTCCGGTTGGCTTAGTAAAACAGTCGACCTATGTGAGCCATCGTCTCAATACTACAGGTAACTCAAAGAAAAAAAGGAATAATACACATAGGCGTTCCTGCGGGTCCAGAAAAAGTTAGGTTATCCTGTTTTCCTACAGAGAATACAACCCGGCAAGATAAGCCAGAGTGAGCGCATTTTTAGAACAACGCTTCGGTCGGGATGATTCAGGTTATTGTAGGCTTCAGGTGCCCACGCACGCACGGTGGACCACAGCCCACACTGTCAAGCTGTCAAGTGTTGGTCCTAATATAGTATACGTCCTGAATCAGCCAGCCTCATTATCTTCCATCAAGAGACGAGAGCAAAAACGCAAAAAATGGTGGACGTTGGTGAAATGGAGACAGCCACTTTGAATGAGCAGTTGGAGGCATTCTTCGAGCAGCACGATAGCTCGCGGCTTGGAGAAATCGACCTGATAATTGACAGCTACCGTGGCCGTGAGTTCTCCTCGAACTTCACTCCCTCATTTTATCATCATCAAACCATGATCCAATGAGTAGCTCTAGAGTTTTTGTCGTCAATACAAGTCATCATTGACTGGGCTGTTTTGATTTTCAGACAGCTCCCATGAATGACTTTGATACTTTGTGTGTAACAGGTGAGCATGAGATCATGCGTGACGTTCGGTCGGAATATGGTCTTACAGACCGCACGGCCTCTCTTGACGTGTGGGTCGAAGGAGTCGGCACAGTGAACGAAGTGCCACTCACCGCTTTACGACGATCTCCCGGAGAGCATCGCAGCAACCACGGGCAACCAAACCACCTAGTTCCTGGAGATGAAGTAATTGTCGACCTGCGGCATGGCAAAACGGCGCGCGGAGTCGTTCGAGGTTCTGGCCAAAAGCTTCCGAGTAACGGCTCAAGGAGTGCGCAGCGGCGGGCAACTGCAGCAACGCCGCCGGGCCGAAATACACGCAGCACCGGCGGCAGTCCTGTGGGCTACACTGCCCTGTCAGCGGCCGCTTATTCTGAAGGCCAGCCTAGCGCGAACGGCGGCCGCCCTTTGGCAGCGTCAAGACTAGTCGGGATGATGGAAGCGTTCAAAGAGGACGTGAAACGACTCGCGAACGAAAAGGCACATCTCGCAGCGGCAGAGAGACGGCGCGTCTCAGAGGAGGCGCGCATAGAGGCTGAACGCGAAGCTTTACGAGTGGCAGTGGCGCAGACGCGGCAGTTGCGATTCGCCGAAGAGGCAGGCTTGAGGGCGGAGCGGGCCCGCCTTGAGGAGGCGATTCGAGTCAACGAAGCCGAGAGAGCAGCAGACGCAGCACGCCTCAGCGAAGAACGACTCGTGCTCCAACACGCCGTAAGTTGGTGTTGTGAGCATGCAGAGGGCACTATGAATGTTTGTGTCGGCGTCTCACTTCTTGTTTTGGTATTTTGATCTATTCTTTTCTGCCCTTTCGATAGCCTACCATCTCGGAAACTTTCTTTCCTCAGAACGCGTTCAATGATAATCTCTGAGAGACCAATTTGAATACGCACACTTCTATGAAAGCAGTCTCTGTGTACACTGCTCGTAGGCTGTGAAACGCACAGTTCATGGCCTACTTGCCTCAGGTGTCCTAATTTTTGGTTCACCATTTTCAGGTACGCGCCATGGAGCTGGCTCGCGGCATGCGCTCGGACGAATACCGTTTGCTCGAGAAGGAAAGGAAACGCTTGGCTCAGAGCCACCTCGACTCAGCGCACACCTTCGCGCACAGGCACACCCCCACAAGCAGCGCGGGTAGTCCGGGGTCCCCTCGATCGCCGAATTACCCCCAGCATGAGTACGAAGAGGAAGAAGAGGAGGAAGAAGAATATGCTATGGGTGGATATGGGATGTCCGAAACAGCGGCAGTAGATCCTCGCAGCGCATCCGTGGCGTCTTTGCGCAACAGCCGAAGGACTCTGGACGAATTTCAAGCTCTCAGTCATGCGCCGTCACAATGGCAGCCCGCGGAAACCTACGGTAAAGATCTTGACGGCAGCGAAAGTGACGAGGTTGACGAAGTAGACGAGGACGCTGCTGGTGAACCCTTAAAGCACACGTCAGCGTGGCCTTCGAGTGGCACCTCGCCAAACCACAATACCATCACTGCGACCACCACTAGGCAGCGGCCTAAGGTCTCCAAACCACCCCCACGGAAGCTCAGCGTTCAAACCAAGGCGCCGCCCCCGAAGCTGTCCCTGCCACTGTTTCCCGTGGGTGCTGCGGTGTGGTGCCGCCACGCGGAAGACGGCGAGTGGTACGAGGCCTGGATCACAGGGGAGATCCCTGGCTTACAGGGTGCTGGTGGAGAAACGGTGTACGCCTGCGACTTCGAGCGGTTCGATGTGAACAATTACGAGGTAGCTGAGGGTGACTTGATGAACATTGACGCGAGCGAAGAACAGCGTTTGAGGCGAGGCGAAGCACGCGCACTGCTTGAGCAATCGATGGAAGAAGAAGTCGAGCATAATGATGATTACAATGCGGTGAATCAGTATGTGGACGAGGAGGAGGAAGAGTCTTTTGAGGATGACATCGAGACAGAATTGGAGAGCCCGCGAAGCCCAGCTGCTGAGCGCTTAGAAGGGCGCGGCGAGAGTACCGCATCGATGCGAGAGAGCCGCCGCACGCTAGAGGAGTTCAAGAGCCTTTCCATTGCCGTCCAACACAGCCGCGATCGACAAGAGCAGCAACAGCAGCAGCCTAATGGAGCCCCAGCCGAGGTCAAGGAGACAGAAACGAATGACAATACTTTGACTGACGAAGAAGAAGAAGAAGAAGCATCGGTGTTCGAAGAGCGCGTGCTGCGCTCGATGTCGCGTCTAGGCCGGCCTGCAGCGGTGTACCGGTCTGGGCAGCGGGTGTGGGCTCGGGTCTCGGAGGCTGACGGTGACTGGTACGCAGCGCGCGTGACTGGCGCAAGTGTAGGCGAGGAAGGGTCGCTTGTGTACAGCGTGCACTACCGCTCGAACCGCCTCTCGTCTGAAGGCATGGAAGAAGGCGGCCTTCTTGCGGCCGACCTCCGAGAACGAGGTGAAGTAACAGAGAGCGCAGATGTTGGACCTGAAAATGGCGAAATTGTGGCGGCGGCAGAGGATGACACTGTTGAGATTGATGAGTCAATGTTAGACAGCGACAAGGACGATACCGAAGTGCCTGATGATAACAGCTTGCTCAATGAGAGCCCAGAAGCGCCGTATCCAAAGAAGCCCCAGGACGCTTCTCCTGCCAACCAGAGCGAGTCACAAGCTGATGGAAGGGCTTCGGCACACACGCCCACATTGATTGAGGGAAGCATTGAGGGTGAGCACGGCAACGATAATGATGCCGAAACTGCACTTGACGCGGACGAAAGCATTTTGAATTCAGCAGACGACGTGCTTGCAGTAACAGGCCTTTTACCGCAGCAGCACACTGCCGCAGACAACAACCAAAGCGAGGACCATCACAGCGATGGTGACGACGACGACGATGATGATGACGCTGTGTCGTCTGTCTCATCCAAGTCTGGACCCAAGCCAACGTCTGACACTGCTCCGCCGCTGCTTCCAGCCCCTTCTGCAGCTGCTCCTGGGATCAAACCACAAGAGGCACCGCCGTCTGCGAATGCGGAGCCCAAGAACCGAAGCCGTGAGAGCCCAGCGAACTCACTGCTGTCAGCACGCGAAGAGGCCAAAGCTGCTTTTAAAGTTGAAGTCGAGCGGAGGGAGGCAGCTGCGGCAGCACAGGCTCAAATCCGAAAGGAGTCAAATGCAACCGCTGGAGCGGAAGCACATTTGGCAGGCGGCACCAAAGAGACACATGCGTGGATGGGCAATGAAGATGATGACACTTTGGCAGAAGAAGATGACAGTGAGCTTGGCGATGAGGGAGTTGCAAATGACGCAGAAGAAGATGAAGAATACGATGGCAGTGAATACTTGGAAGATGGAGAAGGGTCAGCTGAGATGTACGAATCAGATGATGTCGAGTATGAGGAAGGGCAAGATCAATTGCACCATTCTCCAGGGTACGACGCTTATGCTGCTGGCAATCCTTTCAACACAGACCGGAAGCCTGAGGATGATTACGAGGAAGAGTTGTACGAAGAACCTATCGGAGTGGTGCACGAGGACGGCATAAATGCCGAAGAAGGGGGAGATTGGGAAGAGGTTGTAGACGACGACGACATTCAATGCTGGTACAACCATTGTACAGGAGAAGTCGCCTACGATGAGCCTTTGAATGAAGAGGAATATGTTGATGGCGACGAGGAATTCGGCGAGGATTACCACGAAGAAGGCTACGAAGGTGAAGGTGGTGAAGAAGAGTACCCCGCAGCTGCGGCACACCAAGAAAGTTACGATGAGTCGCAGTGGGCCGTGGAGAAGTACGTCGGCTCGCGCGGAGTTTCGCCTCTTTTCAAAGGCATGCTCGGGGACTTAGGCAGCGAAGTCCGGGAGCTCGAGAGGCGGCGGCGGGCTCTCGACCAACAACTGGCCCGTCATCAGCGCTCCCGTGGGTACAGGGATGGTCACAGGCAAGACGAAGACAGGTACCAGTACAGTAGGGATCACCATGGAGGTGAAAGTGGTGGAGACTTGGGGCCTTCAGAAGAGTCGCCTCAGTTGCGCAGGGCTCGACTCGCATTGGCCGCTGCCTCTCAGGAAGCACGCGAGTTGCAGCAGTCAGCCGAGAGTCAGGCCAAGCTCCTCGAAGCGGAGAGGAGTCACTTGGCCAAGGAGGCACAGAGGCTCGCGGAGATGCAGCAAGTTGCTGACCGAGAGCGGGCTGCTTTGGTGGAGGCTCGAGAAAGGCTCAACAATTCGGCGCATTCGTTTCCTAACATGGCATCGAGCGCGGGTCAGCCTTTCGTGCCACCATCCGTTGTTGCTATGCCGTCTTGGCAGCAGCAGCCGTACCAACTCCAGCCATGGCAACAGCAAGAGTGGCAATGGCAGCAACAGCAACACTACGAGTGGCAACAGCAGCAGCAGAAACAGCAGCAAGAGTGGCAGCAGCAACGAGCATCTGCGTCAAGTCACCGCTCTGCCACTGCTGTAGCTCACGCCGCTGCGGCAGCTGCTGAGGCGGCAGAGGCGTCGGCTGCCGCCCTAGCGGGAACACAGCCCAGTTGGACAGGGCCATCCTATGGACCGCCCAATCCTTTGCCGTCTGCGCCATTTGGGTTCGGCGGCAGTGGTTTGGACTTCATGCCACAAGCAAATCACGCCAATCGAACGACGTCTTCGAACAAATCGTCATCGCCTTCCCCATCCGAGCAGCAAGAGCTCACGAAACCCGAAAGTGAAGCGCAGAATGCATCGCCCTCGGCGCTGCAGCGCACCGCCCCACAAGTGCCACCTCTCAAGACTGCCTTGCTGAACAATTCCGAGGCTCGAAGCGAGACCTCAGATGGCGCTGACTCGAGAGAAGGCAAGCAAGGACAGCCGTTGAGCCCTCCTCTGAGCCCAAGGGACGAGCGACGGCCGCATGTGAGGGCTTCTGGTGACGCTGCGAAGAGACCTTGGTGGGAGCAAAAACCACCGCCGAAAGCAACCGCGGGTAGCAGCAGAAGCAAGAAAACAGGAGGCTTCGCGAAAAGAGGCGCCACAAAGGCGAGGGAATCCCTGGATTCCGTCGAAGAAAAGGAAGAAAGTGGCCCGAGTAAATCATCTGGGGGTGCTGAGGATGACAAGACCTCGGCAGAACCAACCCCCCATGTAGATGGGTTAGGCGGTGGGAAAGCACTGCCTCCTCCGAGCAATAAGGGGACAGGGGTGGGTGGCGTAGGCACTTACACGCATACCTTTGAACGGCCAAAGCAGAAACAGCCAGGCGCTCTCACGCGTGACCCTTCCTCTGTTCGAGCACGGATGAAAGCCTACAACGACCGCCAGCGGAGCCTTGCTTCCGGAACCAACAACAACAATGAATCTGCGCCAGTGCCGAATGAAAGTGCGCCAACGCAACGAACAACCACCAGCAGCAGCAGCGGGTACGGGGTGGCGTCATCGACCGAGAATGAAAAGCGTAAGGCAGCTGACCATCGCAACAGCAGCCCAGCCAAGCGTGGCGTGAAGTCATGGAAAAAGAAGGCAGAAGCCCCGAAGGAGAAGCCGAAAGCTTTTACCGAGTCTTCTGTGAACCGCCTCTACGGGCAGTACTTCAAGACGCAGCACCGACTTGAGGACGCAAGAAAACGGTGAGCCTTTTGGCTTCCTTAAAACATGAAGGTGTTACATACACGCTCAATTCGGAAGATCATTCAAGAAGTTCTAAGTATACACGTTAACTCAATTATTTCGACGTGTATTTTCCTTACATTAGGGCGGCGGTTGAGAAGCACCCGACGCTGTCTCCAGACAAGGGGGGTGACGAACCCTGGCACGACCGGCGATGGCGGCTCAACCAAGAAAGACTCCTCAAGGAAGAACAAGATGAAGAACAATTGGAAGGCACAGGTGGCGAAAACGACGAGAACGTCAAGGGTGGCAATGGCGATTCTGATTCATCACCACTCAAGGACTCTCAAGGAGACAAATACGTTGGCGGTGACGATCAAAAGGAAGCAACCAGCCCTTCGCCTTTGGAAGCAACCAAGACAAACAAATCAAGCCACTCACCGGATGCTGCTTCACCGGTATGGCGCTTAGTGGAGTCAACTTTGATGGTTCATTTTCTGTGCTTTCTTGTATTTATTTTTTAGCCATAGCTCAGTATTTGACAACATTGCACCTATGAACAGGTCAGCGGTGGGAATCAATCGAATGCTTCAAAGAAACGAGAAACGGCCGTGGCCCTGCGGGATGTTGAGACCATATTAGAGCAACACGCGAACCAGCCTCTTAGCCCCGCGGTCTATCGCTTACTGGTGCGTTTTCTTTAACAGGCTTTGTGCTAATATTGCATATGCATATTTGTTAGGGCACACGCATATGTCAAAAAAAAAGTTAAACATTATTTGAACCTCTAATTTCGATTCGTGCCGCCGTGGCCTATTCAAGTATTATTCGCTCTCTTCAAAATTCTTCTCTAGGTGAGTTCGCTCGCCCAAGGGCCGCTCTCGTCACCAGCTCTGCGGAATCATGCCGTGGTGGAAACCCTTCGCCGGCGCCTGGCCTTTGGGTTCTTGCCGTCATCGGGACCCAAATCGACGTCGAGCGCGTCGTCATCTCGTGCTTCTCCCACTCGCCAACTTAAATTAGAGAGCAACCACAGAAGCTTAGAGAAGAACCACTTCGGCTCAGGCAATGCAGGCGCCACCTCTCCTTCAAATGGGCATGACCCAGCCTCACCCACGATCAGCCCTCTGTCGAGCCCCGAGGGCTCTCGACCAATCACAGAGGCCGACATAGGGAGCCGCCGCGCCGCTGCGTCTGCTGCCCTAGCCTCGGATCGCATTGCCAAGGCCCTAGCAGCGAAAGCACGACCTTCAACGGTGCCTGGTAACGGAAGTAAAGATGAAGGCAGTGCAGAGAACTCAAAGATGAACGCGGCCTCGCAGCATGTACCTCAATCAAAAGCTCCTCGTGCTGGTGACGAGCTTGATGAAGTTGCTGCAAGCAATGATGCGTGGGTGATTCGACCGCCATTGAAGGTCACGCCGCGCCGGCGACCTCCTGCTCCTCCAACTCGCTTAATCTCTGCTGACACGACTGGTAGCGAGGCAGAGGAGGTTTCAAATCCCGCAGAAGGGGCTCAAGGAGCAGGAGGAGGTGGTGGTCCGATGTCGGTGCACGCGGCGGCTCGGCGGCCTCGAACCGTAAAGCCACGGACTACAACTGCCAGGGCAACCCCCGAGGGCAAGTTGGCGGCTGCTTATAGCGCGAAAATGATGGCCATTGCGCGGTCGCGCCGTCCTGTGTCACCCCCCACAAACCTTCGCTCAGAGGCGAGTTGATGCCTCTTTTGACATTGGCATAAATATTGGTTTTAGATGCACCTTCGATGACCAAAATTTTGTGTAAGATAATTTTTCGACGACTCCGTGCCTGGGTAGCCCAAGTCGACTGAGTGCCTCCTGCTTCTTAGTTCTTAGTTGATTAGTTGCTAGTTCCTAGGTCCCTAAGTAGGTATAGCAGGTCCCTACTATGTTCAGGTGTTAAGCAAAACCCTGCTACTCAAATCTGTCTCCACAGTAACAAATTAACACAATGGTTATCGCTCTGGTATTTCGTTGTAGTCTGCATGGGCCCAGTAGCACAAACATGCGTCAAGAGAGAAGAGAGAAGTGAAGGCGGCGTACTAATTATATTTGATGCCGGTATGTGATAAGTGATGTCCAGTATTCTGAAAAATTTATGGATAGCTAAAAGCATGTATATCC
>Ga0307930_1002214_pt1 | contig 14925 bp, 16 predicted proteins | sample OrgLakmetageno46_FD_203161 | JGI IMG/M metagenome (GOLD analysis project Ga0307930, IMG submission 203161) | Saline water microbial communities from Organic Lake, Antarctica - #46 | ecosystem: Environmental > Aquatic > Non-marine Saline and Alkaline > Saline | place: Antarctica: Organic Lake... | reverse complement strand
AGTTGAATAAGGGTGCAGGTGGCAAGTGCATAGCTCACGGAGGTGGCCGGCGCTGTTCTGAGGAAGGCTGTGATAAGATGAGCCAGGGTTCTAATGGGATCTGTATAGCTCACGGAGGCGGCCGGCGCTGTTCTGAGGAAGGCTGTGATAAGTTGAGCAAGGGTGCAGGTGGCATGTGCTATGCTCACGGAGGCGGCCGGCGCTGTTCTGAGGAAGGTTGTGAGAAGTTGAGCAATTGTGCAGGTGGCAAGTGCTATGCTCACGGAGGCGGCCGGCGCTGTTCTGAAGAAGGCTGTGATAAGGCAAGCCAGGGTGCAGGTGGCAAGTGCTATACTCACGGAGGCGGCCGGCGCTGTTCTGAGGAAGGTTGTGAGAAGATGAGCGATGGCCCAACCGGCAAATGCATAGCTCATGGAGGCGGCCGGCGCTGTTCTGAGGGAGGTTGTGATAAGTTGAGCAGGGGTGCAGGCGGCAAGTGCATAGCCCATGGTGGCGGCCGGCGCTGTTCTGAGGAAGGTTGTGAGAAGATGAGCGAAGGCCCAACCGGCAAATGCTGTGGTCACGGTGGTGGCCGGCGCTGTTCTGAGGAAGGCTGTGAGAAGTTGAGGGTCGGTGCAGGCGGGAAGTGCTATGCCCACGGTGGTATGAAGGCTAGTGCGCGCAGGGCACGAGAGGAGACAACGCGCGCTGCAATGGGTTTAGCTGCTTTAAGAGCTGGGTGGAAGCAGGTGGAAGATGAGTAGTGCACTGTGGTGATTCAAGTTTAAGTGCACCAAGCATAACATAAGAAACAAGGCGCAGGCTTCATATATGCGCCATATGAACAGCCATCATCTTGAGATCTGTGTCTATGGCACGGGATTTTGGATTCGGGAACTCAAACCCAAACTCCCAAAAGAGTGCCAAGAGCATTCATTCGGGAAGCGAGGAAGCTCCTCACGCCACCGGCACCTCAAAACAAATGCTATAATTTACAAGTGGCAGCTCGATAGCTCTGCTGTGTTGGATATTTGCTTGGGCTAGACAGGTATTCCTTATAAGTAGAATAGAAAGAAGAAGGCTGCGCGCATGTGGAAGAAGTTGCATTAACGCCAACGGCAGCCGAGTAGCTGAGTTTAAGTGAGAAATGTGAGTGATGAGGCCATCCTAAATTCAACCCGGATCGGGCTGCCCTTTTCCACTTCGGAAGTTCCCTACCGCACAAAAACTTCCGACAGCAATACAGCTGGCTCTGTCCCTTGAATGCTCACTTCAATCACTGCGCCTACATAACGCAATGCCACATTGGTTGGTTGGTCAGTGCGCGAGTTGCAGGGCATTCGCCACATTAAGGCTGGGCGGTTTGAAGCACCCACTCGGCAACGGCAGTGCTGACGTCACTGTTTTCTTCGTTGTTGCCTCCAGTTCATTGGCACTGCCTTCGAAGTCGCCATGGCCGTTATTTTGGTCACTCTTTGCGGTGTTGATCGGCGCAGCAGCAAGTGATGAAGCAGCTTGTTCTTGCGCATTGAACTAAGTTACGCATAAATAATCATGCACGAGAAAAACGCTTGTTATGCGGTGGAGAGCAGATTCATGCAATAAGCACGTATTCAAGTAAAGGCTGTGGATTCCTTTTTGGGCGAGACTCCCTCCTGAACACACGCATGTTTCTTCTTATGCATCAAATGCATACTACATCTGTACCTGCGCATGGAAAGTCGCCAGCGCGTTGGCGACCATGTAACTGGCCCAAGTCGGCACGTGGCGCTGCGCTTGAGAATGCCTCAGCGGCTCACGGAGAGCGTCGGGCCCACGCACCTATTGTGTGGGCGTGTATTAGAAAGAGAGAGAGAGAGAGAGAGAAAACGAAGGAGTGGGAAAGAAGGATATTTTTTTGGTGGTGGTAAAGGGAGAAAAAAAGTCATGAAGAAGCACCCAGCGGAAAAAAACTATTTAAAAAAAAAGAAATAAAATAAAAAAGAAGCGATGTACTGCGCAAAAGCAGGAATGCTTCAAACCGAGCGGAATTTCAATATAACAACCATAACAAAATCATGAATAATTTATTGCAGTGTAATGGAGTAATTTGTGTGTTTGTGCGCATGCATGCGTCTTTTCGCCATGTTTACCGCTGCTAAGAGGCCGAGGCACTGCGCAGCGACGGTGCACGCATCAACGGTGAACACGTCTCCGCTCATGCGAGAGTGGCAAGTGCGAGCGCCGTGCTTCGACAGCACCTGATTTTTTTTTTCAAGCAGGGGGGTCGAGTGAATTGGCCAGGGCATCGTAATGGCATTCATAAATTTTTGAAGGCTTGCGAGTGGCCAAACAAAAAGTAAAAGTAAATGAGATTTACGAACGCAATCTCAAATTATGTATTGCTTAGTCAATCATTTCTAACCTCCGTCGCTAAGCCAATCAGGCCTTCTGCCGCGGGGCGATCGCGCACCTGAGAGTGACCATCCCAACACAGCGCATCACATTAGAGAACGAAAGAGCAAAAGAGAATGAGAGAGGAATACTAGAGCGCACACTGTTCAAAAAGGGAACAACATCAAATGGTTTTACAAGAAAACGGAATACAACACTTGTAGCTCATTACCGGAACACAAAGGACTGTGTGTGAAACCAACTACAGCTCTGGCCTCACTCTAGCTCTGGTTGTACTTTTTGTTTTATTTCATTCCAACTCCTATGTACTAAGACTCACCGTGGATCGTGCCAACAAGTGCCAAAGCGCATCGCGGCCCCAGCAGGCAGCCAGCGAAGACAAAGCCAGCTGACCGCACGATATTAGAGCAGCGAGCTTGGCGGCAGACGAAGGAGCAGTAGCTGGAGTTGGAGTAGCTGTCGCAGGAAGAGAAGTCGACGAGGACGCAGTGGTTGTTGAGGAAGAAGAAAGAGGCGCTGTTTCGAGGAGGCCTTCGAGAGCCGCCTGTGGGTTGACAAAAATGATGACAATTGAAAAAGAAAAAAGAAAAAAAGAAGGCCAGGCAAGCGAAGTATCATACGAAATGAGCAAAAACTTTCAGAAGTCCCACAGATCTAAAATAAAATTAGTAACTGCATACGTCGAATACTCGTTCAACTCGAGTGCATGCGCATGCACTTCGAGCATTCGTGCATGCATTTCTTCGTCTCCTTTCCCTATGGAAGTGCACCCCCCCCCTCCCCCTTACCTCGAGCTCGGCCAAACTTTGGACCCCTCCTGGGGGTGGTTCTTGGCCTGCACATGTTGCACTGCTCGAAGAAGGAGGACGAGGCAGGCCGTCGACATTGCCACCGCTGCCACCGTGGGTAGTGTTGTTGAGAGGCGGCGATTGGTGCAAGGTCAGTCGATTCAGCACAACGTCGGATGCAATCACCTGAGCACACCATAAGAGGGAACAAAGGATGAATACAACAGCGGAAAACAGATCTATTGCCAGAATAGAAGCATCAGCACGAATGAAAAGAAACAATTACTAGACGAACAAAACACCTTTGCCTATGTATAATGCAACAACAAAAAAAATGACACGCAGAGAAACTTTGCTATCCGCGTACCCGCTGTGAGGTCTTCCGCAGTTGCGTGTGTTTGCGCTCGGCTTCCTCGCTACAGGGGTACATGGCTTTCAGCCCATCGGTGGTGAATCGAGTCGTAGCGCGCCAGCCGATGCTGCCGGCGTCGCGGACCTGCGTTGAAGAAAGAGTTGCAGGGTAATCGAAGAGAGAGAGAGAGAGAGGCGGCGAGCACGGGAAAAGAGGAGTGAAGGGTGAAAGGGCATGAGCAAGCAGGAACGGGGAAGGATAACTTGGAAATGAATAGGAAGGGAAGGGCGAAGCCAAGAATGAGACGCCAAAGCTGATACTTGAACAAAAAAACACACACCCGAAGCACAACACACCACAACACGAAAGAGGCGTCGCATTTCTTTCTCAAATCGGCGTTTCTCAATTTCTTGAACTCACCGCGGCAGCAAGGTCGGGAAAATGGCCGCCGTCTAAATCCTTCAATAGGGCATTGGTTAACGGGGTGGGGAGTTTCCGGCGCTTCTTGACAGGAGTGGAAGCAGAAGCAGCAGGCACAGCAGCAGCAACCCCAGGTGCATCTGCGTCACTAGCAGCACCACTAGTAGCACCACCAGTAGACTCAAGAGCAGCATCAGCAGAATTCGCCGCATCAGCAGGACGAGATGAAGAATAAGACGCACGTCCGAGCCGTCGCCTCTTTGTGGCGTGTGCCGTCACTGCAGTCACAAATGACAACGCCAGGGGCTGGGCAGTGCTACTTTCCGAACCCTCTTCTTGTCCTTTTTGCTGATGCATCTGCTTTGGCTTACGTAAGCAGATTGACGTCTGTAGTGCAGGCACTTCAATGGTGACCATCCGCGTAGGCACTGCTTCTCGTGGACTGTCGTCGTCGTCGTCATCGTCGTCATCGTCTTTGGTGGCGTGCTTGCTGACGCCATCGCCTCCTTTGCCGATGACGTCATCCTGATCCGCCACCCACAGGCCGTGCAGCGCCACTGTCCATTTGTTGGTGCCATTTCCTCCTTTGGGGGAACTTCCCTTGCTGCCACTGCCGCTTCCACTGCCATTAGTAGCGGAAGCAGGCAGCGCTACCACCGTCGCAGGAGCCCACCGTCCTTGCTCATCGCTGCTGCTGCTGTTCTCTTTGGTCCAGCACGCCACACCATTGTTCCCGTCGTGTTTGTCGTCGCTTACTGTAATTCGCACCTCCACAACGTCGCCCAAGCCAATCATCTCGCCGTCTACGGTGTTAGTGCTGTTGCTGATGCTGCTATTGCCAGCCATTTCCTTCCTTTTGCCAGCACCACTGCTGCCGCTGTTGTTGTTTGCAATGGTGGTCGGAATGTCGTTGGGTGAAATCACGACCACAGCTGGTGACGACGACGACGACGAAGGAGACGGCGACTGCTGCAAGTCTTTGTGTTGCGTCAGTGGGGAAGTGCCCTTGCGCGCGCGAGACGACAGGCGGCTTTTCGAGGGCGTGAACTTGTCATTTGGGCTGCTGCCACTCAAACTTCCACTGGCACCACCGCTGCCGCTGGTGCCAATTCCGTTGTTTTCTTGCCCCTGCAGCATCGAGTCATTGTCGCTGCCCGTGACGTCAGCGGGTGCGCCAGAGAGCAAAGAAAGGGGTAAGTTGCGTTCAGAACCGCCCAAAATGTACTTCACGTCGTAGGTTTCCGTTTGATCTTTGTCTGCTGGAGGAGATACCTATGATGTTCAGCAGAAGCACACATGAATTCATGTGCACATACGAGAATAATAAATATAGAAATCTACGCGCAGCTCTCAGCAAGTGTGGAGCATGGCATCATCTGAAAAAGAAAGGAAGCGAACGACAGGAAGGAAGGAAGGAAGACACTCTGAAAAGGGAGAAAATAAAGTTCTGGCTGTACAACACAGTCGAGCTATATACTTTCTCGTGTCCACCTTGAGGATGCGCGCCACTCCGCCTGGTTTGTTTTGGCCCGGGCCCAAGCGCGCCTTCACCGAGACGATCGAGCCCACAGCAAACGCGTACGGCACGCACCTCTCTCCGTCGCCACCGCTAGCTGGAGCTGCTGCTGTGGCACTTGTACCAGCAATTGTAGTAGTAGTTGCACTACTAGCAGCAGCAGCTCCAGCAGCAGCAGTAGCATTGGCCTTCTTACACGGGCTGTCAATCACAATAGTTTCGGGCTGCTGGTGCTGCATCTTTCTGAACGCAGGCTTCGCTGGGGAATCCACAACCACCACTACATCATCGTCAGCTTCTGCTTTCTTCTTGGCGCCACCAACACCAGCATCCCCGGCACTGCCAGAACTAGTCCGCGCTGAAGGAGAGAAAAAGGACGATATTTTGGCCACGCCTTTGGTCGGCGTCTTGGTCGGCGTGCTTTTTCGACCATTAGGAGACCGCGCAACGGCACCTTTGGGAGCAGCCGGAGACAAAGATAACGAAGAAGAAGCAGATGATGAAATTGAGGGCTTCATGGCGGCTTGGTCTTGCGCCGACACCGCAAACGTCGCGAGGTAAGTGAATTTCCGCTCCGAGCGTGGCCGCCAAGTGTCAAACTCAATTACGTCCTGTTGGGGGGGGGGCAGGAATGGGTGAAACAAGTCATACATTAAAAAAGAATAACTCCACAGCTGTTCAAATTGTGCATTTATAAGGCTACCAACAGAACCCAGGCATAACCTAGCACCTGTCATGCACGCTCATTACACCCTTCAAATTTGAAACGACTCCACAATACACACAAACCTCGCACGATAGCTGAGGACTTATTCGACCACCCACCTACCCACACGAACCTCATCATGAAGAGCGCACTGCTTGCCCGGGTTCAAAAGGCGGTACGAGGGCCCGCGACGAATGAGGATCGCATTTTTGGCACCCGCATCTACTTGCAGCACCTAGGTATGTATATAGCGCGTGCATAACTGAACTGGAAGCGATAAAGGGGGCACTCTGCATGCAAAAACTCAAAAACTTCAGCGCCTAATACATCACCATAACGAATTACTTCGACTATTTTTGAAATATTGAAAAATGAGCATCATCACAGGTTGACCAAAGTCTCAACTGGGCAAATCGCGAATATCAACCCTCCTTTAAATTGAAGGCTAAAGATTCTCACCGCGCACGACCCCAGAGATTTCCCCGCAGTAGGCGACGCTGGCGTCATAGCATCGGAGACTTGCCCGAGAGATGAGCCCTGGTGCACGGTGAGCGTGCACTGCGAGCGAGACACGCCCGCCTCAGAAGACGGAATGCCGAGCGACAGCTTGCGCACCCCATTGACCATTTTCGGCGCCGTGGTCATCACCGAGTCTACGCAATTTGAAACAAAAGAAGCACAATGAATATCATTCATATAAAAAAAACTTGGCGCGGGATCACAGCAACAGCACGTAAATGGAGCTCTACAAGCTAATCGAAATTTGAAGCTAACCTCGGCCAAACAAGGCAACATCCGTGACTTTGACAGGATGTACTGCTGGTGTATGATCGCTGACCGGCTTGAGTATGACCGTGCGTAAAGCATCCATGGTCTGTCTTCAGTGGTATTCCGAGTAGACTGACGAGTCGAGAGCTGCGAGATGAGCGGCAAAATTTTTAAAACATGACATCTAATATAATAGATATGGAGAATATAATAAAGAGCATCGCATCTTTTGCATCTTTATTCTTTTTCTTGCTGTTGCAAAATGAAAGAAAATGTCAAGATTGCGAGGATAGCCATCGGGCTCGCCATTTGGGCGCACTTCTTGAGGGAAGGCTCTGCTTTTACGCCTGCATTAACACCTGCCAGCCAGGTTCACTTGGCTAGCAGGTATGACACGCATACGAGCCCTCGATCGCTAGGGCAAATGTCTGCGACACCTTCCCGCCGTCGCCCACATGGAGAAAGGCCAAAGAGCGGAGCAAACGGAGCTTCGGCGAGCAGCAGCACTCAGACTAGCGCTACAACCACGTGGCGACTCTTCAACGTGGACGTGGCTTTGAGCGAGGACGAGGGAAAGGACTCGGTACACGGCAAACTACTTTAGGCTATCTGCTTCAAATCTTTGGTCAAAACGCCGATTACCTTTATAGTTTAGCGTATTTTGCATGATTGGGAAGATTGCTGCGTTCGTCCCGAGCTTAAGTGTCCACATCGTGCTTTCTTTGATTCGCTTTGATATGCTCTCAGTTTCTTCTTGTCTGCCACAGGTGGGCGTTGGCCCTGCTTTAGCGACTGCCGTTGCTGCGACGATATCGAAATGCTCAACTCCCGTGAACTCAGCTCCTAAGCCCCTAGAGGTGAGCACTTCTTTTGATTTAGTTAGATTCCAGACAATCGAATACATTTTTGTTTTGAAAGGTTGATATTTTGTGACTTTTAATTGTCTTCCGCTTACTTTGTCTAGCATCCTCCCTGATTTCACCCATCATTATATAAATAGATCTTGATTATCTCCATCTTTTACTCTATTTCTGCATTTTACTATACCTCACTTCCTTTCGTCCGCTCTCTCGCAAGATACTCGCTGCATTCATGCAACCTTCCCCCCATCTTCATTCTCATCAGATCTCAGTGGTGCGGAAGTCGTTCGACGCACGTTTACGGCGAGGGCGCTCTCGTTTAGCCGAGCCCACTTTCAGCTATGTCATTGACGTTACATTTCACGGTACAAATCACTCTTGCATATTAAGTTACCTGGTCACAAGAGCGACGTGCGTACGAGTAAATGTGCTCGTCTTTATCCTCTTAAATGTTTCCCCTTTCTTATTGATTCTTACTTCCTCTCTATTCTTGTACAGGCCCAATTCGGTTGAAGTACCAACGCGGGCTATGCGAACCTTCTGCTGAGTTCATTACGCGCAATTCCCAAGGCAATGATGCGCCAGAAAACCTAAACACGAATGACACCGTTGACGAAGAAGAAGAAGGAGTTAAAGAAGAAATAGAAGATGATGACAAAGAAAAAGACAGCCCGACGAAGCCACGAGTGGTGGTGGTGGGCTCGGGACCAGCGGGCTTGTTCGCTGCTCTGGTGCTCGCCGACGCAGGTTCGGGGGTTGATTTTGACTTTTGCAATTGCTTTGGGTTTTGCTTTTTGATTGAAGGGTTCGTTGCAAGTTTGCGCATCGCGAGATTGTAAGCGTCCTATTCTTCCGGCTTCGTGTGATGTTTGTGCTACTAGGAGCTTTTTTTCTTTCATACGAAGTATTGTACCTCTATTATTTTACTTCTTATTGTCCCTGCACATACAACTACGCTTTCGATCTAGGCTACGCGCCAGTCGTCATCGAGCGAGGCCAGCCTGTGGAAAGACGAGGCCGAGACATTGGGGCGCTGCTCGTGCGGCGAGTGCTGGACCCAGAGTCCAACCTGTGCTTCGGAGAGGTGCTGAAACAAATTCATTCTTGACGGAAAAATCTGTGTTGAGGGTGGGAGGCGGACATAGGAATTGCATGGAAGTTTTTCAAACGACTGTACATGTCTTTGCTGGGTTGAAGGGGGGCTGTACTGTACTTCCTACAAGCACACGATTACACCTCTCATCCTCTTCTTTTATATTTACAGGGCGGCGCTGGCACCTGGAGCGACGGCAAGTTGGCCACGCAAATTGGTCGCAATTCTGATGCCGTGCGCGCGGTGTTGGCTACCCTCGTCGAATACGGGGCCCCAGACCGTATATTGGTGGACAGCAAGCCACACCTGGGCACAGACCGAATGGTAACGTGTCTAGAAAAAAAACGGAAATTTCGAAAGTTGAGGACTTATTAAGTGTGAGTTGGGTTTCGTTTGCTTTTGTCCACGTGTATAGACGCAGTAGTCCACGCTTATTTTCTTTTTTATTTGATTTGCTTTTCTTTGCTGCTGCTCTTCCGCACCCCAGGTCACTATTCTGCGAACGATGCGCGCGGGCTTGCAAGCAAAAGGCGTGGAATTTCGATTTGGCACTCGTGTTGATCAATTAGTTCTCGGAGATGATGGTGGTGTTGGTGTTGGTGATAATGACAGCAGTCGCAGCAGTAGCAGTAGCCATCGTAATAACGATAAAGACAGAAATAATGGAAATGGTGGTGGCACAAGAAAGCGGGTAACGGGAGTTGAGGTCTCGTATTTGCAGCCAACACCAACAACAACCGTGAAAAAAACACGCAGTTCCACCTCCGATATGAAAGAAGCAGCAAAAGTCGACAGCACACATGACCCCGGCGCTTCCTCTGTCTCGTCGTCATCTCCGATGGCTACAGCCGTAGATTCTGAAAGTGGGCGTATACACGAAGTGGTGCATGCAGACCATGTGGTATGGGAGATCAAAATACATGTGGTTCACTGAGAGCATGTATTGGTTTCTCTCTCGTTTTGCTCTATGGCTCCCGTCTTTTAATGCTTCTCTGCATTCCTCTCTCTCTCTCTTTTCTTGTTGACCTCTTTCTTTTTTTTGTCTTTTTTTCTTGCTATTCTCTGTTCCATTGTCGGGGATAGGATATAATCGACCATTGTTGTTGTGCGCTTCTTGTTTTCTTTTCTGTCTCTCTCATTTTATGAATGAAGGTGCTCGCAGTCGGGCATTCTGCTCGCGCTTTGTACGAGCAATTGGCTTCTGTTGGCGTGCCGCTGCAGGCCAAGGTAATTGGCCGATAACATGAATGACTGTGGTGTGATGAAAGTCAAAGTGCTGTTTGGGCAAATGCATATAGCCATGCTGTATTTGTTTAAGTCGTTATGTTATCAATTGAAGAGATTCTCCATATTTGCCTATCGCTTTGCACACCCACCACAAGTCACAACCGCGAACAAAAGCTACCAATATGTATACATGTCTTGCAGGCGTTCGCAGTGGGGTTTCGGATTGAGCACCCTCAGGCCACCATCAACGAGATGCAGTACCGGCAATGGGCTACGCAAACCTTGGATTCGCAGGCGCGGCGCGGGTATGGGAAAGTCCCAGTGGCTGACTACAAGCTGACTGCTCAGGTTCTGTAGCAGTAGCAGTAGCAGTTGTGTTCCTTCGCTGGTCGTCGTTGTCCGCATGTTGCTGCGGTTAATGTGCTCTTAACCATTTGTTGTTTATAAGTCTTTTTGCTCGCGCGCAATTGTTGACAAATGTGGAATATGCTGCCTTCTATGGTCGTTATCCGCTCTGATGTTTGCCGACTCTGTGCATTCTACATGTGTGTGTTTACACCGCTGTTTGCGATGATTGGTTCAGGTGGATGTGACGGAATCACTCACGGCAAACAGCGATGCTGGTGCTTCATCTAGAAGCGAGCATGAAGGCGAAGAATTGAGCCAAGAAGTTGCAGAGAAAGGTGGGCAGAAAAAACTTGAGACTTCTAGCACCACCACCGCTGCCACCACCACCAGTAGTGATCCCCGACGGGCAGTGTATTCGTTTTGCATGTGCCCTGGTGGTCAAATTGTGCCCACTTCGATGGACGACCAACACGTGTAAGTTTCGGGATAAAGCCTGTTAAGCCTGTTTCTTTCGGCATTTGTATTTCACTTGACCAGCACGTACGTGCTAATATGCATATCTCAGTAACAATAGTCGCGTTTTGCGGTCTCTTCTAGTTTTACGTATAATACACTCATATACAACGCAGCGACATGCATTGTTCTAATATATTATATGCCTACTTTTTCTACTATATATTAGGTGCGTGAACGGCATGTCGTTCTCCAAGCGCAGCAGCCGATGGGCCAATTCCGCTCTGGTGGTCTCCGTGCACCCGAGCGACGCTGCCATCATTGCTGCTGGTGCCGATGCCAGCACTGATGTTGATGCTGGTGCGGCTACTGCCGGAGAGGGAGATGGCCCAACGAATTCTGCCACAGCGCTTAATTCTGCAACAGCAGCCAACCATGCATCAGCAGCCCATGCTGCCTTGGCGGGGGTGTCCTTTCAGGCGGCGATGGAGAAGAAAGCAGCGAAAATGGGCGGTGGGAATCTGGTGGTGCCAGCGCAGCGGGTACGGGCGGAAAATGTGGTTATTTTGAATAGTAGGAGAATGACAGAGACACCAAGAAGGGAGCCTGATTAGTTCATGTCAGAATAATTCCACTGCAGTACTACAGTTGTAGTAGCAAGAACCGGTACATTGTTGCGCATTAAGCTTCCATTGTCATCTTTTTTCTTGCCTCATAATCTTTGCGTGCAGGTGTCGGATTTCATGGCTGGCCGTGACCTTCCAACAGGCGCTTCTTTGCCTACTTCCAGTTATCGCTTAGGTATGAAGATTAAACAGGGCCCTGTTCAATCATGTCTGACGCTCATTTTCTACCACCCATTTCACTTGACGTACATTTTGCCACATGTTCCAAACGCGGCGACGATCCTCTGATCATTCGAAGCTGTGTGCTCAACGCCGCTTTAGTCTTTCGTGCATTTGTTTTGATCTTATTCGCACTGCACGATTTCATTAAAGGCGTGCAACCGGCGCGACTCGATTTGCTTTATCCATTGGAGATCACTCTCGCGCTACGGGCGGCGCTGACGATGTTTGAACGCGAAAAGCCAGGGTTTGCTTCCTGCCCAGACGCTCTTTTGCATGGTGTGGAGACAAGAACCAGGTACAAGTGATACCAAGGGGGGCGTGTTTTCATACTAAAGGAAGGAGAGAAATCGTCTTCGAAATCAAAGAGTAGTGAGAGTGCTTGAGAGCTTAGACTAGTGAAGGAGAGCGGATTCAACATTGTTTACTCGGAACATAGAAATAACGAATACATACCGCAGTAAACACTGCCCTTGACTAATTTGTATGATCATTCACGGCCTCGTTTGCTTATTCATTTGTATTGATTTTAGTTCACCCGTCACTGTTCCACGGCATTGTGGCATTGGACGAGATGCTCGCAGCAGTGCACAAGAAGAAAGATTAGACACGCAGGCGACAAACGACGAGGCCACTTCAAATTTCCCATTGGAGTGTGTTGGAGTAAGTGGAGTGTGGCCCTGCGGAGAAGGCGCGGGTTACGCCGGAGGTATCGTCTCAGCCGCTGTAGATGGCGCAAGGTCTGCAGCAGCCCTTCTCCGGGCTTTGCCCCCTCTGCAAGGCCCAATGCAAAGTAGTTCTTCGCCAGTTCGGCCCACAAAGAAGCCAGATAGCGGCCTCGTTGCCGATTCGAGTAGCTCACCCGGCCAAATTAAGCCGTCTTCAAAGCGCTGGAACTGGGCGAAATTGACGGTTGCTTCGAAAGTCCCTGATTCTTATTGAAAGCACTGCTGTAGGTGAAATGTCTTTGTTCGAGTAATTTCTATTTGAATCCATTCGCATTGCATGATATCGCTGTCGTGTGATGCATATGGCACGTAGACCTGTTGTGTGTTTATTTCCTCTGAATTTGGCATGTAGCACACCACACTTGCTGATATGGTGGCGATTCTTGGTGGCGATTCTTGGTGCTGACTTAGCATAAGAAGGCCGGATATGTCGATGTGTAGAATTTAAGTTCCCAGAAATTTATAGAAAATGGGGCTTTTACTTCATTATTCTTCTTATTTTTTTGACCCGATTGAGGTATGGATTTGCAGTGCCGGAAAATAAACAACAAAGGCAAGGGGCGTAATAATATGGATTTACACGCAAATGGTTTACAATAAGACCATTTTTAAATCTAGTGCCCCTTTGCACATGAACACACATCGAATTGCCCCTTTATTATTATAGTAGCCTAGATCCATGTACTTGGAACATTCCTTGTGTTGTGAAAGCTAAGGGATTCGAACCCTTAGGAGCATGCAAAACCACTGTACTCCGACCATCGGCCTTCAGGGATGCCCTTCACGATGGTTTGTTCATGATCTTGAATCCAGGGTGATCCTCGCCGTCACGACGTTAAAGCATCTGCCGTACACTTCGTGCAGACATCACTAGAAGAGGGGGAATGGAATGTTTCCCTCTCGCATGCATATCAAATCAGATTGTTCTCTTGAATGGTATCTCAATGACTGTTGCCTCTATCAAGAACACGTAGCCCTTCACTACTACGTCTTTTTGAGTATGTTCAGCAAGACAATAGCACTCTAGCAGGTTCAGCAAGAGAAGCATACAGCAAGCTGCTCTCATACATGGACCTTCCCTTGATAATCCTGCTTTCACAATCCACGAATGTTCGGCAATGTGCTCCATTTCAAAGCCCAAGCCGCCGACCATCATCAATTTCGCCTGATGCCCAACACAAAACTTCAACGAGCACAGCAGGGGCACAAAGATTTTCTATCCCGCAGGCACATCATTATCTGTCCCTCTGTCTGCTTTTCAAAGTGAAGTTTCTCTTTGGTGCCCACACTCTGCCAAGAAAACGAACTTCCTAGCGGTTTGCCTTCAATGTTGCTCTCCGCGACGAACTGAGGCATGCAATCGTGGCGGCCGCAACGAAGTTGTCTTCGAACAAACATCTGGGTTGCAGCACACAGATACTTCCCAGCACGAAGACACGGAGCAGACATAGTTTCCCTTTTTCATGTTCACTTCTTTTGTCCTCCTCCTCTGGTCTGTGCCATAGAGATCGTTACTAAATCTTCCCTGCTGCTGACTTCGTGCAAACATCAAAACATGTCGAATCCATTCAAAGCCTCATTCATTCCAGTTCAAATGAACTAAATGGTCACCGCTTTTACACCCTGGCCGATCCATCGACGACGACGACGCATTATTGGACCGCAGATATACAGCTGCTGCCAAACGTCAAACCTAAAACCGGTTTTCAATGAATGTGTTAGAGCTTTTCTTTTGTCAACAAATTGCATGTAAAGCAAAGAAATGAGTAAAACAATGCATTAGTTCAAGAGTAAAGCTAGAGCACATGCTACAGACAGATGACTTATCTGGAGAGCCGAATGAAGTTGTGTCACCATCATTCGAACATTGCATATTTTGTTGTCATATCCTTTCAAGCCAATCGTGGTGATTCGATTCATTAATTTCGAAAACCAACTCTCTGACTTAGTGTTTGATGCCAGAGCTGAGTACTTATATAATCTATTCATTCCAACATGATTAGTAATTGACACAAATCATGCATAACATAATAAGTGAACACGATGGAAGTATCTTTTCTTAAATGGAGTCCGTTGGCGCTCATAGGGCCTTGGTTTTGTAATGGTCAACAATGGGATCTCGCCGTGCTGGACATGATATAGGTGTCAGAGTTGGCCATTTAGGCGGCCACTAGCAGAAGTTACTGAATTTATCGGCATAAACTTTAGTTGATTCTAGCCTTGAGCAGTGGTGACCAGTGGAAGTGTGCCAACTCCGGGTCTTTGAATTAATGTGTGGCTGTATGGAATCGTAATGATGAACGAAATTCGGTACAATCGGCTTTGTATATGGCTTATGAACTCGAACTAATACAAACCCAAATGACACAGAAGCCAATGCTGCGGGCAGAAGTTTACGCGCGTGCGTTGCGCGCAAGTCAAAATCGTAAAGAGGATAGTGTGTAGAGG
>Ga0307930_1002212_pt1 | contig 14929 bp, 16 predicted proteins | sample OrgLakmetageno46_FD_203161 | JGI IMG/M metagenome (GOLD analysis project Ga0307930, IMG submission 203161) | Saline water microbial communities from Organic Lake, Antarctica - #46 | ecosystem: Environmental > Aquatic > Non-marine Saline and Alkaline > Saline | place: Antarctica: Organic Lake... | reverse complement strand
GTGGCGCCCGGCTCATGGGCATGCGTGCGACGTGGCCAGCCCAACGAAGGATACGATTATGGAAGTAACTGTCGATGTCAAGAATGCCTAAGCGACAGAAGAGACTCGCAGAAGTGATATGGTGGCGGAAGGTATGATGGAGGTTCACACGGCACATGCTACGAGCACAGAAGTGTGTGTGATCCACCGGCACGATGATTAGCCAGTGTGGCGAGGGGCAAGCAAGCCGGCAATAAAGACGACGGCAGTTCATGTGGCGTAAAGTGGTGAAGGAAATGGCTCTACGAAGCTCCAAATGATGCTGCGATTCAGGCCGCAGCAGACAGCAGAGAGCAGAGTGACATGAAAAATGAAAGACATAAAAACATGAAAATTGAGGTGGATGTGGCTATAACTGCAGAACTCTGAACTCACTGGTGTATATGCCAAGTAAAACTAAGAGCTCTCTTGGGGTCTCGGGGTCTATTACTTCCGGAGGTAGACGTCTCTCGTTGTCTCGGGGTCTCGGGGTCAGACGTGTAGAAGTAGAAGAGTCTTATTGTGGCATCAATAGAAAAAGGCAGGTCACGAAGGGGAGTAGGGGAGACCCATAGCCTGTAGCAAGAGAATGGTTATAGTTTATTGAGGGCTTCGTGAAACATATCGTACGAAACCCAGTCCCAAAACCACGTTAGCAATGCATCTAAATCGGAGTGCCCAATCACCTCCGTGGCTCCGTGGCCGTCTTCCTTGCCAGTTACGGTTCCCACTTACCACGCTCAGTGACTCACTGCAGGACACAGTACAGTCTTCAGTATTTTGTCTCTCATTCCTATTGGTCCTCCGATGTCATTCGGAATCTCAGGAAACTTTTCGTTTCTCTGATTGGCTCACAGCCTTCGAAATTGACGTTCCTCAAAGCGCGTTGTGCATTACGTAACAAGCACCGCCATTCATATACTCTGCGTTAGCACCGATGGCTGATGAGGGAGAGCTGCGCTTTGATGAAGATGGTGCCGTATACGAAAAGAAAGATTTCCTCGAGTTCTACGGGTAGATTTTCTTTAGACTTTGTCTTCTTTGATCGATCTGAAGTGATTCATGCAATCACGTGTGACATTCGGCTATGTTTTGCAGCGTAGAGATACTGCACCATAAGAATTTCAACCATTGGATGATTCTATTGCGAGTTCATTTGATTGCTACTTGAGTTGCTCTTTCCCACTCCTGGCACTGGCCGATTCTGCTCCATCTGACGCGTGATTTTCTTGTGCATGCTGTAGGGAGGAGGGCCTTCGGCGGTGGGAAGAAGCTGAGGTCTACGACCCTCCTGAAGAAGGAGAAGAAGGATGGGAGGGCGGGTCTGAACAGCCCAGCCGCGGCCGCGATTCCGTAGCCAGCCGTGGTAGTGGCCCCATTGGCGATTCTAGGCAGAGAGGCAGCAGTTTTGTGAAGTCCGACGAAAGCCTGGTCTTGAGCGAGGCGAGCAACGATTCTCGAGATCGGAGCAGCTTGCTCAACTTCGTTGGTTCGCTGCCTGGAAGCGAGGAACAACCAGCAGCGCCACCACCGCCGCCGCCTCCACCACCTCCACCGCCTCCGCAGGAAGGCTCTCAAAGCAACCTGACCGACGCCGAAAAGGAAGCCGCAGAAATGGACCGTAAATACGAAGAGTGGAAAGCCAAGAAACTCGCGGATGCTGAAGCGGAAGCGGCTGCAGAAGCCGCCGCTCAGGCGGAGAAAGCAGCGGAAGCTGAGAGGAAAGCTCAGGCGGAAGAAGACGCTCTGAAAGCCCAAAAAGCAGCGGCAGTGCCCTCGAGCCAAAGCAAGAAGCCAGGAGCTGGTGGCAAGGCAGGCAAAGGTACGACGTCATCGCCGAAATCGCCTAAGGCGTCGTCCAGCGGCCCAGCCTCGCGCCCTAAAACAGCCAAGTCCAAAGCCGTGGACTTGAGTGCAACGAAGAAGCTGGAGCGAGAGCCTAGCAAGTACAGCAAAAAGACGACCACGACCCCTGTGGGCAAGGCAACGAGTAGCGCGAGCCGGAGCAAGGACGCGGCCGCTGCGTCGTCGTCGTCGCGCGGCAGCCCTAGCTCGCCTCGGAACGACCCCAAGAAGCCTGTGCGGGGTGGGTGGGGCGCGTCCACCGGCAAGAAGGGTTCGGCCGAGGCCACTCGCGCTGGCTTAGCGGCGAAGCCAGCAGTTGCGCCGCCGTCGTTGCGTGTGAGCGCTATGTACGAGCAAGCTGCTGCCAAGGTGGCCAAGCAAAAGGAAGACGCGGCCTGGGTGAAACCCATCAATTTGACCCCTACTGCCCCGACGGAGCGCCTGGCGAACATGTACGAGAAAGGCAGCGCGCGGTTTCAAAAGCAAAAGGCCCAGGAACTCGAAGAAAAAGCCAAAAAGAACGCAAGACACGCCGAAGTGATCATGCCCTCAGCTCCCTCGAGCCGCGTGGAAGACTTGTACAACGCCGGCAAGAAGAAGGTTGACGCCATCAAGCTGGAGCCCACCGTGCTGCCGGGCATGGTGACCACCTCTACGGGGGAGGGCGGGAGCACGCTGCAGATCGACTACAACTCCTCCTACGACCAGCGCCTGGGCTTCAACGATTCGAAAACCAAGCTGCGCGGTTCCTTGAAGGACAACGTGGCAGACGGAGGCCGCATGCTGGCCCAGTACGAAGAAGGCAAGCGGCGGCAGGCGGAACTGGTGAAGCTGGAAGCGGACTTCCGCGCGGGCATTAAAACGCGCGGTGAAATCGAGGGCGAAGTGGCGCAGTACAACAGCAAGCAGTCGAACATGGTCACTACAGGGGAGCGCACCTCGTCGCTGTTCGAAGATGGCAACAACCGCGAATGGCGGCGGCAAGAGCGCGAAATGCGCACCATCGAAGCCGAAGCCGCCAAAGCCAAGTCCGCGCAGAACGAACTCGTGGACGCAGCCACGGCCAAAGCGGCGGCGGAGCGCATGTACCTGGCCACCGAATTGAAGGCCGCGAAAATTGCCGAAACGGCCGCGCGGTTGGAAGCCGAAGAGAAGCAGAAGCACGCGTCGTTTTTTGGGGACTTGAAGCGGGACCGCGCGAGCTTGGAGCTGGCCAACGAGCGGCTCTACAGGGCCTCGGAGCTCCGGGAGCAAAAGAAGCGCGAGCTGGAAATGAAGCTGTTGGAAGAAGAAATGGCGAAGCAAACCATTGGCGCGGCCCCCTTGGACGCTGCAGCGTCGGAAGCGGCGGCCACGCGCATGTTTCGAGAAGCCGAAGCGCGCAAGCTACGGAGCCAGCAGAAGCGCGAAGCGGAGGAGGCTCAGCAAGCTCAATTGGACCAGCAGCGTGTTGGTGGGAAACTGAAAGTGAAACCTGGTCAACTGAACCCGAGCCTGTTCACGCCTCGAGCGATTTACGAGCCCGAAATCAAGAGCAGCTACGGGGGAGGGCGGGTGTTTGCTACCGGCCGCACGCCTGCGCCTAGGCCAGGCAGCCCCAGGGCGATGCGGCCGGGCCAGGGCCTCGCGCGAGGGCAACGGAACTCCCACGGCAGCGGCAAAGGCTTGACCGCGCACCGGGGCGCAGGTTTACGGGGCCCTTCGGGCAGCACCGCGCAGGACATGTCACGGTCGCGGGGGCGGGGCAAACCACCGAGCAGCCGCAGCAGCCGTGGCAACGGGAAGGCGAGCCCGCGGGGGAGGCAGCCGTCGTATGCGGGGGATGTGGGCGACGACGACGACGAAGACGACGACGAAGTGTTGTGGGCGTTTTTGCGCGAAGAAGTGAAGCTTGATGACGCTGCGGCAGAAACTCTGGGGTCCCTGGGAATTGCATCGCTGAGAGACTTGGAAACGATGTGCTCGAGCCCGGGGGCTGCGGCGGAGCTGGGCATGTTGGGTTTGGATGACGATGACGTCACTGCGCTGGTGGCGGCGGTCGAGCAGCGCATGAACGGAGACTACGGCAGCGAGGACGAAGAAGACGACGATGAAGACGACGACGACAACAACATCGACGACGACGAGACCAAAGCCGAAAAGCTGCGAGCTTTCTTGGTGGGCACTGCAGGACTGGACGAAAACGTGTTGGACACCTTTGAAGCGCTGGGAGTAGGCAGCTTGGCAGACTTGGAGTCGTTGTGCCTCGGCAACGGCGCTGCGGCGGAGCTTGGGATGCTGGGATTGGACGACACCGAAGCCGAGAAGTTAGTGGAGCTCGTGGTGAAGCGCAGCAAACTCACGGCTGCGGAAAAGCTGGAGGCCGAGGCCACAGCAGCTGCGGCCGAAGCACTCGCCAAGAGCCAAGCCATCGCCAAACAGCGAGAAGAAGCGCAGGCTGAAGTAGAGCGCACCATGAAAGAAGAGCAAGAAAGCGCTGCTGCCGCCGCTGCTGCTGCTGCTGATGGTGAAACAGCTGCTGAAGGTGAAACCGCCGCCACAGATGAAGATGCCGCCGCTGCGGCTGAAGCTGCGTCGCTGGAAGCCCTCCGCCTCGAAGCTGAAGCGGCACAAGCGCAGGCAGAAGCGGCCCACGCAGAAGTGGAGGCGCAAGAGCAGGCAGTGGCGCAAGAAGTGAAGGAAGCCCAAGAAATGGAGGCCAAACGCGAAGCCGCGCGTCAAGCAGAGAAGGAGGCAGGCGAAGCTGCGCTCGAAGCGCAGAAAGCTTCTGGTGGTGACGGTGGCCCTGCCTTGGCTGATGATAATTTCAGTCACTACAGCATGACGTCTGAGAACCCAAATTCAACGGGCTCAGCTGAGAAGCCGGATTTAGTGGCCCCACTCTTGAGCCAACCACCCAAGTTCGACGCGCGCGCCCGTGAGGATGCTGCTGCTGCTGGTGACAGTGGTACTGGTGAGGAAGGAGGAGCCGAAGCAGAAGACGACGAAGTGCTAGAGCTGGAGGTGCAGTTCCGGGAACAAAGCTCAGTGGACGCAAGCCGTTTGCAAGAGCTGCTCCTAGAGAAAATGGAGCCGGAGCTGAAGGACAGCCAAGACGTAGTGGTGAGCGGGCAGCGTCCAGTGGGCGCTGACGATGGCGGTGGCGTAGTGGTCACTGTGCGAGTAAACGGGTTTGCGAGTGGGGAAGACGCGGATGACTTCGGTGCATTGGCGGCGTTTGGAGCCTTCAGCGTAGACCCAGACGCAGACGGGGGGCCCTTCAGTGGGCGCGTGCGGTGGCGCACGGCTCAAGACGCTTCCGACGGCATTTGGCCAGCGGACGATGCTGCGGAAGCTGAAAGAGAAGAAGAAGAGGCCGCTGCTGCCGCCGCAGCGGCTGAAGCGGCTGAAGCGGAAGCAGCAGCTGCTAAGGTTGGTGTGCTAAGAATGAAAATTTCTGTTTCTCTCTAATCCTTGACAATTCTTTCTGATGTTTTCGAGCTCCATGCCATCTCCCATGTGAGAGAGCCCACCTTTATTGTTTGTAGAGGTGTTGATTATGCCACCAATCATGCGAGCAAATGAAAATATTGATGTCTTTTTACACCCTGTCTCTACTGTTTTTACTTGCGTTCTTTACTGTGGTATGTGTGTCTTCGTGCATGGGAATCTTTCAGGCAGCAGCAGAGAAAGAACAACAAGAGGCAGAGGCTGCCGCCGCCGCCGCTGCTGCAGGCAGTGCGAAAGAGGCATCCCGTGCCAAAGCCGCTCAGAAAGTCGCTGAACTCAAAGCAGAGAAAGACCGCGCCAAGAAAGCGGCTGCTGAGGAGAAGGCTGCAGCTGCGGAGGCAGCGGCGCGAGAAAAGGTGGCCGCGGCTGCCGCAGAAGCGCAAGCAGCTGCCGAAGCTGCCGCTGCCGCCGAAGAAGAGAAGCAGCGCCAAGCAGCTGCCGCGGCTGAAGAGAAGCGGCGTCAGGCGGAAGCAGAAGCAGCGGCCATCGAAGAGGAAGAAGCTCGGGCAAACGAGGAGGCAGCGGCAGCGGTGGCAGCAGCAGCTGCGGAAGCAGAGAGGGAACGCGCAGCGGCGGCCGAGAAAGCTGAACAGGCAGAGCTCAAATTGAAGCAAGCGCAGGCCAAGGCCAAAGAAGAAGCAGCGGCGAAGAAAGCGGCCGAAGAAGCCGAAAAAGCCCGAGTGGCCGCCGAAAAAGCCCGAGCGGTGGAGGAGGCCCGAGCCGCGGCCGAAAAAGCCCGAGCCGAAAAGGCCGCTGCCGACGAAGCGAAAGCGGCCGAAGAGGCGGCGGCGCAGTTGAAGGCCAAGAAGCAAGCCGAGGCGGAGGCTAAGAAAAAGGCCGCGGCAGATTTGAAGGCAAGCCAGGAGAATGCAGCGCGAGCAGCAGCGGAAGCCAAAGGAAGCAAAGCAGCGAAAACTCCCGTGAAGTCTCCAAGGGCGCAAGCGAGCAGCCCTGCATCACCGACCGCACGACAAGCTAAAAATGGGATCAATGCAGACGCGCCAGCGAGTAGTACAGAGAAAGCGCCTCCTCCGCCAGTTTCTGAAACGCCTGCAGGAGAAAGCCCGAGCTTCACTGGTTTGTTGCAAAGAGCCGGCAGCATGGGCACTTCCTTTTCCATGTTTGGGGGCAACGGGGACATCCCTGAAGAAGGCGCCACCAGCAGCTTGAGCGGCAGCAGCGGCAGTAGCGGTGCCACTACCACCTCCAGCAGCAGCAGCAGCAGCAGCAGCACTGGCAGCAGTAGCAGCACGAGCAGAAGTAGGAACGCGAGTACCCCAACAAAGGGCAAAAAGAGCAGCAGTGCCAAGAGCCCGAGCAGCACCGCGCCTGCGAAGCCTCCCCCTACTTTGGAGGAGCTGTTTACGGCACTAGACGCCGACGGAAACGGTGTTCTAACACGGGCCGAGGTGGTCGCAGGCGCTGCCAAACTGAATGTCACGGCGAAGGAAGCGGGGGAATTGTTCGACAAACTTGACGAAGACGGCAGTGGAACGTTAACGCAAAACGAAATGTCCAGGCTTGGTGCGGCCGCCGCGGGGCTCTTCGGTGGAGTCACGTCCACTGTCAGCGGAGGCTTGACTTCCACTGTCAGCGGCGTCACCGGGGTCACTGGCAGCTTGATGAGTGCACCTTCCTTCTCTACTGGGTTTTGGTAGTTCGCGGTGTGCCGAGATCGAATTATTTCCCTTGACTTGCTTGGGTTATTTAATTATCCTGCCATGCAACATACAGCAGCTTCGTCTTCTTTGTTTGCGTTAGTTGATCTCGAATCTCATTTCTTGGATTATTCTAGTGCAGAGCGCATCGAGGATATATAGCACAACGAATTTCGCCGATCCGCCGAGCTGAGTTGAGACTTTCGGCGCTGATTTTTGTGCTTATATGCCCTGGGTTGCTTGTCTATTTCAGTTTGCGCGGCAACGACTCACGCGCATTCCCCATTCCAAATCATTCCAACTTATCCTTCTCCCACGGCATTGGCTTCCACGATATGCCTATTGGCGATCGAGTTCTATTCATTTACTTCTTACTTCACCTTCACCAATAACACCTCACTGCTCCTGCTCAGCCCGCACTCTCACTTGGCACTTGGCACTCACTCACCCACCGCTTGGTGCTTACTGTAGCACTTCGCACTTCAAATAGTCCAAAAGTATGTAAACTGCCAAAAAAAAAGGAACTCTAAACTCTGAACCAGCTGGAACAAGAGACAAGAGGGGGGTTGTCTGAACGTCTGAACGCTGAACGCTGAACGTCGTCTGAACGGTTGATGGGATATGATGATATGATGAATTGATGAGCGTATCTAGCTACAGACAGTATGAGTGTATGAGCGGTTGAGCGCTTTAGCGACATAGCGTTATGAGGAGCAGCAGGATGAGATCAAGCACCTATGCCGTATGCGCAGTAACATTTGACCTCTTGATATGGTTGTGACTCCATCCTAGTAATCATTTATTGCTGGAGCTAGTCAAACGAAATTGCAAAGCCATCCGTAAACTTCGTGGCAGCAGTCTCGGCTGGAACTTTTCTAAAGACTACGGACGAGTACGGCAACAATATACTAGCTTTACCAACCTATAACCGAAAGACTTGTCTTTCTTGTCGCTGCCATGGCGATTATGCACGATGGTAAGATCGTCTATTTGCTCTATAATATCGTCCTTGCGCTGTGCGCAAAATCTCATCTATTCATCATATTGCTCAATGCTCTCCATTATAACTGCAGATGGCTCGATGGACAATCGCGGAATTTGCTACTTGCTGTTTTGTTTCCTCGTGGACACCGCCGTGCTAATCAATCCTGCATACCATTGCCTCTTTGCGTACTTGCGAGCGCGTGACTTGTTTTGCGGTGACCTCGCTGTAGCTTGGATGCCACCCATGGCTCTGTTGGCGATACAGGCAGCCAGCTCCACGTTTGCTTTCATCATCCTCGGGCCGCCAGTGGCTGAAATCGTCTCCGCTGCTCCTGGATACTTTCGAGGCCTGAAAGATTTGGTTGGGTGCCGCATCTATAAATTGGTTTTGCTCCACTTGCTGTTTGAGTACTGCATCTTTGCGGCTACCATACGAGGAATCGTGTTCTTAGCGGGCGAGACATGCAACCCAAAGGCTATCGTTGAATTGTGGGGCTTGATTTACGCGCAGGTTTGTGTCGAAAAAGTTGAGCGAATCGTTGAGTTTATTAAGTCACACCAGATTCATCTTCGGGCAACGTAGGTCTTTGCTTCTTGAGGTCAGACTATTGAAAGGATCGTTTTCACTTGTTGTTCGTGTGTTTTTTTCCGATTAGGCGCCTTCGTTGTTTGTGCGCTCTTTTTTCTACTTGCTCTTCCCTGCAATACGAAAATGCATCGAGCGGCGCGAACGCATTCGCACTGCGCCGGCGCTGGTTCGTGATGGCGAAGAGTTAGCACTCGGCAAGGACACCGGCACACCGAGTGACAACATGACCCCAGAACAAAGAGCGAAGGTGCGCAAGTTAAGCTTCCAGCACTTGGATTGCAGAGGATAAGGCTTGGGAAGAAGAGGAAGAACGATGTGTATAGAAACTACCTATTGTTCACTTCGGTGTTCCTATTTTTGTTTCGCGAAATCAATGCACCTCACTGTACTAATTGACATTTCCTTCTCTTGCTTGTTTCAGGCGGAACGCGAACTAGCGTTAGCGAAGGCGCGGCTCACATTAGACGTCAACTGGCACGAAACCAATTCGGCATGGACCGAGCGGAGGCGCATGAAGAAAGGCTTGGTGGAGGTGGAAGACACCAATGGCCTCGCGAAAAAGAGGCTGGACGAAGTGACTACCAAATTAGGGCTACCGCTCATCAAAGGCAAGAAAGCGCCACCGTCCGGTAAAGCCAGTAGAAAAAGTAGCGGTGCTGGCGGAGATAGCAAAGCTGCAGAGAGGCTCAGGAACGCAGCGGCAAGTGGCGCACTTGCCCTCAAAGCAGCGCAAACCATGGCTCCACCGAAAGCAGCGACCCTTGAACTGACCCCAGGTGGGAAAGTGAAGTTAAGACGAGAGCCGGTACCAACGCCGTCGTCGGGAGTGCTGGCGGCCATCAACACAAGAGCGCGGGTAGGCGCAGCCAAGCAACTCCCACCTCTAGAACAATCCCCGTCGTCACTGCCTTAAGGAACGTGAATGGTTTGTGAAGCAAATTCATGGCTGCATGGCAGCGTCGTAGAATTGCATAACGAATAACAGCGTCTTTCCTGGAGAAGGAACCACGCCCCCTTTGGGCGAGTCTGGCGTCGTATTTGGCGTTAAAAACACGTAACATTCACTAGGACTTTATTCCACTGCTAAACCAAAATCCAATAGATCTTAAGAAGATGTGTGAAGTGAAGTCTCATCTTACAAAAGTGGGGATTGCTGTTCCAGGAGCTTACGGAATCGGATGTAGCGTCCTTTTCCTAGAGGACACCACACTCCTCCTAAATTCCTCACGCAGCTCCGTGGATTCGCACTGGTCTTAATTTTCTGTGGAGGACGAAAGCAGCAGGGATTTCTGTAATACCGCCTTATCTCCTCTCTGTGTCAAGTTTACCCTTTGCCCAACTGCTTCGTCGCATGCACATGTGCGGCAATTACCACGCGTAATGATGCGCAGTTTTCTTTGAGAATTGAAGTCCCCGGCACCCGACACAAAAACACGCTTGCTGGTTTAACACTGGTTAGCTTCGTGTGTTTTGGCACGTACTCATTGCATGGGTGCTTGTCTACTTGGTCAGTAACGAAAGTGTCATCTATTGGAGAAATCTGGCGTGCCAAATATGAAACCTTACGCCAACGGAAACAACCAGTATTTCAACGAGCTCAGCAGCATCTTTTATGCTCTGGAGGGGCTGCAAATTATTCATATCTATGGATACAACGCCATGGAAGGGCTTCACTGCGAAAAAGATTGAACCGTGTGAGGCAAGCCACGGCGAAGGCTTCGATGATGAATTTGATGGCGGTTTGTCCTGCACAACGACGCATCATCAGCCATCATGTGCCTCAAAAGTGTCAACGAAGAAATGGGGTCACCATAAACTTGTCGGTGTAACATGGCACTGCCAGGACCAGAAGTTTCAAACTGCATTTAAGATGAAAGAGAAGTGCGTTTTTTTCGGAGTTCATTGGCTTGCGGCGTCTGCAGAATGCATAAGTGTGTCACTTTTGGTTATCTTTGGATGTGGTGCTGCCGTGGCAAACGGAGCTGATGATGCGTCTCAACGTCTCATGGTCTCACTCGCATTTGGGATGTCCGTCACGGCGTCACGGCTCTGGTATATGCGATCGCGCACCATTCCGGCGGGCAAGTTAACTCTGCCGTTACCTTCAGTCTCGTGCTTGGTGGCCGCTTGACATGGTGAGTTGACATCATTCTCTATTAATTTGAGTTGACTCAATTTGCGTACGAAGTTCTTTGACTCGCCTTTCTTGTCAATATCCAGGCTTCAAGGTCTCGCCAACATGTGTGCTCAAGTGCTGGGAAGTGTGCTCGGCGCTGTGATCTTGTGGGGCATATTTCCATGCAGTGAGGATCAAACCACCAATCTTGGAAGCAACGTTGTGAACGGCGACTACGGTGAAGATAGGGCAATCTTTGCAGAATTCATCGCCACTGGTCTTCTATGTTACGGTAAACATTAATCGACGTAGAAGGATTCCTTCTTAAAGTTGACACTTCCATTTAATAAGGTTATATTGAAATATTTAATATCGTTCTTTGCTTCGTCACCAACAGTGGTTTGGGAAACAGCTGTGAGTCCTAGAAGCACTTGTGGAAACAACGCTATCATGGCCATCGGCTTTGCTGTCTTTGTCGCACAATTGGTTCTCATTCCCATTGACGGCTGCAGCATCAACCCCGCTCGCTCGTTTGGCCCAGCTGTCATCAGTCACCTGCGTGATTGCCCCAAGAAGACAAACGACGGTCTTAAAGACATGTGGGTTATGATAGTGGGCCCCCTTGCGGGTGGCGCCTTTGCAAGTCTGCTTGCGGTTCCGATGCGTGCAAACTCTCGGTTTATCGAGGATTCTGATAAGCCAGCCATCCCGAACATCAAGGTGGCTGCTGAGATCACATATATGAGAAGCCTTCTCTTGAACCTTTTGACCAGAAAGCAAAGATTTCACTTGAAGCAAGTCATGAAGTCGACGTCGTCGTAAAGTACCACGAGTAGAGTGCAAACGGATCTCTTCAACCTGGAAACATCAAGAATAAAAGCGCACTTCATCAAATCAAGATTCAAGCAAATTTTTTGGAGTCGCTTATCCAGGGCTTAATGTGCCTACAAATAGTTTCAGGTTCGGCATAGGCGAAAGGCCATTAACCAGGGCGGTGTAATACATAGCATCCCGATAAATTAATTGGTGAATCTTTCAAGCACGTCTACTTTCTCTCCTGTGTCTCCCAGCAGCCCTTCATGATGCCCGTTAATCCCTTAATAATAACTACTGAAAAGTGATGGCAATTATTATACCATAGTCATAGTCATAAACAGCACCAGTCCTAAGATAATTATGAATCAAAAGCCACCTCAAAAGAACCAAAAACCGGACAAAATGAGGTCTCGGTACGTTTTTCCTATTTGTGATGGTTAATGGATTTGAGACTATTGAATGTCAACATATGTCTCAAATTCTATCAAGCCTTTGCGTTGGCATTCGCTGTTGAGCACGTCTCCACAACTGCACCAGAGACTTTTTATGTGGAATTACTTTTTTCCCCTCTTTAAAGCTTGGCGAGGTAGCGCTCGTGGTGCATGACCATTTCTCGCTTGATGTCATTGATGGTCACACACCCGCACAGCTGGAACGCCATCAGGAGCTCGTCGCGCAGGAGTTGAATCACGTGGGCTACGCCTGCTTCGCCGCTGTGCGCTAAACCCCACAAGTAAGGCCGCCCAATGAACACGGCGCGCGCGCCCAGTGCGAGTGCCTGTTGTTACCACACACCAAGACAAAAAAATGAAACGGACACGAAGAGTCTTAAAAAAGGTGCACCAGGCGCACGAAAAATAATAATAATAATAATAATAATACAGAGACATCTAAAGGGCACTGTTAAGCAAAAGCTAGGATAGCTCAACAAGAATAAGTATGCACGCGCGCCCATGCAGCGCGCGAACATGGCAGCTTCACCTTGAAGGCGTCAGTGCCGCGGCAAACGCCGCCGTCGAGGTACACTTCGCAGCGGCCGTTCACTGCGGCCACCACCTCTGGCAGCGCTTCAATGGTGGCGGGCACCTTTGTATATTGGTGTGAACAAACACGCATACGAGAAGAGAAAATCAAAGGGAGAACAAACAGGGAACTCAATGGCGGAGCATAAGACAGCACATACTAGTATTGCTACACCATATAGTATTATAAGAGGCAAGAGCAAGTTATTCGTTGACCCACCGTGTCCAGTTGCCTGGCCCCGTGGTTCGAGACCAGGATTCCGTCCACCCCCGCGTTGCACGCCATCTGGGCATCTTCCGCAGTGAGCACCCCTTTCACCACGATCTTCATCTTGCCGCAGTGCTTCCGGACCCACGCCAGGTCTTCCCAGTTCAGCGTCTTGTCGATCAGGGACGCCACGTACTTGGCCAGCCCCCCCGACTGAGTCGTGCCCGCCGCGTGGCCGCCGCCCACCGCTGTGGCAGAGGGGAAATTAAAGGCAGGAGTTCGATGAGAAAAAGGTAGGCAAGTGCACGAGCAGCACTAAAGTCAACTTTCGTAGTATCAACAACATGGCATCCTCAGAAAGCTTCTTGAGGAAGTATATTCTAAGATCTACTTTACGTTATAATAATTACAATGCGTTCATTTCCGGGCAAAGTATCACTATTCTCAAGTGTATTAGCGTCTTTCCCTCCTTCAACGCAATGCTTGGTGCGTGCGCATGTACCTTTGAAGTTGCCCATGGTCAAATGGCTGGGCAGTTTGAACTGGTTGCGCAGGTCCGCTTCCCGCCGGCCCAATACAGGGGTGTCTACCGTCACTGCCAAGGTGGTGTAACCCGCACGCTCAGCACGCTGAATCAAGTCGAGCGTGATCGCACGATCCTGGAACGCCAAGTGCGAATACACATTTTGAAATACAACATATCTTTACTATTATATCGTCAACTATTAACCTCCCCCCCAAAGCTAGATCGAGCCTTCATTAAAGCGAATAGAAGGCATAAGGGGAAGAAAATGGAAGATTCAAACGGCAATAGCATTGGTGCAAATTGAATCTACAATTATCTATTGATCGCCTCCCCGCGAGTATTCTTCAAGAGTACCTACTTTCTCACCTTGTAAACGTAAAGTTGAAACCACTTGGGCCCCTGAGGCGCCGCCGCCATCACATCTTCTAATGCCAGGGTTGACCACGAGCTCAGCGTCATGATCGTGCCGTGCTTGGCGGTGGCCCGCGCGGTGGCCAGCTCGCCGTCCGGGTGGGCCATTTGTTGCATGGCCGTGGGCGCCAGGCAAATGGGGAACTCGATTTTTTGGCCCAGCACGGTGGTGGACATGTCCGTTTTGGACACGTCGCGCAAAATGCGCGGCCGCATGCGAAGCCGGTTGAAGGCCGCGCTAGAGAAGAAGGGAAAGGCAGTTTTCAGGTAACGAGGGAAAAAAGAAAACAAACACGCATTATTCTGGGATTCATAAGCAATAGTGAAAACACATGCCACACATAGGCTCCATTGAAATTCGCGACAAGAGGAGACCGCTCGTACCCAACATCTCGATTGCCTCCTCTCAACTCTTCACTCAATCCGCAAGCAAAAGTTAATGTACTAGGTAAGTGAAATATAGGAGCCCATACCGATTCTCGCGTAACGTAATCATGTCATTAGCGCCTGAGGAATAATAGTCAAACGCGTTTTTCGGCAGCGTCGCTTTTGCATAGGCCTCATACTCCCATACATTGACTGGCAATGGACCTGATCCCACAGGGCACATAATTCCTTCGCTTGCCGAACCCTGCATGTTGCCACATCCTGGCAGAAGCGATGCCATTTTCAATGACGCCTATGATCGAGAACTTGAAATGCTTCAACGTCGAATGATTTCCTGATCTTCTTGTTCCTGATTCCTGATCCCGATTCCCGTCGGGTCACAACTGGTAATTTTGAAAGGTAAAAGTTGATCCTGTCGTTCCAAATTGAAATTAAATCTGATCCTGTCGTTACCAAATTGACCATATTTGATCCTGTCGTTCCAAATTCAAAAAATTTGATCCTGTCGTTCCCAAATTGAAATTAAATCTAATCCTGCCGTTCCAAATTCAAAAAATTTAATCCTGTCGTTCCAAATTAAAAAAAATTGATCCTGTCGTTCCTAAATTGAAATTAAATCTAATCCTGTCGTTCCAAATTCAAAATATTTGATCCTGTCGTTCCCAAATTGAAATTAAATCTGATCCTGTCGTCACCAAATTGAAATTAAATCTGATCCTGTCGTTCCAAAATTGAAAATATTTGATTCTGTCGTTCCCAAATTGAAAGATGCCGACCAAGACCGCGGAACTTCTTGGAAAAGTTCCCGACTCAAAGCAGTACCCCGTGGCGGCGCCCTGGGGTATCGCCGGCGCCTATTC
>Ga0307930_1002209_pt1 | contig 14937 bp, 21 predicted proteins | sample OrgLakmetageno46_FD_203161 | JGI IMG/M metagenome (GOLD analysis project Ga0307930, IMG submission 203161) | Saline water microbial communities from Organic Lake, Antarctica - #46 | ecosystem: Environmental > Aquatic > Non-marine Saline and Alkaline > Saline | place: Antarctica: Organic Lake... | reverse complement strand
CGTAAATGAAGTCGTAAGGATGGAGCTGCACCCGGCTAGGATCGTGGTTGATGAACAAGTGAGGCTTCCCCTCGGCGTCGATTGTGCCGTCCTGAAAAGCACACAGATCAAAGATATCAAATGATTGAAGCAATGGAGACCAACAACATTAAGAAGAAAGCGCTATAGGCGACCTTGGAGAGAGTGAAGTCAGACGACATTTCAATAAGCCGAGCTCTGTCGACCAGCAATTTGTAGCCCGTCTCAGCCGCGTGAGCCCGGAGTCGCTTTAAACTCGCGCGCACCTGAGACAGACAGACGAATTGCAAAAAAAAAGAAAACGAAACGAAGTCACACACATATTGCCAACATCAGAAGCTTAATTGAGCGAAGAAGATTTTCATAAACGACGAATATGTATTAAAAAGATACATTTTCCCTTTCTACAGGCACAATTGCTTGGTTCTCACCTTAATCACCAATTTCGCGTCACGATGGCTTGTAATGCCGTAACTGCTTGACCGAAAGGCGAAATAGTCCAGACCTCCTTGTGTCAGCCGCAGTAGAATCGACTCGCATTCTTTGGCCGTTTCGGTCGTGGTTGGCCACACCAAGACAAACGCGTAGTCGAAATCACCGAACCCATTTTCAGCGCGAAAGGCTGCTTCTACATCTGGTTTTGGAGACTTCATCTTAAAACTGACCTGTAGACATTCAAGTACAAAGATTCGAAATATTCTGGTTTAACCAAAGACTCGCAGCAACAAACAGAATATCGTTTCACCCTTCAAGACATTTTTACGGGCCTGAAATAATTTAACACGCGACAACCACGGCTGCACTCACTTTCACGCCTTTGGTGTTGGAAGGTTTCCACCGAAATGCCTTAAGGTCGCGCATCTGGTAAGCTCGCGTAAACTCTTCGAGGTCCAGCATACCACTGCCATCAGCATCTGCTTCCCGCCACCACTGCCAGAAGGATTCCTCCTGTTGCTTTTCTTCGAGTTCAGCCTGCCCTTTTTTACTTCTGGTAGCAATTTTCTTGCCTTTTTTGGTGTCCATGATACTTAAATCCGGCGGTGGGTCAAAGAAAAGTTCGCTGAACAAAGTTGGGTTTGCTTTGATGGATTTCAGTACTTCTTCTGGCTCTACGAAGCCAGACTCGTCCACATCGATGCTCCGAAACAGCTGTAGTGCTGCAGCGCGCGTGAGCCGGTGCTTTTTCACAATGGACTCAAAATCGGTACGGCTGAGCCCACCTTCCTGTCCTTCTTTTGCTTTGTAGCCATGGTAAAAGATGTTCCAAAAAGCATCGAAGTTTTCAAAACCACCATTAGGGTTGTCCCATGAGATCTGAATGCCAAGCTCTGTAGCCATGGCAGGGTTTTGTCGTAAAGCTTCTAATAATTCGTCTCGCCCTACTTTACCGTCTCCGTCGACATCACAAATATCAAACAAACGCGCCGCCTACCGCAATAAAACGTTACACAAAAAAGAAATTACAACGGACGTATACATATGAAATATGTATGAAATTCCACGCATTCGTGCGCACGTTTCAACGTGACGAAACTTTCATGAAAGCATTGCCCAAAATGCCCGATCTTGTTCCTACTGTCACCCCAACCTGCTCTAATGAAGCGTTGTCGTCGACCAAGTTTTTGAGATGGTGATACACGGATTTCCCGTGCACTTCTTTCGCTTCTGTGCCCCAAACTGCTGCATCTGCAGGCGCCTCGGGCGGGTTCCCCTTCTTAGACTTCTCTTCGCGCTTCTTCATCTTCTCTTCGCGCTTCTTGGACTTCATGAGCTTCCGTTCGAGGTCCAAGAGACCTTTATCGTCATCAATTGGCGCAAATCCCGAATTCTCAACATCGTCTTTGCCCCTGAGCTTTTTGGACACTTGACTCCCAACGGCCTTGGAAAAGAAGCCAGGCTTTCCTTTGCCGTCGTGGTGCTTGTGTGCTCGCTCCGCGTCTGGGGTACTGGCACCTGTTACATCGCCATCCTTCGCTTTTGAACCCTCTGCACCGTGTATAGACTCGATCGCTTCCTCTTCCTCCGCAGAGTCAGAGTCGTCAGGATTTGCTTCAGCAGCGCCCTCAAGAGCCAGCGCCACATGAGCCACCCATCTCGCAATGCGCATGTTTGTGCGGTTCCTGAGCTCATTCGAGGATGGTGGTGGAGTTGGCTCGTCACTCAATATGCGCGCCAATTCTTCGTCTTCTTTCAAATCCCGAAAGGCTCCGTTCCGGTCATCGGCAGAACCTCGTAAAGTAGTGGCAGCTGTGCGCCGCTGTTCTGCTTGCCGCCTTTCGAGATGAGTGCTGGGCTGCTGGCGCAAGACTTTCTTTTGGGGAGACAGCTCTGTGTGCTCTTCTTCGTGATCGAACCTAGCGTGCATGGCACAAAAAAGTAAGTGTGGGCCTTGTGCTATTCGAACTACACTGCACACACCTGAGAATACGGTGTACATGTAAGAGCAAATGAGTTTTAAGGAGCTATTACCCGTCCATGGTCTCTGTTGTGCGCTGGCTGATGAACCGAATCAGATACTCCAAGTTGTCGATGCACATGATGTCTAGCCAGGCATGGCCCTCCCCATAGATCTGGCGGTATGCGCGCCGACCTCTGCCCTGGGGCCGAACTAAGCTTGCACGCGTGGGCGATCTCGGTTCACCGTTCGCTTCCCCTTCTTCAGCTGCGAGAAGGCCGAGCTCGGCGTCATCATCATAGCCCTTGATCGGGTCGACGGACATAGCCAAATCGACCGAATCGGGCTCCCTTGATACAGCGATGTACTTAATTCCGCTAGAGCCAGCACTGGCGGTCGGTGTTCCCGACATTTGAGCTCGCTTTCGTGTAGGATCACTAATCCAAAAAGTGCCGTAAAACCGTTTTCAGTCAAAAACACTCGGCGCGGGATCAAGAATAGGCGATTACGGTTCCGTAAATGGTTACTAGGTGCGACTAATTCGACAAGATACGATACTCAAAGTAAATGTGTCTTACATGCGAGGTACAATTGTTAAGCAGCACTGAAACGGGTTTATGTTGAAATGCTCCGAGGGTTAAAAGGCATTTTTAGAACCGGGACAACAGGCAACAAGGTCAACTCAAACTCGAACTCATTTCGGCACTTCGGTGATTCGTACCTTTCCCATCGGCTGCCCAAAACCCCAAGAACCACCTTCCATCGTGTTCTTTACTTCTTTTTCACTTCATCCTGTGCTCCTTCTAAAATGTGTGTTGCGTGCTCCTTTCTTCCGTGCTGATTTATGCACTTGGCATTGACGATTCCGCAGCTAGACCACTTGAAAATCATCTTCTAGAACCGATGCAAGAACTATTGCCACCTCTAGCTGAAGAGCAGCTGCTTGAGGGTTTGTCTACCTCCAGCAATAAAAAGTTCGAGCACCAAGAGGAGGTGAAGAAGAGGCGGCGACGGCGGCAGGATGATGCAGACGCAGACGATGATGATGAAGGCGACAGACGTGTACGCGACAAAACATTAGCACCTAACCGTAGAAGAAGAGCCAATACCTTGTCTCGCGATCAATGGGCATCATTAGCTTGGTTGTTATTGATAGTCATTGGTGGTTCGAAGTTTTCTTTTTGGTTGTTCGTGCACGCGCACGACGCTCTTTGCATTGCATTCGATCTTAGCTGCAAGCCGAAAGGCTATTGAAAGCTATGAAAATTACAATATCACTTGTTCCATTCGCAGCTGGACAGCCCCCCTCTAAAGTGGGAACGGCCCATGATGAATTCATTTGGGCTATAGGTACTGACGGTATAGGTGTAGATATATTTTTTAGCTATAACTTGCAGTAGGGATAGGTGTGGTGCTGGGTATACGACATGGTGGCGACATGGACATGGGCCAAGAAGAAGTCTAGTCTAGTCTAGTCTAGTCTAGTTATTACTCCCCAAAAATACAAAGAAACACCACTGTGGCATTATAGCAACAGAAAAATGTAACCTACAGAACAAGTCTGACTGGGCTGAGTGTCCTTTTGCGTAATGCAATTGTAATCATTTACTCTCGAGGTGTCCTTCAGCCATCAGGCATCAGGAGGTTTGGGAATGGAGTGAGAGGGAACCAAAATGAAGAAAGAAAATAAGCTAGATGGTGTTGGTCGTGTGCTAGAATTGCGTGAAGGCCTTTCCTGTGAAGGTAGCTCAAGCGGACTCTAGTAGGGGTAGCGGAAATTTTCGTAGCTCTGCGTGCTGGAACTTCCATCGTCCACCATGAACGTCAACTTCAAGTAACCGTCGCCCCAGTGAGCTCGCAATTCTTCGACTTCTTCGTCTTCCTCGTCGTTGCCGTAGTGTTTGGGCAACGGCAGCACGTAGCCGATCTCAGGCTCGTTGGTGACCCGACTCCGGTTCACAAAGGTGCCGCCACCGCCACCGCCGTACCAGCCGCCACCCCCTCCGCTGAACCCACCCCCTCCGCCGCCACCACCGCCCACACCCCCCATCACACTGCCGCCCCCGCCCCCACCGTAGCCGCCCGAGTGGCCGCCTCCCTTGCCGCCCCAAGTCCAGCCTCGCAAATGGCTCACCTGTTGGTGACGGTGGTTGCAATTGTTGTCAAGCATGGAAAAACATGGGTCTTATCAAGGTGGAAGCACAGCGGTATCGAGGCTAATAGCTAAATAATGACGAAAGAGATACATGTAGAAGTCTATGAGACTTTACTCTTAAGATCAGTGTTCTCCCCTTCTTCGATTCCATACCGTTAGGCCAGCTCCGTCGTGCAATCGGCCACCTTCGCCCGAGCCTCCAACGCCGGCGCCCCCGCCTCCATAGAGCCCTCCTATGCCCCCGCTGCCGCCTCCAGCCCCTCCTCGCACTTCGACCATCGTACCAGGCTTAGCATTGGCACCGACATGGGCCTTGGAACCGAGGGACCTATAGATACAAACACGAATAGAGGTAGCGCACATTCACCATTGTTGCATGAAGATCTGGTCTCACACGATTAAAAATGTTCATCCATTCTAGTAGCTGCTGTTCATAATCCAGTCTCACGCAATCTCTCTATCTCACACACACGCTTGGTCCCACCATACGCATAATTCAAAGACTTACGTGGCATCATTTATTGATTCTAAATCCTCCTCGAAACTTTTGTCATCATCTTCATCATTTCCTTCGATGCTCGAGGTGGTTGAGTCGTCTAAACTCATCGAAGAGTCTCTTGCTTGATCGTTAGTCGCTGCCACTGCGCCTGCTCCGTGCTGTGACGTGGACACATCTGCTGTACTCCTTGGCGTTAAATTGTAGGAGGCATTGTCATCGTCTTCTTCATTCTCGTGATGATGCATGGCTGAGTTGTGCGTCGGTTTAGGAGGCGGCGCCCCCCCGTTGCCACAATAGAGCCCAAACCCCGAGGTGCCAGCTTCGCTCAAGCTCGCATCTGCTCCGTGCACTCGCCCTGCGCCGCCGCCACCGCCGCACACCACTAGGAGCTGCTCCGAAGCAGACGCTTTCGACAATCGCGCGTTTTCAATCGCAGCCAAACGCTCTCGTTGGTACTCGAGCTGTGTGATGATACAAAGACGCACGAGGCATGATGGTGACGTTGTGGAAGGTGAAGATTAGAGATGTGTGAAACAAGTGAAAGAGGTGTGTTGTAGATTTACAAATGCACTAAGAATAAACTTGCATGTTCAACCCCTTTACCTCGGCCATTTTCGTGATGCGCCGTGCCTCTTCCGCAGCGGCATGTTGGTAGTCGCCCCATCCCTGTATTGGAGTGAGGGGGAAGTAAACAAAAAAAAAGTGTGATTCAAAGGAATTCAATACAAGTTTAGAGAGTGCCACCAGGCGCTGCAGAATGGTGGCGCTTACATGTTTTTGAAATGAATGTCTTTGAGATCTGTACTCTTATCATACCTGCTCTTCTCGCTTGGCGTCGGACACGGAAAATTGCTGTTTGTTGTCACCACCCTCAGAAAGGGGGGATCCGGGCACATCTGCTCCCCCGCCGCCTAGGCCCACGGGCAACGACAGGGCCGCAGGAGTCAGCGCAGCATTCGAGCTGGTGGCAACACTCGTGCTCGAGTCAGCGGATGCATCGTTGTTCTCAGCGCCAGGAGGGGTGGTTGAGAGATAGGAGCCGCCACCGCCGCCGCAGCCGACTGCACCGCCAGCACCACCGCCCACGCCAGAGTCTGAGACGCAATTTCCTGGGAGAAACCTGGGGTTGTGTAACGAAGTAAACCACAGGTGACACATTGTGATGGCCGTGTGACGAAGTGAAAAAGCAAAGTTTTAACGCAATATAATTCTTCTCTTATTCGGTATGAAAGACTGAAAAAAACGATGAATGACGAGCAAACACTGGTAATTAAACGCAATGCGTGGCTTCATGCTTCTTCCAACTCACTTGTAGCGCTCTAGGAACGGTTTCTGCCTGATCGCGTGTAGGGCTCTTAAGTTGTGGCTAGTGGCATTCACTCCCTGTACGTCTTTTGAGCGCACTAAGCTGCCCCGTTGGCCTAAACTCAACTGTGATTTAGTAATTTGATAAGGAGAAAGGATTAGTACAGAAGGCATGGAAGTAAGGTAAGAAAAGATTGAACAAGGACATCTACTTGCTTTGCTTTGTTTTCTCAGACTATTCGACGCACGCACCTTCAGTAGTTCGCCGGACCGGAAAACTACGGTGCACACCACTCGCGCGCCGCGGCCACCCCTCGTGCCCTCCACCACTCTGAGAGGGGGGTCTGAGGCACCAGACTTTTTGTTGTTGGCAGTCCCCGAGAGCGGCTTGCTGTTGCGGCCACTCTTCGACGCGGCCAAGGCAGTGGCTTCACGATTCGCTTGGCGCTTTTCAGCGGCTGCGACCGCTGGACTCTGGGTGTAGCCTGGCCGATCAGCACCATTGGCGCCGACTAACTCCACCTTCCAATATGAGAGGAGTGATAGAATAGACAAAGCAAAAAAGCATGCATACACGTGACTAAGATAGAGTGCGCAGAGGCGGCAGAAGAAAGCAACAGCACACAGAAGAAGCTTGAAGATCTCGAGTGAAGACGTGAGAAGTACCTTGTAGTACCCGCCTCGCCCAATGACCAGTTCTCGCACGAAGCGCCCATCCACATTGTCCCCCGTAAAGCGCCACTCTTTGCTTTGCCCTAGCTTCAGCTGCACTTCTTCCCTCGTGACTCGGGTCGCTGCAATCGCTCCCATCAGACGCTGCCGCTCCGCTTCGGCCTTGCGATTCACGTCCATCTGAGAAGAGGCAAGTTGAAGAAGGGCAGAATGAGAAGGGTGTCTCACTAACTGTCACGCACAACACAGCGAACGCATATGCTGAGAGCAAAAATATCCGGAGGGAGGGGGGGGGTTAAAGTGGACAGTTTGCTCGAGAATGCGCATGCATTGTTATCATGATCCAATTAGAGCCCAGATCCCACCTCTAAATCTTCCAGATCCCCCCTGTAGAGCGCACTCGTCAGCAAGCTCATCGTCACTTGATGCGGGTCTTTGCCTCCTCTTCGCTTGCTCGGGGACGGGCTGCGGCTTGAAGCAGCAGCAGCTGCTGCATGAGGATGAGGGCTTGCATCGCCTCCATGGCTCCGCGACGACCTCTCTGTGTGTTCTCCTCCTGCATCGTAGGCCTCCGCCATCAGCTGCTTCCGGAGCCGACCGTGAAACACCCGCCCCAGCCGCCCCGCTGCCACCAGCGAAACTAAGCGCCCGTTCGCGCGAGGCTCCACCAGAGTCTGCGCTAGAAATTGGGATGCCTGTATGGAGCAAGAATGGACGAAGTAAGGGGCGAAATAGGAGCAGATGTGAGAAGAAGAGGCTCAAAAGGCACCAAAACGGGGAAATGAACTCCATCATCGCGTCAAGGAAGCACATACACGTCGAGGCAACACCAACCTTGGCAAAGTCCATTTCGTCAAACTTTTCATCTGGGTCATCCTCCTCGCCCTCGGAATCATCACTGTCGTGCCCCAGTGCTCCAGGAGTGATGTGAATAGCGCCACCACGCGCAGCTTTCCTCAGCAACTTTCGCATGAACCAGGGTTCGTCCTCCTTGTTCCCTCCGCTCACGACATAGGGGTTCACATCCAGATCCTCCGACAAATGCACCAATCGTGCCGCTGGCAGGTGCTTCGCCCCACCGACCACTTTTCTCGTCACAGCGCTCCCACCGCTTTTGACCGACGCGTTGTCATCTTGCTTCGACTCGAGAGTCGACTCGAGAGTAGCGCTGTGAGCAGCACTCGCGGCCACTACGCTAGTAGATGCATGGCTCTTCGGGTCAGGGCTTTTGGTGAACTTGGGAGCTCGCACCACGGTCACATTCACGCCTAAGTCCCATCCCAGATCGTTCGCCGATCGCTCAAGAGGGCCAAAAGTGCTCCCTGTAAGCGCTTGAGCTGCCGCCGCTTCTGCTGCACTCATCGCTGGCGCTTTGTGCTTGCCCGCGAAGCGATTGATGGCTGAGAGCGGTTCTTTGCCCGGCCAGCTCGGTGTTCTTGCCGATCCCCGAGCCGAACCCCGAGCTGAGCCTAGTTCGCTGTCACTGAAGGTGATGCTACGCGCAGACCCTGGCTCTAGCCCTCCTCCTGATTGCCCACCTCCAGTCCCTGAGGCACCTCCTAAGCTACTCCGCCGGCTGCTTGCTGGAGCTGCTGTACCACCTAGACCAGTAGACGGAATGTTCCCATCGGCGGTTAACGCTGCGGCTGCTGCTGAAGCCATGGGAAGCGGCAAGGGAGCGAGAGTAGGGCGAGCGGGGGCTAGGTCAGCAGCAGGAGCTGGAGGGGCAGCAGGTGACGCTGGTTCACTCGCAAGGTTATAAGCCCCACCAGTCATTTGACTCGAAGCAGCGGTGAGGTCGGAGCGGGCAGACACCTAGAGAAGTAATGGCGTATGATATGAGTAAAGGTGTTACCAACGTTGAAAGAAAGAGGAGGAGCCTTAAAACACCGACAGCATTCTAGATCGCCGCTTCCTTTCACTTATTTACCTCGCCACTACGCCCTGTGATATCGCCGCTGCCGTGATTTTGATTGTTACTATTGGCCCCCGTTGGATCTTTTGGAGGCAAGCTTTTTAGAGGCTCTGCTCCTCTCGCCAGCAAGTGAAGAACGACCCGCTTGAGTTTGGGCGTTACTTTCCCGCACGCCTCTAAGTACACGGGCACTAGGCCTGGCCAGACGTCGAAGCTGATGAACGCGTCCGGTTTCACTTTCGAAAGAGCTTTACCGATTGCTTTCGGGTCAGTTGCATCTCCTTCGAAAAACTGTCGGCATAAGCGTTGCAACGATGGCAATGAAGCAACGTGTCAAAAAGCAATTAGGATTGAATGTGCGATACGAATGAAACGAAAAAGGGGCTGGAGCAGAGTTTCAGCAAGCATACATAGAATGGAAAAAACACCAGGTTTTCAAAATACCTCTAGGTTCTCCGCGAGCCCAGAAGTTTTGGTTTCAGAGTTTACGAGCTTCCGACTCGCAACTCGTTCACGGGGCGTCATGCAAACGATTTTCTTCCATCGAGGCAAGCCTTTGTTCCGGCCGTGCCCGCCAGCCGGTGACACCGAGCCATGCGCTCCACGCTCCGGTGATAACGAAGAGGGCGGCGCCTCAGCCCTCAGAGCCCAAGCAGCTAGGAAGAAGGCTTCCTCCTCGATGCCTGTCGAATTCGTGCCGTTGAATAGTCCAGCAACCAATAAGGTGCCGCCAAGCGGTTTAGGGCCACCTCCAGCCATGGTTCCGCGGCGCTTCGCTGCACCTTTCGTTTTGCTCCGACTCCGAGCCGAGCCACTGCTAGGTTCTTGCGCATTCGAGGGGTCACTTTTGAAGCTACCAGAGGGTAGCGACGGCACGTCAGGAGGAGCTCGCGGCGTACTCGGAATGGCAGCAGGAACGGCAGATGATCCCTCTTGGCCTTGTTGCGAAGTGCGGTTGTCTCCAGATTCAACACGTTGGCTATTGCGGCGTTCCATTCTGAGTCGACCTAGCTCTCCCGCTCCCCACCTTCATACACCAAGACAGCAACCAACAATACAGTGGCGACCGTGGCGTGGCACCGCGGCAACGCCGTTATTGTTATTGTAGCAAGCGCGTTCTCACGAGTATTACCCCCAAGAGAGGAATTCAACCTGCTGTATTGACGGTACCTCTGTACAAACGCACGAACACACGAACACCAAACGCAAACAGGCCAACCAATAGGAGCTGACGAGCTGACTGACTGAGATGAGACGAAGGACCCCCCACCTGCTTGATGACCAATGACGACTGATGACTGATGACTGACTGATGACATGACGGCACCGACAAACATCCACTCCTCCATCCTCCATCGCTTTTTAGCCTTCACCAGCGTCCGTCATCCAATGTCACCACAAGTCCTTCGGCGCCCTCATCGAAGTGTAGCTTCACTGTAATATTTGAATCGGTGGGCAAATCCATGGGTGATGTTGAGGACACCCCAGGATTTATTGCCTACTGGATATTCATGAGCTTCATGTTGTCGCTCTTCGTTGTCGCAGTCATTGGTCATTGTGTCATGGGTAAGATCGAGGCTCCTACGAAAAAAAACAGAAAAAAATGTAATTGATGTTGTCATGAAGGCAACAGGCGCTAGCATTTCTTACCAGTAGGCTGTCGCTGAAAATGTGTATGCACCTCTAACCACAGAGTCTAACCGCACGGTCTCCTCGAATCCGTGTAGGTTGGTCGGACCCTAGCGCCCCAGCTAACCATAGCCACTTTCTGACCAAAGCACAACGTGTGGCTAAACAGCAAGCGAAAGAGAGACAGAAGTTATTGCAGCAAAGGACGTTAATCAAGCAGCGGTCAGAGTCCCGGCGAGCTCAGTCAATGAGCTCACTTGACGAGAAGGCTCGAAAGCAGCGACGTGCAACAGACTCGCCTACTGGCGTGGGAAGTTTCAAAAATAGTTTCAGTGATGCGCCAGGCGCTCATCCATTGGCTCAAACTCTGGCGCGACGATATGAGCAAAAAATTCCACGATTAGTGTCAACCATGGAGACCTTATTTCGCTTACACGACGAAAGTATGCGCGAGCTCGCCGATTCAAAGGTGAGCAATGGAAAGGGTTTATGGTTCTTAAAGAACCTGAAGAAACCGCATTAAAGCTTTTCGAATGTTGCAATAGCATTTCTATGCGCCTCGCAACTATCAGTTAATAATTTTTTTTATCTCTTTGGTTGTGCATCAAAGGATAACTTGGCCACATTCCTAGACGACTGCGGACTAGGTCATCATGCGACTCGTTTGAATGATTTTGGAATTGATTCTTTCTCCGACATCCAAGACCAAGGATTGGTCGACGATAAAACATTAATCACAAAGGTATTTATCGTGGATCTAATTAACTTTTATGCCGTCAAATTGCGACATTTTTTTTACATTGATCATTCATGCTCACTTACTCTCACGTCATGTTCGTCCTGTGTACTCTGGTGCAATTTACTGGCTATCAGCTTGGTTTCAGTATATCGGATGTGGTTGTATTGAGAAAGTCAATTGAGTTACATGTCTCAGACAAAACTGACGATCTCTTAGAAGTACCATCTTACCAATCTTCACGATTGCCCTCGAGGTTAAAGCAGCGATTGAACAGTCCTTGTGGTGGCCCCAATCCCCTGGCAGACCATCGGCATGCCAAATCATCTACGAATCAATCGGCCGACGATGCCACGCCAGAGCTTGCTGAGGACAGAGCTTCATTCAGCTCAGCTGGCACATTACTGAAATGGCCTTCCGAAGACTTCGAGAAGGACGTGAACACTGAAGTATCTCCTCCTGTGTCAGAGAAACCTTCTTCAGAGGTGACACGAGAACCTTTAAATCGTCGAGGTCCGCGCAGAGCATCAACAGGAAGTGCCATGCCTGTATATGGAATACCCTCTCTGGTTTCAGTGGCGCCTACTTCTGCGCCAACTCGTGACAGCGCAGCCTCTTCTTTTTTAAGAGCACCGCGTAAAGTAAATGGGCGGTTCAAAAGCAGAGAAGCTGATGCTGATTAGCAACTGGCATGTGCGATTAAGCGCATGAGGCGAAGCCTTCTGTCTGTCCCTTCTTAAGTGCGCCTTAGCGCCGGAGAATAAATGCAGTGGGAGAATGTGAAGAGCAATGGGCCTGTTTGATTTTAAAGAAAGACTTAAAGGGCGAGGGAAGCAGGGAACTACGGCAACAAGCAACTCGCCAGTATCAGGAGAGCGGCGGAATCAAGTAGCGAATAGAGCTGTAGCGCTTAGTGCTAGAAAGTCGAAGTCTTAGCTCTGAGCCGAGAGCCAGGAGCCAGGAGATTTGACATACTTCTCTTCGAAGGGCACCGCAACGGCAATGCGGCTATGAGCTATGAGGAACGGAGCGAGCGAAGTGCTACTTGCCAGGGGCTTTTCTTTATACTTTATACTTCATGGCTTCATGCTTCATGCTTCATACCTAAGTTTATCTACATCAGGGTTGCGATTTCTGTTTCCACGGAATTCCCGCGCGAGGGTTAAAAGAAATCACTTCGCGTGGTATTTACGCGGTATTTCTATGGTATTTCCGCGGGTTTTCCGTGCCATAGTCAAAAGAGCACTGCTAAATCCCCGTCGTCGCGGGAATCGGAAATCACATGCAATTAGTGGCATTTCCCTTTCCAAGGGAATTCCGCGTAATTTCCCGCGGGAAACCTATCCTGGATATACATCCATATATCTGATATGTACCTATAAAACTCGAACTCGAACTAATACAAACCCAAATGACACAGAAGCCAATGCAGTGGGCAGAAGCGTACGCGCGTGCGTTGTCAAAACCGTAAAGATAATAGTGTGTAGAGGGCAGGAAGCATAATACTTCCACCCCCCTCTAAAGTGGAGACTGCTCATGAAATATTTTGAAACCAGACTTAAGTCGTTTCTGCGTCTTCTGCGGAAATTGCGCATAATTTCTCGCGGAAATCCTATCCTAGATCTACATCCATATATCTGATATGTACTTATAAAATACAAACATAGACCAGACCACTAGATACTTCAGATGCGCCTCCCACTCGGCGACCCTTGCGCAATGAAACACTCAGCCCAGTCAGACTTTATTTGAAGGTGAAGGTTACATTTTCTGTTGTTATATCTTTATGATATATGCCAAAGTGGTGTTACTTTGTATTTTTGGGGAGTATTGAGTAGACTAGACAAAACTGGACTCGGCGACTTCTGACCTTCGACTTCCGAAGTAACAATGTGTTAAGCCTATCTGTGTTACTCTCAGGTGGTGGTGGCAGCAAGCTGCGCTGCTCCTTACTAAGTTAGAAATCCTTACTGCCTACTGCCCGAGATTTCTTAGAGCTCAGAGCTCAAGAAGGCGACATCATTTTTTGTTTTTGGAAGGCTAGTGAACAGATCCATATGAATGCGGTGTGTCTCGCCACCAAGCAAGCCAATATAGCTATCCCATATCTCAACTCATACCAAAGAGGGAATCGACTAACTTTAAGCCGCTCCACCTGCGGTCTTATTGTGCTTCAAATACATCTTGGCGCTGTAATCCTTGTTCGTGGAAGGTATCCAATCAAAGAGTGAATTGTGTAAGTCGGCAAAAGCGTTGTGGCGAATGTGGTCTTCGGCCGTCATGATGACATGTTTGGATGATGACGCCAGCAGGGAGGGGCCGTTGTGGTGGTCCCCCTGCCCTTTGCTGACTTGCGGTGGTGGCTGGTCTTTTCCTTCTCCTTTTGCTAGTCCGTTATCGAATGCAGCTCCACTTGCACCAATCAGGGCACTTGCACTAGTGGCACTGCCGCTGACAGTCGAGCTATTAGAGACAGGTAGTAAGGTATCGAGGCGACGGCGACTAGCAGAGGCGCCTTTCACCTTTGCTTGAGCGATGATGGCGGTGATCTCTTTCTCAGCACGAGCGCGCACTTCTGATTCGCTTTCAGCCGATGTCTGACTGGCAGCTTGCTGTGCCTTTTTCGAAGCAGTCTTTCGCTGTGTCAATGGCGAAGGAAAACATATGACAAATTTAAGTTATTTATAGGGTTTGTACGACAGAAACTCAAATGCACACATGCTGCAGATCTGTTGTAGAACAGCGGAAGTCTTGAATTTATAAATACACACTTACGTCTTGGGCGTGGTACTTCACCATGTTCTCAGTATAAGGAGCCCGTGTCGCCGCAAGCGTTGCTGACAGGGGCACCAGCAGGGAGGGCATGTCAAGCATGCTGGTGTTGGTGTGCGTCGAGATATGCTTCTCTTTGGTACCGGCGCTGGTCCCGTCGTGCTTGGTGCCCCTGTAGTCTGAGCCAATCAGCGATGAGCTCACGAGCGCAGTGACGTCAGCCACTGAGGCGGGGGGCGCCGGTAAAGCTGGCCGCAGGGCGCTCGAATATAATCCGCGCATGCGAAGGAGGGTAGCTTCTACTAGCCTACAAGACGAGAGAGAGGCATGGGTTCAAGGCAAAGTCGTTAGGAGAATGCATACAAGCTTAATCACCGCGTTGAATTGTTGAAAACGTGAAAAGAAGAGGCAGACACAGGGATTTGCGAAGAGAAGGAAAGAGGTTTAGAGAGGGCTTATAGCTCCTTGAACACACCAAAAACACATTAGGAATGCAACCCTCACCGCCGAGGCGCAAGACCGAAATCGTTCGAGGTTAAGGCATCGCCAGCGCCGTACATCAAGTGCCGGCGCGTCGCAAACATGTACGCTCTCGCCCGCTCCAAAGCTGTGCTGCTGCTGCTCGAAGAGGCTGAGATGCTGGATGAGGCTCTCTTTTCCTCGGCCGCTACCACTGCTGCATTCCCAGGGGCTAATGAAGAGTGGACCTAGGAGGTAGGAATGTGTAGCGAAGAGAGAGGGCAATAATATTGCCAGAGTACCGTAAACGAAATGAAAAGCATTTGCTGTGCTTTCCACTACACGGAAAAATGTGAAGAGACGTATGAGAGAAGTACAAGGA
>Ga0307930_1002206_pt1 | contig 14951 bp, 23 predicted proteins | sample OrgLakmetageno46_FD_203161 | JGI IMG/M metagenome (GOLD analysis project Ga0307930, IMG submission 203161) | Saline water microbial communities from Organic Lake, Antarctica - #46 | ecosystem: Environmental > Aquatic > Non-marine Saline and Alkaline > Saline | place: Antarctica: Organic Lake... | reverse complement strand
TTAAACTCTTAAGTACTCTCTCGTAACCTCGCCTCGTAGTACGGTCTCGTCGTCTCGTCTCGTACGTGGTCCTCAAAAAAGTTCAACTTTTACAAGCTATCTAGCTACTACTTAGTAGACAGCTACAGTCGTCTGTAGACGACTACTTCATCGCATCGCAAGATCGCAAGGTCTCATGGTTTCAAGATAGGGCCTGATAGAGCACAATTTGCCCTGACAGGCTCTGTTGATCTCATTGGCGTATACAAAAGGCAGCTACAATTAAAACCTATCGTCTTAGTATTGCTTTCTAGCCTCCTTGGCTACGTCGGTGCTTATTAGCCAATGCATCAGTTTTGGGTCAACGCAAGCATTCTATCGATGCTGTTAGTTGTCGTAGGATCGCTACCGCTTGCACGGACGCCTCGACAGGCATCAGCCCCAGTGTCTCTTGTGACCCAACAGCTTGCGGACTTGGCGCGCGGTGCACCGCTTGTTATCGACGGTGATAATGTGCGAGGCAAGGCGGCCTTCGCGTGGAGCCAAACAGAGCTACTTAAAAAGCTTCATGGTGTGATCAACATCCAAGGACTAGCTTCTGGCGTTCGCACACAACTTCACTTCGATCACGGCGCTCGATGCGACACGTTCCCTGTAGGTTCTAGTGAGAAGGAGTTAGTTTGTGTGGTCTTTTCGGGACCTCAAGCGTCTGCTGATGACACGATTTGCCGCGACGTACAGTGGTGGGCGCAGTATCTGGGCTCGGAGCAAAGCGTCGAAGGCTCGGCACTCAAGACGAGCGAAATATCACTGTCCCAAGTGATTACAGTCGTTACGGATGATTCAGAGCTGCGCAACCGGTGCCGCCGCAACCTCAAGGGAAATGCGGTGCTTGTGCGCTTTATCTCAAGTTACACCTTCGTCGGTTTCTTGAAAGCTCAGGTGTCTGAAGATACAGCACTAGAGCTGGAGGGACTTCGAAGGATTGAAAGGGGAGAAGAAGCAAACGACAACAATTCCGTGGATGGAATTTTGATCGCTTCTTCTGAGTCGCCAACCAGCACTGCTATTAGCGCTGAAAGTGTCGTCACGAATTCGGCTGTTGAAACTGCTATCGAGGCTGTGCAGCAGGAGCAATATTGGCGCAGAGAACTTCGAAAGGCGAGGCAGCAGCTCAAGCACGGGTGAATACAAATAGAGGTGTCTTCATGAATTTCAATTTAGGATACTGCGTCAGAAACGCTTCCAAATGTCAACATGCCGTGGCTAGAATATATTCACCTTCATGTCTTGCTCTTCTTCCAGGTGTTCTCGAAAGCAACGCTCAAAGCTCGAAAAGACTTTAATGAAGTTGGAAGCAAAAGCGGCTTCTTCTCGAACAATTGGCCAAAAGGCTCTTGACCTTCCTGAGACGCCGAACAACAGTGATGCCAAAGGTCCAGAAGTGAGCTTGCTTGACGGTGTTATGGCTGCAGCATCGGCGCCGAGTGATCGTAAAGAACAAGAGCCAGGCAATCTCGATGAGAAGAGCGTAGCCATGGCCGTGATGGAGGGGTTACAGAGGGCGGGGCGAGCGAGAGCGAAGAAACGAACCAACTCCGAGCACACTTGGGAGCGCGTGGTTGCTGCCGAGAAGTTTCGGTCCCATCTCGCTGCCATCGCTAGATCGCCGTCGATAACATCTAAGTGGCTTCAATCCTACGCTGAGTTCCACCGCAGCTAGAAATTTATAGAAGACACTTCAAAGCGAAAACCGATCTTGAATCCCTGAGTTCGAAAGGCGCAGCACGTCAGATGGTTGCTTGTAGATTTCCGACTCACAATGAACCTCTGCAGGCTGACTGTCCTGGTGCAATAGTGAGCTCCTTGATTGTGCTGGCTCTTTCTCTTTCTTGTTTTTTTTTTGCTTTGTTTGGTTTCCCAAACGCCCTAATAAGGCCCGCCTACCTTGGAACAAAGCCAGATGCATTCAGGGCCGCTTACTATTCGTTTGACTGGGGAAGTAAAGGCGGGTTATTTGCTACTTGCCGGGGGGGGTTGTGGCCTCTAAGAAAAGAGAGCCAATTAACTACTAGCACGCACTTCACACACACACACACACACATGTATTTTTGTTGTATACCAGATTCGTGTAGTGCGTTTTAGCTGAACATCTTCTTGAGCTATGGAATCAGAAATAGATTAACGTAGTTTGATGTTTCATGCGACCACGACCAAGAAGTGCCTCCCAAGGATTTTTGTCTGTGACTCTGCCACATCAAATTTTTATCTGTGTGCTGTGTGTGTACATATGTTCTGACACCTCGCGTATGTTCCGACACGTCGTCACTGACATCAACCATGTTCACATCAAATTTTTATCTGGGTACATATGTTCTGACACCTCGCGTATGTTCTGACACGTTGTCACTGACATCAACCATGTTCTGACACATTGCCACGTCACTGAAATCAACTACGTTGATCGTGGCGTGGCGGCGCGCACGCCGCTGCAGTCGGCTCCGATCTCCGATGCTATACAGTAAAACCAAGGGTATCCTTGGTAAAACAGTAATGCCTACAGACTGTAGCTAGCCTAGCATCATTCCTCCGTGAGCACGCACTCGTTTTCAACGATGCAAACCTTATCATAGTGGATTCAACGCAACTTCAGGCGCTAGCCCTTAGCCAACTAGTATCTGTCAATCAATCAAGCGTTGTAAACCTCAACAATGGCACTTTCAATATGTCGACTAGCTACACCTGTTAGCTTCGTACTGGGTTCATTGCTCCTACTAACCTTGGTGGCAAAGGCTGGGGCTGTGGACTCGCGACTCCTGCCCGACCCTTATCCTGATATCTACCCGGGCGGCGAAAGGCCAAAACGTTACGTAACATCTGCTGTATACACCGGAAATCCAGCCAAGGTATTGACTACGTGCGCTTATCTATTTGACTTGTCCTAACTTCGCATAAAGCTCTCGTCTTGGGCTATAGACTAGCTCGATTTAATATGCTATTGTCTATAACTCATTTGTTTTTAGTTATGATTTTAAGGCATTTGTCAAATTCAAGGCGTACGTTTGCACTGATTATTAAAGAGCCAAATTTTGTCCTCGGCCATCATAGTGAACTACTTGTCTTTCTTAAACTGTTACAAGGGCGGAGATCGGCGAGGTTGGGTCGAAGTTGAGCCACCACTGCTCGATGAAGCTAGTCAACCCCCTCCATTAGAGGATAATTCTTGGGAAAGCAGCAATACCACTGTTCAAGTGCTGATCGCGTCATTTCGCGACGATCTTTGTGGGAAAACGCTTTTCAATCTCTTCACCAAAGCCCAGCACCCTGATAGAATATTGGTATGTTGGGAAATGTGATCTAAGAATGCTCTTGAAGTCGCCCCTTGATTGTTTTTCTCTACTTCTTTTAATTCGAATGGCGCAATCTTTGGTGTTTCACCTCTTAGGTGTCAGTGGTGCAGCAAAATGCACCTGAAGATATGGATTGCAGTGACAAAATGTGCAGCCTTTTGAAAAATTCGGATTTGTGCGCGAAAAGGAAAGCTCAAGTACGCACTTACAACGTCCCATCGACCGAAGCAAAAGGTCCCGTGTTTGCTCGCGCTCTTGCCTCCCGCATGGTGCTACCCGAGTCTCAGTTTTGCATGCAGATCGACAGCCATATGGACTTTGCACCCGGGTGGGAGAACCACCTGCTGGGGTTCTGGAGCAGCACCAAGAACGAATACGCCGTCTTGTCGACTTATGTCGCGGACATGCGCCAACTTGGGCAATGCGTGAACGGCCAATTCGAAGTGCCTCACTTGTGTCAGGTATATATTTGTGGGGTAAGAAATAGTGGAGTAGTGGATAGGAAAGAAGGAGCGTGCATCCTTTCTTTTTTTCAAGGAGACATTGCCGCGTGCACTTCTTGTTTCCTTTTGTCCGAGTGTGCATTTTCCGTGCGCTTGCTCAATTTACTAATATGATATTTTCCAGGTGATCAAGTCGACGGGCAACGTGCCCCGCAACAGTCAGGCCAAGGCAGCTCGGATGCTGACGTCACCGCTTTTGACCACTCTGTGGGCGGCAGGTCTCAGCTTCAGCAAATGTCACTTCGAGCGGAGGGTGCCCAACGACCCGAACTTGCCCTTCGTCTTTGACGGAGAAGAATTCAGCCGCACCTTGAGAGGGTAATACGGGATGGAGAGGAAGGGCGGAGTGGGAGAGGGATTTCCAGGCGATGTCTTTTCAATTGACTTGAAGACAGAACTTGTTGTACCAGTGTCCTTCTCCACGCTTAAAAGAGTGCTTAACATACGTGTGCATTGTATATGTGCTTTTCTCACATATAGTTGGACTTGGGGCTACGATTTCTACACCCCGCCGCGAGTGGTGGTCGGGCATCGCTACAACCGTCCTCGCAAGGGCCACTGGGCCATGTCCGACGGCACCGAAACGGCGCGCTTGGCAAGCCGGCGCATGCAGCTCCTCATGCACCTTCCGCTAACGTCAGGGGTGAGATAGCAGCTCTTCAATGAGATAGATGAAACGAGAAATCAATTGCGATATCGAGCCCGTTCGTACGATAGGATATACCATTTGGTTGTTTGTGTTCCTAGTGAAGTTTCCTTTGTGCTTCCTCAATACCCCACGATGCATGTGCGTGTGCGACGATTGTTATGGTTTCAGTCGCGTGTGCATCGAAATGAGCCAGTAGCCGACGCCAACGCTAACATGAGCAGTGAAGCGAGACAGCGCGAGATGGAAGAGCGGGCTGTGGTGCAAAGCTCGCGCTATGGGCTGGGGCCGAGGCGGACCAGCCATATGTACCGCGAGTGGTCGAAAATCGACACGGGGCATGACCCCAAGCCAGTGCAAGGCCAATGCACCGACCACCGGTAGGCGAGAAAATCATATGAAACGCTCGAGTATACAAATCAAACGGCGCGATCCCCCCTGTGTTTCAATTTCAAAGTGCCTTCTTCTAGTCTCAATGCTCTCTCTTTTCCGTGTCTTCGTCGGGCTCTCTCTATGCTTTCTTTTCCTTCGCGATATGTTCAGATGGATGCCGTGGGCTACTCCTTACGAGTCTTTGAGAGCGCAAGCGGCTTCTTCTCACGATGGCGGTGGTGGGCGGCAGGCAGGCAATGACGCACTGTGGGCTCTTGATAACCTTTCCTGGCCTCCTCCCCTGGTAACTATGCATATGCATACATTTCCATTGGCCTTTTTGCCGTTGTTTGCGCTCCAGCTAGTTTCTCTCTTTGCATCGACCTCATAAGTCGAATGAGTGCACTTTTATGATCTCACTATTTGGTCGCTGTGTGTCTGACTGCTTTTACCAGGAGGGTAGCTTTAGCCGCATGGACCCATTTGCAGACCCAGCATTCCCCTCTGTCACTCACTGGGCCCTGAAAGCCGCGAGTAAAGCGAAACCGGCTCCTCCTCATCCAAACGTAGACGAAGACGATGTTGATGACCTCACACACGCGCATTCTCCTCATGGCCCCGCTTTTAACGGTGATGTTGCCGCGCTTAAGAGCAGCAGCGAAGACCGAGGAAGAAGAGGATCAGGTGATAGGACCAGTGGTGTAAGTCGCGCTGGAAGCGAAAGTGAAGGTGTTTCACGAGCTGGCTCACCAGCAGTAGCAGCTGCCGTGCATGCAGAGGTGGCAAGAGGCGTGCAACCATTAGTCGCGGAGGAGAAGGCACCCTCAGAGGGGGGCATCAATGAGGAAGCAGCGCCATCGATGTGGACCTTGGGAGGACGAATTCCTTCGTTTGTTGGCAAAGTGTGTGCACGTCGTACGCTTTAGCGTTACGATCAATCTTTACGAATTCATAGGCTTTACGATCTTGGGACTGATTTCTTGGGATCTTTACTGCCATGTTCTTTCCTTGTACGAAACGAATGCATGACATTTTTTCATCTCACGCTTTTGGTTCGTATATTTCCCTTGAATCAGGCGATTGCCCTCGCGATATTGGCAAACGTCATTGTGGTGCTCCGATTGTTGCTTCCCATGTCTCCGCTCTCACGGTGCTTGTGCCGCCCTGACGCACCTCATCCGTGCTTTGGCATTCTGGTGCCTCAGAGCCGAGCGGCTGCGTTCGCGACTGCTCTTTCGAGTCGAGCGGAACGTGCTGCTAAAACAGTGTGAATTCGAGGGCTGCTGTAGAACTGAAGTGCGCTTTCATATAAAGCATTTCTGCGAACGCACCAGCATTAGAGGCCACGAGCTATGGTGCGTTGCCATATGGAGACGCCTCTACCATGTACCATACGGTGCAACTTTCAACATGGCCCATCTTTGTTAATTTATATCTTCCTAAGATATAGACTTTAAGTATTTCGTGTTAAAAATACAATTTTTTATATAAATATGGAAGTAAGGAGTAAGTCGCTATAAAAAATGGCTTTCCGTCTTCCGAATAGCGAATAGAGAAACCCGGTGTGCTTTAGATCTAAAATCCGGTTTGTGTTTATTAGTGCAAGTAAAACCGACCCCTTACCGGATAGTAAGCATAAAGGTAGAGGTGTCAGATGCGAATGCCAGCCACTCCGATGGGCAATGAACTTCCGCAGAAGCAATAACGGGGAACTACACATCAGCACATCAGCGATCTTGGCTCCGCTGTAAGATAACGTGTTTTCCCTTCATACCAACTGCTAAGGAGCAACGAATTCTTAGGCCTCCATTTGAACCCCAGATGCACCTTTCTCATCCGCATAGACAGCCTCGCTACCACAACCACTCCTCTATTGGCGAAGCGTGAGTTCTTTTCTAAGGCAGAGTCAGGGTCTTGGGCTGCTCCCACGTGAAGTCGGGGTCGTTGCGCCCGAAGTGGCCGTACGCCGCCGTCTTCTTCATGATGGCCCTGGTGGACGCAAAAGAAAATGGAAAGAGGAAAGAGATGAGAGAAGTTAACACAACACCGGGAGAAAGTACTGCTGCCATCGTCTTTTTTCAAGTTATACTGTATGAAAATGTGCCGTAGAATTCATAAAGTATTCAAAAAGGTAATATATTTTTCATTGATTACCGCCGAAGATTGAGGTCCTTGATAATCACACCAGGGCGCAAGTCAAAGTTTTCCATCACAATTGCCTACGAGAGGGATAAAAATCAACAGCAGCCGTGAGCGACAGTAGAGGAACGAAATCACTTAGCACACAAGTGAAACTTCCCAGAGAAATTGCTCACACCAACGTCTAATACCTCAATTTTATCAAAGTGCGCTGATATATATATACGTGCACATACCGTGAGGTCAGCATCAGTGCGGTCTTCGGTGGCAGTGCCATACGAGTCCACGAACACACTCAGGGGCTGCGCCACGCCGATGGCATACGACAATTGCACCAGGCAGCGCTTGGCGAGACCGCCAGCCACGAGAGACTTGGCCACCCAGCTATAAAGATGAGAGGGCGCGGGTGCAAATGAATACGAAGGATCAGTTTAATGGGTCAGAAAAAGGCACTTGATGCTTTCTTCTATACATGCTTCTCCCTTTTCTTCTATACATCACTCACCGCGCCGCATAAGCCGCCGAGCGGTCCACTTTGGTGGTGTCCTTGCCGCTGAAGGCCCCGCCCCCGTGCGCGCCCCAGCCGCCGTAGGTGTCGACGATGATCTTGCGGCCAGTGAGGCCTGCGTCGCCATGGGGCCCGCCAATCACGAACCGGCCCGACGGGTTCATGTGGTAAATGGTCTTGTCGTCCAGGTACTGTAGTAGGTAAGATGAAGTGGCAGGAGAAAGAGTGAAACATAGACAAGAAAGACAAGAATTTGCATCCATTCAAACCAATCCTAAGAATGGCTGGCGATGCCTATACCCTAGCATGGGGCATGTTCTGTGCACATGTATGCGAACACTTCTTCTTCTTGGTGTAGGTCGTACCTGTTCGGGGATCACGAACTTGACCACGTGTTCCATCAGGCCTTCCCGCACGGTATCTTGCGACACGTCCTCGTTGTGCTGGGTGGAGACCACCACGGTGTGCACGCGCATCGGCACCGGCGCGCCGTCGATCATCTTGTACTCCACCGTCACCTTGAGAAAGCGTGCATAGAGCCAATGAGAGGTTACACGGGAGGCATCGGGTATTCTAACAGGAGGTCTAGAGCCCAGCGGCCATATTCATCGAAAAGAAGAAAGCAAGGTGTACATCTGCTACTGTACTCATCGCAGAAATACTTCAAATATATACTTCTAAGCGTGAAAATACCCCCCTGACCTGGGTCTTTCCGTCAGGCCGCACCCAATCGAGCAGCTTGGCTTTCCGCACGTGGGTGAGGCGAGTCCCCAGGGCGTTGGCTAAATGAGCCGACAAGGGCATCAGCGTCTCGTGCTCGTCCGTTGCATACCCAAACATGATCCCCTGTTGAAGAAGACAACATGCCACACACACAATGAGTAAAGTTTAGATGTCGGCATTAGATACAGAAAGGCTAGGAAAAGCGCACAACTTCCAATAGAAGGTATTTTCTAGTGACTTGAAACGCAAAGGATCCAAAAGATGTAATGCTTTTTTGGTGACCCAGAGTGCGAACTCTGGACTCTTCTCTCCTTCTTCAGCCAATGTTTCCACCAGGCTCTATCACCTGGTCGCCAGCTCCGATTTCCTCCGGTTTGGCGTTGTTCACGGACTGCGCAATGTCGGGCGACTGCTCTTCAATCGCCACAATCACGTTCACCGTCTTGTAGTCCAGTCCCTTGGCAGGGTCGTCATAGCCAATCTCCTTCAAAGTGTCCCTGTAGGAGAAGGAGGTGCCCCGAAAGTTCGAGGAGAAGGGTTATGTTTCGACAGCGTATGGAAGTTATCACAACGAGACAGTTGGTATGTAATTCTGCAATCTAGGAGTCAAAGTCTGAAGACATCGTTATCCTTCTTTTCGCAGAGCACTCACCGTATCACAGCTTCATAGTTGACGGTCGCCGAAGTAGTAATTTCCCCGAAGATCATGATCATGCCCGTCTTGGTGCAGCACTCTATAAGGCACAGGTGTGGAAGAGGAGCCGACAGGGCAGTCAATGTATATCATGTGAAAGGTGGCCATAGAATTTTACACGGGAGTGCAAAGAGGCGAAACGAGAAGAGTAGGTAGGTAGGGTGGCAAAGTCTAGCTTGTAAATGGCCCCAGAATAACTGACCGCATGCTACACGACTGGTCTCGTCATCTTTCACGCAAGCGTCTAAGATAGCGTCCGATACTTGATCGCAAATCTTATCTGTGAATTTCAAGGTCAACATCCATGACAATAGCGCATGACAGGCGGAAACTCGGCTGATGAATGGAAAGTTCGAGCACGGGGTAAAGGAGAAGATGTGAATGCCAGGCTACGTATGGATTCAATTAGTGACTGCCTTTTTCTCTAGCACAACACCATGTATGTTATGAAAGCAGTGCATTGTATGTCTATCATTGCTCTAAAAACTAACTCAATCATTCCACCCAAGTTATTCAACCAAATCGTAGCACTCAAATCATAAAGCACAACGAAAGTATATAGGCTGATAGGATACCGGGGTGGCCTTCGTTGACTGATTCTGAAGTAAAGAGAAAAGTGGAGCCTTCTGCGGCGGCCATAGTTTCCTGAATGCGCTGTTCTAGTAGGCGATGAGGGAGCAGGTATCCGTGCTGCTGCGGCTGCAAAACGTGGAATACTCATAACTCATAACTCATAACTCATACTTAGTATACAGGGAGGGACTGCAAACACCTTGGCTTAAGTTCTAATATAATTTACTGATGATGCGAAATTTCTGCACCTCGCTGCAGAAATGCAGAATATAAAATCAAAACGTTGGGAAAGTTTACCTCAAAATGGCTCGAGTCTCATCTCAAAGGTGTGCGTAGAGAGAAGGCTGCCGCAATTGTCTATCAAGTATGCCTCTAGTAGATTTGAAACGATGTACCAATTTTCTAAACTTTCAGTGTCTCAATTGCAGGTCTGCTCCGTCTTCGTTCGCCATCTACGTGGACGAAAAACCTTTTGTGAGACCTCCGAAATCACATGCCGATGTGCTTACAACGAAGAAAGGACAGTCAAGCTCCGCTTATGGCCGTGATGACAAAGAAAATGAAGATCCAATGAGTAGTGGTGCTGTCGGCGCAGGGGCTGCGAGTAATAGAGGTGACGCCAAAACACCTGCACGAAAGCGCAAATCCAATGGCGGCAGCGCGCCTTCATCAAGAAGAACGCCGCTCGCTGATATCACACCTTTAAAGGACGAAGATGGCAGATTTACCAGCAACAGTTCGAGTTCTAATAATGAAGGAGTTGAAAGTGGGGAAGTGGTTAAGAAAGTACGAAAAAAGACGAAGAAATCGGCGGCCTCAAATGCTAGTACATCAAAAAACAACGGCAGTTACGGACTGCAGCACCGACCACCAACTCACTTAAACTTCATGTTCGCTGCCAGTGTGAGGTAACACAGCGCCGTCGAAAAGTGAACCTGTCTAGACGCTTTGATGGACTCGTCGATTTACTCTGGATTGTCTCCTCAGCCATTCGATGACTCGATATATTCACCGTGCACCTCAAAAGAAGCTGCTTCTTACCACTTCATCCGCATTCGCTCACGTATAAGGTGGCTACGTTCGGCGCTGTACCTCCTGTAATAAAATCGGACCATAGTTGTTCTGGTTGATATCTCCCCAAATGAAACATTATCTTCAGAGAGCTAAAACGCTTCATCTAATTAAAAGTAATTTTATTCTCTTCTTTCGACAGCGAGCTCGAAATCAGTTATCAGTTATTCCACTTTTGAGGCTACTAGACAAAAGGTAATTACGAAGAACGGGTGTCCGCGAAATGGGAGGGAAGATAGGGGTAAACGGTAAGTGAAAATGGAGCACAGGGCTTATAAATTTCTAGAAGTCTTATGTCTATGTCCCATTTCCATTTCTATTTTCAATTCCGAATACGAATATTCCATATTCCTATATCTATATCTATATGCTATATGGAACTTTTGACTTATGTTGACATTTTTTTAGTGGCATGTGGCATGTGGAATTGGATTTGCCGCATGCGCGATATTACTCTGCGAGATATCGCAATACCTAACCCGAAGTCAATCCCGCGAAGCGCCTGTCTTCTGTCTTCTCGGAATTAGTTCAGGGTTTGGGGGTTATGGCACTCTAACTGCGTCGATTTCATCGAGGGATCGATTTGGGGTGGAATAGGGAGAGATGAGAGGAACAACGTGTTTCGCTCTTTTTTCAAGTGCAAACAAGGGCGCCATCGGAAGTCGTAGTGACGACATAGGTAATCTCATCATCCGCTTTGGGCTCTAAAGTCACTGCAGAAGTCTCGTGCTTCACCAGCTTGTAGCCACGCACTGAGAGTACTTCGTCCGCCTGGCATGAGAGATAGGATAAAGAGAGAAGTTAATGCCCGTAAGAAACGAGCCATGCGTCCACTGCAGTCGCACATTTGAAGTACGTTACTCTCCCAATCTACACCTTCCATTTCTCACCTCTTCGCCTTCAGCCAGAGGCACAATTTCCCAGCCCTTGTTTGTGACGGCGCATTCTCGCACCACCACCTGAGGCAACACAGCAGGTTAAAGTGGCGCTTTGAGTTCGAAATGCTATAGAAGTATAGAAGTCTCGCTTCGTGTGCATTCGGATAAGAGGCGACTGCAGAGTATAAGAAAAAGTCTGTAAGCAGATAAGCACTATGGACAGTGCATGATTCTACTTGTTCTCATTCGATTCCCTTCTTCATTCTTCTTCCTGTAAGTGTATTCCACCTTAGCATTGGGTGGCAATTTGGACGCGTCAATCAATAGGGCGCCTTTTAAAGTCAAGGACTCAAATACAACGGCGCATGACGCTCGCACCTACAATTTGGAAAAAAAAAAAAACAGGTAAGGAATTTATTTTTCGGATGAATGAAGCCTTGGTACTCTAATATAAGCAGTTCAAAAATCTTCAATTAAGTGTGATGCAGCCACTCACCAGCAGAGCGGCCCCTTCTGCCAGGTTCACTCTACCGGGAGAGGGTAAAGCATTTGAGAGGTCAGCAATGCCGGTGGAATAAGAGGGAGGCAGCGACATGAGAGGACCAAAGGCCACTGGAATCCCGCCGTAGGATTGGGGTGATGCACTTGGTGCCACCTGACAGCCTCGACGGCGCCACATCTATTTTGAATAGATATATTAGGGGAAGGTAAAGAGGCGTGTATACCGCACATGTGCAGTCAAAGAAGAGTCAACAGAGATAAGGAGAATTGAAGGGTAGGTGAACTCAGGAGTCAAGCAGGTGGGGAGAAAAAGATCGCAAGAGAAAAAATAGGTTAATGCAAATAAGATACGAGCGGCACTTGCGCACATGTACGAACAATCCATATTTACCTCAGCGTGCACGTTGTACATGTCTGCTTCGGCGGTGGAGGGGCTCATTGCACCTACGCCAGCCTACGGTCACACATTGTAAAATATGTAATTAATCCAAGAGAGAGATAAAATACACAAAGAGCGAGAAGAGCAAAGAAGTAATTGTCAGTGATCTCCTTTTTATTTAAAAAATCAACTGATGTACGCACTTTGAGTTTGGCAACTCCCTCGCTGATGCTGTTTTTGGCGGGGGAATAACCGATCCAGCTGGCCGAAGTGGTGAAGCCAATCTTCGACGAGTCCGACGGCAGCACCTTGGCGTAGTCTTGCATCATGCACTCGAGCCGTGTGGGCTTCTTAAAGGTGGTCTTGGTGGCGTCGGCGTATTTGGGGTTCACGAACTCCTCCATCACGCCTTGGGTCCGATCCAGAGTCGCCACGTACGAGGCCAGCTTCACCACCAATTGGTTGATGTTGCCCTGTAGAAACGAAAAATATTTCAATGAAGTAAAAAATATAAACCGCATAACTAGATCACCGACATGCGACCAGGATAGTGAGTATTTGAGGTTAGTGTTTGTGATGATCACCCAACCGGAAACGGTGAAAAGCCGGTCTGTGGGTCAGGTTGGTCGCCGCCTTTGCCCAGAGCCTCGAGAAGAGGGCCCAGCTGGTTGTACTCGGTGTTGGCGGTCATCGAAGAGCCGTCTGCGTACACCTGCGCATATGCCAAGACAGGTGCAGGTGTGCCACGAAAGTGAAATAAAATAAAAGGGATGTGTATGAGGCACGTCATCACGCGAAGGCGTTCTGCTATTTGTTCGTCTAACGCGTGTCTCTCTTGCCTCCAACTAGTAAAAATTGGTGTGTGTTATCAACCAACCAGTTTGGTAATGGCGCCAATTTCTTGTTTTGCGAGTCGAGGAATGCACATGCTGTTCAGATCTAAGTCAAGCTCCTTGGAGACCCCCATCACTGCGAGCATCGACTTGAAGACTAAGCCGTTGGTGTCTTGAAAGAAACACGCCCATTCCTTGCCCGACGCTAGCCACGATGCAGCCACGCCACTGGTGTGCAACAATAAGTGCACGTCTCCGTGGCCGTGAGGCTTGGTGGACAGTGTTTGCCCGTCCGACTCCAATGTGAACCCCGCTGATGCATCCACCAGAGCCGCCACTTTCTCTTGCTTGAGTAAAATCACCTTATAGAAGAACAGACCACAACCACGAACCACACAACAAGAGCATTGGAGCAGAAATGTTTAGAGAATTTCTACATGAACAGGGGCACTAGATTACGGCTAGTAGGAGAATAGTGGCTGAAAGTGATATGATTTTCACAGGCCAAGCATATAGATTTCACGAAGGCACACACCTGGCCTTTTGCCATGCCAAAGTAGTTGTTCGCTTCCAGAAGGGCTTCGGTGCGCGCATGAGTGTCATCGGAGGTCATGATGGCCAGCGGAATGGTCGTCGACTCGTCCCCAAAGCGCCGCTGCAAGGCCAGAATAGAAGCACAATAGGTGCCCAAGTAGGTCTCTTCCGAGGCCAGGTCAATGGGCAGCGCTAATTTAATGCCGCTGAAGCCGAGGCGTTCGCCCAAACCGCCAGCCACCAGCACAAACGCCATCTTCAAACAAAAAATGGAAGAAGAAGAAGAAGAAGAAGAAAAAAAAAAGAAGAGGAAGATAGTTTGAAACTTATATACATCGTGCACTATTCTTGTTACGTCCCCATTCAAATCGATAGCTTAGGTGATGGAATAGTTTGCTGAAAGTACTAGGACAGATTGGGCATGCTCCTGCTTTCGACTCAATAAAATTACACATTTGCGTCAACCAGAAAATCGAAAAGTTGATATCGAGGAGTGCAATCACGGCAATTGAGTAAAACTTTTCAATCTACGCAGCATCTGTACCTTCGAAACTTCAGCAGCACCGAGGCCCTCGAACCGGCTGTATTCTTCCGAGCTGTAATCGAGGTCCACCCCTACAGGGACTTCCGCTGCCACCACCCCTGCCATTGGGTTCGCACCACTTCCACTAGCTTCCAGCAAAGCCACTGCATTAAAGCAGTAGCCTTTGAGTCCACCAGGGTAAGAGGCGTCGAGCTTGTGCACTTGTGCAACTAGTGCTGTGGGCCAATCTCCGTTATTAGCGGTCGCGGCAGCATCAAGCTTGGCAACCAATGCAGTTTGTCCACAGCCGGTGAGAAGCGCCCTGGCCGAGTTCGTGGTCTCCTCGAAGCTCGACATGTATCCAATTAATTTATCAAGCTGGTGAAAGCTTTTTATTTATGGGGCTGGCTAGCCTTTAAAGGGTATCTCCACTACGAAGAGCCAGGAAAGCGCGACAAATGTTATGTGTGCAACAAAAAAAAGAAGATTCGAATGTTCGTACTGTACGTACACCTTCGTGTGGATGACGTGTTGACGACGAAAGATACAGTGCAGGAAGCAGGAAAGTGCCGAACCAGAAGTAGACGGATTCTGTAGCGAGGACGGTGAGGATAGACACTAAAACCAAGGTTGGTTTTTCCACCCTGTTGCTCCTCGGATCATTGTTTTTTCTTGGCGTATTAGAGCATACGATTTCCAGAGAGTGATACGGCCCAGTCTGGCCCTCCTTAGGTGTCCAGTCGTG
>Ga0307930_1002201_pt1 | contig 14973 bp, 14 predicted proteins | sample OrgLakmetageno46_FD_203161 | JGI IMG/M metagenome (GOLD analysis project Ga0307930, IMG submission 203161) | Saline water microbial communities from Organic Lake, Antarctica - #46 | ecosystem: Environmental > Aquatic > Non-marine Saline and Alkaline > Saline | place: Antarctica: Organic Lake... | reverse complement strand
TCAATAAAAACACGATCACCGATTGGCCAGCCACATTAACTTCTTCTCTGGTAATTCCTGAAAAATCGATGCCATAATCGTTGGGTAACTTTTCAGCTGCTTCCCTTACGGCTTGAATAGCATCGCCCGAGCTATATCCTGGGGCAGCAGAACCATTGACTGCAACTGCATTAAATAAGTTGAAGCGCTTTACCGTTTGTGGACCATACACTCGATTTAGACTCACAAACTCCGAAATTGGCGCCATGGAACCATTCTGTGTTTTGATGAAAATACTGTTTAAGTTGTCAATTTTTCTTCTGTCTTCTGGGTAAGCTTGTACAAATACTCTGAACTGTTTACCAAACCGGTTGAAATCACTTACGTAAAAACCGCCGATATACGCTTGAAGTGTAGCTACTATTTCACTAATCTGAATGCCACTCATTTTGGCTTTGGCTACATCAATATCCAATTGAAGTTGTGGAAAATTAGTGTTGAAGGAGTTGGAAGCAAAACCAACCCGTTCATCTTGATTTAATAACCCAACAAACTCCTTTGCAGCTTCGTCTAAATCAGATAAACTCCCGTATTTTCTATCTACGAACTGCACTTCAAAACCATCTGCACTTCCATATCCGGGAACACTCGATGGAGTAAAGAAAATAATATTGGCATCATAAACATCGCTAGTAGCTGCATTCATTTTAGCTATCAATGAATTCACGCTGGTTTCTTCGGTAGTTCGTTCTTCCCAAGCATCTAAAATTACAAAGCCCAATGCGTAGGAGCTTCCTGAGCCTGCAAAGAAATTTCTTCCACTGGTAATGGATGCATTTCGAATACCTTTGATGTCTTTTATACGTTCATAAATACTATCTGTTGCAGTAAAAGTTCGGTCTAAACTTGCACCGGGAGGCAATTCTACATTCATAAAAATAACACCTCTGTCTTCGGTAGGTACAAAACCTTTCGGCGTCAGACTGTCCATCCAAAAAATAGAACCAACTGCCAATGCTAAGATTCCGAAGCTGATCCATTTGTATCGCAATAAAAAACTAAGTGATTTGCTATATTTTCGTTTACTGGCGTCGAAGCCCGCATTAAAGGCATCGTAAAAACGGTTTAAAAAAGTTGTTTTCTTTTGATTTTTTGGTTTGAAAATCAAGGCACAAAGTGCAGGACTTAAGGTTAATGCATTTACTGAAGAAATAAAAATGGCGATAATTAAGGTAACACCAAACTGTTCAAAAAATACCCCTGCAGGTCCTTTAATGAAGGTAACCGGCACAAAAACAGCCGCCATCACCAAAGTAGTTGAAATTATTGCCCCGCTGATTTCTTGCATGGCGGTAATAGAAGCTTCTCTAGCACTGGTATATCCTTCTTCAATTTTGGTATATACCGCTTCCGCCACCACGATGGCATCATCTACTACAATTCCTATAGCCAACACCAAAGCAAAAAGCGTAAGCAAGTTGATGGAGTAGCCGAATAAATTCATAAAAAAGAAAGTACCGATTAAGGAAACAGGTACTGCGATGGCAGGAATTAAAGTGGTTTTAATGTCTTGAAGGAAAATGAAAACCACTACAAAAACCAATAAAAAAGCTTGAATTAATGTGGTTTTTACTTTGTCAATTGAAGCAGTAAGAAATTTATTGGTGTCGTAATTAATGATGTAATCCATTCCATCAGGGAAGTCGGCTTTCAAATCTTCTAGCTTTACATACAACTCTTCGATAATTTCTTGGGCGTTAGAGCCTGGTGTTTGAAAAACACCAAAACTCATTCCTGGATAGCCTTTAGAACGGGTTTTAGAAACATATGAAAAAGCATCCAATTCAATTTCAGCTACATCTTTCAATCGAAGCATTCTACCATCGTTAAATGCTTTGATAATGATATTTTCGTATTCTTCTTGGCTTTTAAAACGGCCGCTATATTTAATGGTAATTTCGAACGCTTCACCTGAATTTTGCCCCAAAGCACCAGCCGCAGCTTCTGTACTTTGTTCCCGAATAGCAGCAATTACTTCAGCAGAATTCAAACCATAATTAGCCATTTTAGTAGGATTTAACCACACCCGCATAGCATAATCTTTTCCACCAAATACATTTACTTCAGCAACACCATCAACTCGTTCTAGCTCTGGCTTAACATTGATGTTGAGGTAGTTTTGCACAAAGGTATCATCGTAGGTAGGATTAGATGAAAAAGCAGAAATATAAATTAAGGCTGTGTTGGTTTTCTTCTGGGTGATAATTCCCGAGCGAATTACTTCTTCTGGTAAAACCGCATTGGCACGTGCCACTCGATTTTGCACATTTACCGCAGCAATATCGGGGTCGTAACCTTGTTTAAAAAAGATATTGATTTGTGCCGAACCATCGTTACTAGCAGTGGAAGTAATGTACGTCATACCTTCTACACCGTTGATTTGCTCTTCTAACGGATTGATGACACTTTCGATAATGGTTTCTGCATTGGCGCCAGGATAAGTCGCGGATACTTGCACAGTTGGTGGAGCGATATCAGGATACTGCGTCACTGGCAAATCAGCCACTCCTAAAATACCTAACATCACTAAAATGATGGAAATTACGGTAGAAAGTACAGGCCGATTAATAAATGTTTTGAGCATACTTTCTTTTATTTGAATACGGTTTCATAAGAACTGATAATATCTTCAATACTCGCTTTTTCTGATTTTATTTTATCGCCATCTTTTACTCGGTTTACGCCTTTCCCCATAATTTTAGTACCTGCTTCTATTCCGTTTTTCAATACAAAAACAGACTTGGTTTCATCTTGCACACTAATCATTTTTTCTGAAATGCTATCATTTTCCACCACATATACAAAGCGTTTGTTTTGGCGTTCGAAAGTTGAAACTTTAGGAACAACAATTTTGTTTTGGTATATAGACGGCACAGCAATGCTTCCACTAGCACCATTTCTAAGTGTTTCTTCCAGATTTTCAAATCGTGCTCTAAAACTCAAACTTCCTGTTAGTGGGTCAATGTTTCCTGAAATGGCTTCGATTTTTCCTTTTTGGTTGAAGGTTTTTCCGTTGGATAAAATAAATTCAACAGCTGGAAAAGCTTCAATTTTTTCTTGGGTTGTTTTTCCATCTGCTTCTTCCATTAAACCGATAAAATCCTTTTCATTCATTGAAAAATACACAAAAACTTCATCAATTTGTGAAACTTGCGTTAGTGGCATTGCATCTTGAGCGCTAACCAAAGCTCCGTTTCGGTAGTTAATGCTACCTACCACTCCATCAACAGGACTTACAATTCTAGCATAATTAATATTAGCTTGTATGCTTTGGTAATTGCTTTTGGCATCCTGTAAATTAGCTCTTGCAGTTTGTAGTTGCACTTCACTAATAATCTCTTTTTCAACTAAAGGCAGTAAACGGTTAACTGCTACTTGAGCTACATCTACCCTAGCTTTAGCGGCTTGTGCATTTTGGTTTAATGCTTGGGTTTCCAACTGAAAGAGTAATTGCCCTTTTTGAACAAAGTCGCCTTCATTTACAAACACGTCGGTAACGTAGCCACTTACTTTGGCCAACACATTGCTGCTAATAACACCCTGTACCACAGCAGGATATTTTTTTTGTGTAGTTACATCGGTTTTTTCAATAGTAATTACAGGAAAAGACGAAGGCTCATTTTGTTGCTTCTGTTTTTCTTCTTCTTCTGAACAAGAAAAACTTACAAGAAGTAGCAGTATTCCAAAAGAAATACGAGCAATTGGGTGTATTAATGCTTTAATTGTTTTCATGAAAATAGTCTAAGCTTTTTATATATTTTTCCTGAACTTCTTGAAGGTGCTCAGCGTATTTTTCCAATTTGGTTTGAACTTCTTCAAATCCGTTGATGTTGTTTTCTGTATTAAAAGTCATGATTTGGTTCACTATCTCAGTTTCTTTTTTAAGCAAGCCTAAACTTTCTTCTAAACGAATATTCAAAAATCTTGGCGAAGGTTTAAAGTACCGTTTTCTGTCGCCGGGTTTGGTTAAGAAATTAATGCGTTCACCTTGTAATAGTAAATTGATATTGGCAGAAATTGAGCTTTTACTGGCATCCATAAAGTCGCGAACTTCATCGAAACTCAAACCGCTTCTGTCGCTTAACAGCAACAAGATATAGATGCGCGCGGCCAATGGAGGCAAGTTGAACAAGCGCTCAAAATGAACACCCATTTCTTCTACTAAATTTTCTTTTTGTTGCATTTGAGCAATATATTGAAGTTTAAGCTTCAGTTATTTTAATACAAGTTGCAAAATTAGTTTGTTCGTTTAATACAAAACAAAAAGAACCGTTAATTGTAGTTTTTTTAATGAAGTAGTTTTGCTAATATTTATGTTTACTTTTGCCCAAAACTATCCGTCATGTCTAAAGTAAGTCCAGCAAACATTATCAAAGTTAGTTCACAGCCCTTTTACATGCGTGCGACTTTTATTTTAATAGGCGTGTGCTTGTTTTTTTATGTACTTAGCTTGTTAAGTAATGTTTTAATTCCTATCAGTTTTGCATTGATGTTTGCCATTTTACTTAACCCTATTGTAAACCGATTAAGACGATGGAGAATTCCAAAAATTCTGGCTATTTCGCTTAGTTTATTACTGGCTTTAGGAATTGTAATTGGCTTGCTTTCTTTCATTTATACACAGGTAGCCAGTTTTGCAGATTATGGAGATCAATTTAAAATTCGTGGTGGCGAAATAAAAGATAGTTTGCAATTATGGGTAACTGATTCGTTGGGCTTCGACAAGCAGGCACAATCTGATGCATTGAATAACTTGGTTGAAAATTCAAAAGATTACATCGGTACTTTTTTAGATTCCATTCTTACCCTACTTACCAATATTTTACTGGTGTTTATCTACATATTTATGTTCCTTTTATATAAGCCACTTTTTGTGAATTTCTTTTATGAAATTTTCGGAGATAAACAACAAGATAAAGTTCATTCAATTTTAGAAAGCTCCAAATCTGCCATTCAAGGTTATGTAGTTGGATTAATGCTAGAGATGATTATCATAGCCATTTTGAATTCTACGGCGTACCTAATTATTGGTTTAGAATATGCAATCTTGCTAGGTATAATTTGCGCAATTTTAAATTTGATTCCCTATATCGGTGGAATTATTGGAGTTTCACTACCTATATTAATGTACATGCTTACTGGAGGTGACAACCTAACTATCCCTGTTGTAATAGCAGCAGCCTATACCGGCATACAATTATTCGACAATTATTACGTAGTGCCAAAAGTAGTTTCATCACAGGTTTCTATTAATGCCTTTGTTGCTATTGTCATTGTATTTTTAGGAGGAGCACTTTGGGGAATTTCAGGTATGTTTTTGTCCATCCTTTTTGTCGCTATTTTAAAAATTATCTTCGAAAATGTAGAACAATTACGGCCGTGGTCTAAGATTTTAGGAGACGATTTAAATGCTGCTGAAAAAAGAAATGAGCTAGAAGTAGCTGGGGTAGCTCATACTGAAACCGAAGAAACATTTAGTAATTCAATTGAAGAAACGAAGACAGAGTAAAATCGATATACTTTTATATTCATTAAAATACCTATAGATAGATCTATTTTTAGCAAGGCTTGTTACATATAAAAGACTCAATCTGAATTGATAACTATCTAACATGTCTAAGTAAGATAAAGTCCAAAATAAATTTAGAACTTAAACAAATTTTAAAATTAACAAGTATTTAATTTGTAAAATTGAAGAAAACTCTATTTTTACAATAAAACAACATGAAATGAATAAATTTACTCTTCCTGTACGCTTTGCTGTTGCCTTAACAACTTCGTTAATAGCTTACTTCTTAATATTGTCTTTATTTGATTTACATACTAATCCTTTTTTTAGTTTATTTAATGGTGTAATAACAGGTTTTGCAATTTTTGAAGCTATTCGCTACAGAAGATTAGAAACAGGTAAAGATTACAATTATGCTATTGGATTTTCTGCAGGCTTAATTACGGGTTTTATCAGCACAATTTTATTTACCATATTCATGTCAGTTTATGCTACAGAAGTAGATCCTAATTTTTTAAATGAATTGTTTACAGAATATGCTAATCACTACGATATTGGCATTGCTACCTTTTCATTTATTGTCTTATTGATGGGCTTAGCCACTACTGTTGTACTAACCTTATCCTTTATGCAGTTGTTTAAGAATAGGCTTAAATAATTACGATTATTCTTTAATTAATTAATTTCTTACTCATATAAATCAAACAAGTTTTTCTCCTTTAGAATTATCTGAACTAAAGGCTAGGTGTTCTGTATGATTTAATTAAACGAGGCTGATTATTAAAGAATTAGACTTTTAAAAACAAACTTTGCTGTTTCAAATTTTAGAACTATATTTGCAGACATTTTTAAAATAATTTCAAACTTATACACTATGTATGCAATTGTAGAGATGGCAGGGCAGCAATTTAAAGTTGCAAAAGACCAGAAAGTGTATGTACACCGTTTGGCTTCTGAAATAGGAGACAGCGTAAGCTTTGACAATGTAATGTTGTTAATGGATGGTGATACTACAACTGTTGGCGCCCCGGCTATAGAAGGTGCTCAAGTTAAAGCGAAAGTTTTAGGGCATTTAAAAGGCGATAAAGTAATCGTTTTTAAGAAGAAAAGACGTAAAGGTTACCGTAAGAAAAACGGACATAGACAATACCTTACGCAAGTAGTAATTGAAGAAATTATTGCTTCTGGTGCTAAAAAAGCTGAACCAAAGAAAGAAGAAAAAGTAGCCCCTAAAGCAGAAGCTAAAAAAGCTGATGCAATAAAAGAGGAAAGTACAGATTTAGAAAGCATGACAGTAGCTGAATTAAAAAAATTGGCTAAAGAAAGAGGCTTAGAAGGTTATTCTACTTTGAAAAAAGCAGAATTAATTGAAGTGCTAAGCAAATAATATTAATTTTTAAAACCTAAAGAGATGGCTCACAAGAAAGGTGTTGGTAGTTCTAAAAACGGAAGAGAATCAGAATCAAAACGTTTGGGCGTTAAGATTTTTGGCGGACAACCTGCTATTGCTGGAAACATTATTGTTAGACAGCGCGGTACCGCTCATAGACCAGGGGAAAATGTATACGCTGGAAAAGATCATACCCTTCACGCAAAAGTGGATGGAGTTGTAAAATTTAAAAGAACAAAAGAAGATAAATCTTATGTTTCTATTGAGCCTTTCCAGGCTTAACCTTAATTTACACAAAATAAAAAACCCGAATTGATTTAATCAATTCGGGTTTTTTGTTTGTAGTATTTACTTCATTTAGTTTAACCAAGCACTCCAAGGTATTCTACTAAGCATTAAGATTAAAGCCAAGGTATAAAAAATAGCTAGTATTTTAAATTTTGGAGTAGAAGATAGTTTCTTCTTGTGTTTAGAATATCCCATGGTGATGAGTACAATACTAATAATCATAATGGATGGATGTTCTACTAAATATAATCGAAGGTTGCTATCTTGCATGATTTCACCCATGCCCTGTTCTGAAAACGCGCTGAAATAAGGCGATACAAAATAAAGCACCAAGCCTATTAATAACTGAATATGACTTACAATTAGGGTAAATAGTGAAATTCTAAAGTCTTTTGCTTCATAAGGTTTTTTGGAAAAATATTTTATTAAGGCGTTAAAAGCGCCTAATAATAAAATTAAGACGACCAAATACGCCCAATAGGAGTGTACTATTTTTATTGCTGCATACATAATTTAAGGTTTAGGGGGTTATTCAAATAAGGCTTTTAATTCGGTTGCATCGCTAGGCTTCATTTTTCCTGCTAAAACTAAACTGAGTTGTTTTCGTCTTAAGGCAGCAGCAAAGCGTTCTTTTTCTAATTTAGTTTGAGGCTCTATGGCTGGAACAGGGATAGGATGTCCCATGTCGTCTACTGCTACAAAGGTGTAAATGGCTTCGTTGGCTTTTGTTCTTCTGCCGCTTTCTCGGTCTTCAATCCAAACATCTAAGAATATTTCCATAGAGGTTTTAAAGGTTCTGGAAACTTTTGCTTCTACAGTAACCACGCTTCCTAACGGAATAGCTTTATTGAAGGCAACATGATTTACAGAAGCGGTAACCACGATTCTTCTAGAATGTCTTCTTGCTGCAATGCTTGCTGCACGATCCATTCTAGCCAAAAGCTCTCCACCAAAAAGATTGTTTAGGGGGTTGGTTTCACTAGGTAAAACCAAATCGGTTAATATTGTTTTAGATTCTTCTGGGGTTTTTAATTCCATGCTCATTTTTTTGCAAAGATAAACCTTAAGGATTAGATACTAAGGGTCTGTAAAGTGATAATTTGAAGGTTTTGACTTGTTCTTTTCTCCTTTCTCTGCTTTAAAATTACGCGTAAATAAAGAAAAAATAAAGGCGTAAATTATATTTAAGTTATTTCATCACAGACCCTAAGTTTTTACTGAATCAATAACCAAGCAGATTTAAGATGGTTCTTCTTTATTTTTCTTAGTTGAATCTTCGCTTCTTGAGCATCACTAAAACTTGAAAAAGCTACTTGATGTAATCCATATTTATTTTTACCTATCAAGCTTGCATCAAATCCTTGTTGTTGAAGTTGTCTTAGTTTCTTTTCTGCATTGGCTTCCTCCCTAAAAGCACCACCTACAATATGAATATTTTTTGGTAAGGCTGGAGCTTTGGTTTGTATTTGTAAACTAGGCAAGGGTTCAGTTATAGAAAATTCAGCATTTTGTATCTTGCTGTTTACTTCTTGTTGAACTTTATTTTGCACCTGCAAATTATGCTCCTTAACATCGTTGGTATACCATGCATACCCTAGCATACTAGCTATTCCAATTGTAATTATGCCAGCTGCGGCATATCTTAAAAACACATTAGGATTCCTTTTTTCTGAAGAAAGCACCACTACTTTAGCTGCTTGTTTTTCTTCAGTAGCAAGTTTTACCTCTCTAACAATCTTAGCATTACTTAAGCTGTCTAAACCAAAAGCATCCAGCAAAAAGTTGTTGGAAAAGGGTTCAAAAACCAATTGGTTTTCATTTTGATAGGTAAAACGTCCCAATTCTTTAAAAACTACATTTCCTTGATGTATCAGCGTAGTTTCTACATCTACCACAAAATCTTTGATTGCATTTTGTGCTTCTACATAATTTAAGCCGTTTTCGGTTTCTAAATAATTGAGCAATAAGCCATCGTTATTTTTCAACTGAGCATTGAATCGAATAGATCGAATTGGTGGATAAAACAAGTTTTGTTCTTCGTCTATTTTTGCTGACTGAAACTGAGCTAAAAATGCACCAAACCCAGGCACAACAACACAATCATGTCTGTAAAGTAAAGCCTTGATGTGTAGAGTGATATTCATTGTAAGCCTGTTTAAATAAGATTACCCAAATTAAACAATATTAACTGAAACAGCGAAAAATAAAAGCCAATTTATTTTATGAAGTTTTAAAATTGAAATTGAAGCCCAGAATACACTCCAAAAAAGTAAGGGTTAAAGTTTAAATTGCTACCCCGAAAAGTATTGATTTGATATTTGAATGCAGGTTCTACATTAAATTGAAGCTTCTTGCTTATGCGGTAGTTTATGCCAAGTCCTATATTAGTGCTAAAACTGGTTTGGTTAATGTTTTGTGCCTCGCCAATATTTATCCCGCCATCTGAAGTGTTCATCACTAATGCATTTTGGGTAAGGAATAGCGTGCTGGCACCACCAGTCAAACTCACGCCAAACTTGCTGTCTCCTAAAAGGGCGTATTCAACTTCTAAGGGAATTTCAACAAAATTCATCTGCTGGTTTAAACTACCTTCTTCAGAAAAAATTCTATTATCGCCTGTTGAAATATCATTTTCATAATAGTCTTGACTAAAAAGCCCATAAATAGAAGTTTCATTAGCTGGCATAAAAGCACTTGCTGCTGGGGCATAGATTACATCTTCTGTTGTATAAGAAGTATTCACTTGGTTAATACCTGCTCTAATACTCCACTTTTTATTCAATTTGTAGCCGACCTGCATACCATAAGAAAAACTTACATCTCCACTTGATGAATTGCTTGCCACCTCTGCTCCTAAAGCTGAAGAGGCGTTATTGCCAGCATTGAAAATAGGGGATAAGACTGGTTTTAAAAACCATCTATCTAGGCTTTCTGTAGTTTGAACAACTTCATTTTGTTCTAACAATTCATCAAACTGTCTTTTTTCTTCTATTTGATTTTCTAGGCTAGCTAATTTGTTTTCTTCTGAAGTATTTCCACTTAAATTGAAATTAGAGAGGAAACTAGTTTGTAAGATATCAGCTAAATTTTTACTGAATTGATTTTCTTCCTCAGTTGAAAAAACAGCGTCTGGACTAGAAGGTATAGGTTCTATTGAAGCAATTTCTTCATTTTGAAGAGGCTCGTTTTTAGTAGTCTTATTCTCATTGTAATTAGCTTCTGTTGAACTGGAATTGGATGCAATTTCAGAATTAAAAGATGTAATAGTTGTATTTAATGTGTTGGTTTCATCAATTATACTATTCAGCAATTGATTTGCTTTTTCAAAATTAGTGCTGAAATTGGTAGGAATACTGAATTTTGCATCTGCAATATTGAAGTTTGTAAATGAATTTTGCTGGTTTGTTTGGTTAGGTTGTAAAAAGTAACCCAATCCAAAAGCCAACAATAAAGATGCTGCAATACCTGCTGACTTTAACCAAAAAGGAAAAATCCTTTTTTTCTTAGTTTGTAACTGACCTTGAATTTTGTCCCAAACGGCATTAGAAGGCTGCGCTTCAAAATGCTTAAAACCTTCTTGAAAAATACGGTCTATATGTTTGTTTTGGTCACTCATTTTATTGTCCTACTTCTCTAATTTGCTTTTGGTACGCTTCCACTTTTGTTTTTAATATAGCTCTTGCTCTGGCAAGATTAGATTTTGATGTTCCCTCTGTAATACCTAGCATATCTGCTACTTCTTTGTGTGCATATCCATCTAACACATATAGGTTAAATACTAATCTATACCGATTAGGCAAGTCTTGAATACAACCGAGTAAAAATTGAAGAGAAACGGTTTCTTCATAATCTTCTACTCTGTTGTCTTCAATATTTTCTTCATTAACCAATGTAAATAACTGCTGTTTGCGGTACTTGGCAAGACAGGTGTTAATACAAATGCGTTTCATCCAACCTTCAAAAGAACCTTTATGCTTAAATTGACCTACTTTTTCCAAAATGCACAAAAAAGCATCTTGTAAATTGTCTTCAGCCTCCACTTTATTTCTGGAATATTTCATACAAAGCCCAAAAAGCTTTGGAGAAAACAACTCATAAAGGTTGCGTTGCGATTTAATGTCGCCATCTACACAAGCTTTAATAAGTTTTTTTAAGCCCAAAAAATGAAATGTTACTAATTAATAGATGTTTGATTTTAAATTGGTTGCGTGTAAAGAAAAAAAGTCCTGAAATAAATTTGACTTTTTTTACTTCTCACTTGCCTTTTCTTTAATGGCAGCGATAATTTTTACTTCAAGTTCGTCCATTAAATCTGGGTTTTCGAGCAATAAAGTTTTAACGGCATCTCTACCTTGACCAAGTTTGGTGTCTTCATAACTAAACCAAGAACCTGCTTTTTTTACGATATCAAATTCAACTCCTATGTCTATAATTTCGCCGACTTTAGAGATGCCTTCGCCGTACATGATATCAAATTCAGCTAATTTAAACGGTGGAGCAACTTTATTTTTCACCACTTTTACACGGGTTTTATTACCCATTACATCACTATTGCTGTTTTTAATTTGTGTAGACCGTCTGATGTCTAACCGAACGGAAGCGTAAAATTTAAGTGCATTTCCACCCGTTGTAGTTTCTGGATTACCAAACATAACTCCAATTTTTTCTCTCAATTGGTTGATAAACATCACACAACAATTGGTCTTACTTATGGTAGAGGTCATTTTTCTCAGGGCTTGCGACATCAATCTAGCATGTAGTCCCATTTTAGAATCCCCCATCTCTCCTTCAATTTCGCTTTTAGGAGTTAGCGCTGCAACGGAGTCAATAACTACAATATCAATTGCTCCAGAACGAATTAGATTCTCTGCAATTTCCAAAGCTTGTTCACCGTGGTCGGGTTGAGAGATAATCAAGTTATCAATATCGACCCCTAGGCTTTTTGCGTAGGTTCTGTCAAAGGCATGTTCTGCATCTATAAATGCAGCAATTCCTCCTGCTTTCTGTGCTTCTGCTATAGCATGTAAAGTAAGTGTAGTTTTACCAGAAGATTCTGGCCCATAAATTTCAACCACTCTACCACGTGGATAACCACCCACGCCTAAAGCAATATTTAATCCTAAAGATCCAGATGAAATTGCATCCACATCTACCACGGCTTGATCGCTCATTTTCATGACGGTACCCTTGCCGTAGGTTTTATCTAGTTTGTCTAATGTTAATTGTAAAGCTTTTAATTTTGCATCTTTATCACTGCTGTCTTTGGCCATTTTAAATTTTTTTATGTAGAATTGTATTCTTTAAGGGTAAAAGTACAACTTTTTTTATTTTTAATTTACCAACGCAACCAATTTAAATAAGATCATCTATCCTATATAACTATGAAGTTTTTAAAGAAAACATGTTTTACAAATAGCCGCGGAAAGATTTGCTTTTTTGCGAGTGTAAGTGGCTGCAAGATAGATGGTGGCTGACGTTGTTGTTCTTAGCATATTAAAATTTTAATGTATAACAACGAATTAGCCACCCTTGTTGTTTTTTACAACAAATAAATTTTAAAAGAAAAAAGCCTCGCTCTATGCGGGGCTTTTTTCTTTTATTTTGGATTCATTTACAGTTTGTGTAAGTCCAATTTAAAAACAGGGATAAACGCTTTTACAAAAGAGATTAAACCTTCAACAAAAACTAAAATAACCGAACTTTTTTAACTTGTATGAAAACCTTACATTTGCAAAAATATTTCTTTTAACTTAAAAAAGTATAGCATGCAACTGTACAACAAATTAAGTGCAAAAGAAAGAGCAGCGCTAATACAACAGGCTGGTGAAGACCGCTTAACGCTTTCTTTCTATACGTACGCACACATTAAAAATCCACAGTTTTTTAGAAACTTCCTTTTTATCCATTGGAACAAGATGGATGTTTTAGGGCGAATTTATATTGCTAATGAAGGGATTAATGCACAACTTTCTGTTCCCGCTAAAAATTTTGAGGAATTAAAAACTTTTCTAGATAGCATTAGCTTTTTAGAAGGCATCCGCTTAAACATTGCTATTGAACAAGACAATATGGCTTTCTTGAAACTAAAAGTGAAAGTGCGAAAAAAAATAGTGAGTGACGGATTAAATGACGAAACTTTTGATGTGACCAATAAAGGAATTCACTTAGATGCGGCAAGCTTCAATACGTTAGTAGAAGACCCCAATACAGTTTTGGTAGACATGCGAAACCATTACGAAAGTGAAATAGGTCATTTTCAAAACGCGATTACTCCAGATGTAGACAATTTTAGAGAATCTTTGTCTATTATAGAAAATGACTTAAAGGAACACAAAGAAGATAAAAATCTAGTGATGTATTGTACGGGAGGTATTCGCTGCGAAAAAGCCAGTGCATACTACAAACATAAGGGTTTCAAAAAAGTATATCAGTTAGAAGGTGGAATCATTGAATATGCCCGACAAGTTCAAGATAAAAAATTAGAGAATAAATTTTTAGGCAAAAACTTTGTGTTCGACCACCGTATGAGTGAAAAGATTTCTGATGAAGTTATTGCCAATTGTCATCAATGTGGAAAGGCATGCGATACCCACATCAATTGCGCTAATGATGGTTGCCATTTGTTGTTCATACAATGTGAAGATTGCGCGAAAGAAATGGAAAAATGTTGCTCGGAACACTGCAAGGAAGTTATACAACTGTCTTATGAAGAACAAAAAACATTAAGAGCAGGAAAACAAAACAGTAATCATATTTTCAAAAAGGGAAGGTCGGAAGATTTGAAGTTTAAGAAAAACAACATCAAGGTCGCAGAGGTGTAGGAAGTTGTTTTGATTTGAAATACTTTATGAACTAATTATCATACCGCTTTTATCTCTCACTAAGGAAAGTATAAACCGAAATGAAAATAGCAAAATCAATACTAAGTCAGATAGTTGTCATAGGTATAATCATATTTATTTTATTTAGTGATTACTTTAATCCTATAAAAGAATATTTACCGATATTATGGAGTGTACTGATTGTACTCTCTATACTTTATAAAATAAAATATAGAAATGGCAAGACTACGAAAGAGTTAAGGTTTACTGTAAAGAATGATGGATACAATAAATTATACCCGTTTATAATTGGAGCATTTTTGTTATTAGTTGGAATTTGTGCCTTCTTGTCTATAAAACAGTATTATATTTTCACTTCATTAATTGTACTAAATGGAATATTGTTCATCATTTCTGGATTTTTATTTGTTCCAGGAGGAGTTCTTTACTTTGAAAAAAACACCATGAAATTCAAAAATGGAAATCAAGAAAACTCAATTGAAACAGAGCAACTAATTAATCTTTGCTTACATAAAGATAAAATCATTTTTACAGATAAGTTACTTAAAAAGTATAATCTTCTTCATTTGAACTTGAATCAAAAAGAGTTGAAAAATATTACTGATTTTATGCACCAAAACTTAGGTGCACAAATTGGAATTCAAATCCATGCCATCAACAACAATACTTCAAATTGAAGCCTCTAAGTTCAAGAAGTGGAAACAGTATTCAATTTAAAAACACCTTGTTTTAAACCAAAAAAAGACCATCCTTTTCAAGATGATCTTTCTATAAGAATACTAATATATTCTTTTATTTCACGATTAGCTTTTTAGTAACTTGGCTTTCGTTTGAACTTACTTTAACTAGATATATTCCAGACAAAATACCATTTAGGTTAACGCTATTATTTTCATTTTCTAAAA
>Ga0307930_1002199_pt1 | contig 14978 bp, 13 predicted proteins | sample OrgLakmetageno46_FD_203161 | JGI IMG/M metagenome (GOLD analysis project Ga0307930, IMG submission 203161) | Saline water microbial communities from Organic Lake, Antarctica - #46 | ecosystem: Environmental > Aquatic > Non-marine Saline and Alkaline > Saline | place: Antarctica: Organic Lake... | reverse complement strand
CAACGGGATTTCCCCTAAGCGAGCTCGTAGGGCCAGGGCCCGCTATTAAGAACCACGGTATTAAGTATTATATGGTGAAAGTGGTGATGACAGAAAAATTATTCTTGCAAGTCTTTTACTGCAGCGGCGCGGGTCCGCCGCACCGCGATCAACGTAGTTGATGTCAGGTGTCAGTGACAACGTGTCAGAACGTCAGAACATGGTTGATGTTAGTGACGTGGCAACGTGTCAGAACATACGTAAGGTGTCAGAGCATATGTACCCAGATAAAAATGTGATGTGACGGACAGACAGACATTTTTCCTTGGGAGGCACTTCTTGGTCGTGGTCGCATAAAACATCAAACTACGTTGATCTATTGTTGTCTTCTTCTTGTTGTTGCTTGTTGTTGTGTTGTTGGTGCTTCCGTCCGTCTTCTTCTTCTCCCGTCGTCTCGTCGTCTCGTACTACTGTACCTGTACAGATGTAGATACCTGTAGTTTCGGGTGTTAAGAGGTTGTCACGTTAAGAGACTGAGGCTCAAAATTTGGGCTTCTTGCCAAGAGCGTCTCCTTGTCTGTAGTACTTCGTCGGTCCGCCAGCGTAAGAGCAGCCAGGGACACTCGGAGTAACCAAGAAAACCGCGGGTTTTCCGGGTTTTTGAGACAGGCCCCGAAGGGCCGGAATTAGAAGACTAACAGGTAGAGAAGAAAAGCAAAGCAGCGCAAACAAGACCTAAGAAGCTAATCAGGCGCACATGCCCGAGTGGCCATGGAAGTGATTGTAGCGGTCCAAAGTTTTTGAGACAGGCCCCGAAGGGCCGGAATTCGAAGGCTAACAGGTAGAGAAGAAAAGCAAAGCAGCGCAAACTAGACCTAGGAAGCTAATCAGGCGCACATGCCCGAGTGGCCATGGAAGTGATGGTAGCGGTCCAAAGTGGCACGCTTTTTTACCCATTTCGGCTCAGCAGAAGATCCGGTGATTACTACTAACGCTGAAGGAAAACCGAAGGAAAACCCAGCAGCCTCGTGGGTTTTCTTGGTTACTGGCACACTCCGCGCCTCGCAAATAAGAGCCCGAGTGTACAGCGCAGAAGAACTAGGGATAAGCTAAGAGCGCGAGGGCTGAGAGCAAATTTTGCCCATCTTATTGCCCGAAACTACCTGTACTTACAGAAGGAATTTCAAAGGGGGGCAAAGGAGTACTTTCGGGCGATGGTAGAGTTTGGTATTACAGTACTGTTGTGCTGGGGTCTACAGTGCGCATAGAAGTGGTCTCCCTGCCGTAATCAATAAGAAAACTAGCTGATGGGGGTTTAGACAATTCTGAGTTAGTGGTGTTTGCCGGCTAGCATATTGGAGTCCAGGGCCGGAATTAGAAGGCTAACAGGAAGAGATAAAAAGCAAAGCAGCTCAATCTAAACCTAAGAAGCTGATCAGACGCACACGCCCGAGCGGCCATGGAAGTGTTGGCAGTGGCCCAAAATGGTAAGCTCCTCCGTGCTCTGAGAGTGCTGTCACAGGAAGAGTTTCCCCCCGCAGAGGAGGGGTGCTGGGACCTGTGACTACGTGTATCCGGCTCAGTTCAAATGCCTAATTCTATGACTGGCCCCGAAGGGCCGGAATTAGAAGGCTACCAGTTAGAGATAAAAAGCAAAGCAGCGCGAACTAAATCTAAGAAGATCATCAGGCGCACATGCCCGAGTGGCCATGGAAGTGATGGTAGCGGTCCAAAGTGGCACGCTCTAATTTTGGCCAATCATCGAGCCTGTAAATCGCGACTCGTCGTCGTCTACGTCTGTTGGAAACAAGGGGAAGGGCGCAAGGGAACTAAGCTCACAGGCATAGCACAGAGGGCTAGATTGATGCAGGAGTGGTCACGATACACAGTGCTTTTTGCACTTTTGGCGTGCTTGCCATCGCTGCGCTTGCTGGTTCCTGTGCGCGGAACACCATTTCCTTCTCCCAGTCCGACCCCTTTCCCATCACGGGTTCCGACTGTCTCTCCAACGGTAGGTAATACATCTGCGCTGAAACTTCAGAAGCATCGATGACCAACGTTGAACATTCGAAGTGCTTATCAAACTGCGTGTAATTGGAGCTAGCTAGATGTTCTGCTGCTATGGAATTGTTGAACATGCATTCATCATGAGCTCTTGTGTGTTGTGAATGTTTCTGCGACATCCGCGGGCATTTGGCAGGCAACACCGACGGAGGCTCCTAGCCACCACCCCACGCATGTGCCGTCACACGCCCCTACTCTTCACCCCACGGACCATCCAGCCATGCCTCCGACCGTGCCGCCTACCGACTACCCCACGCACATACCCACGCGTGCCCCTTCCAAAGGCCCCACCCACAGCCCCACATTGGTAGGCCCCAATTTCCTTTTCACTCAAGCTGTATTATCAAAACCTTTCAGAGCCTCATCTGGCAAGAACGGCGCCTTTTGAAAGTCTTCCAGTTTGTTCATTGATCTTATTCGTTTTGTATACTTCTGTGTTTGATTGTGGCTTTAGCAACCGTCGATGCCCACAACAATGCCTACATCGAGCACACTCGGGGTATGTTTCATCATTGCCATAGATCCTCGACTGGGTCTAATCGAGAGCCCTATTATAGCAAGATTATTTTTTAAATGAAGTTTATGCTTACCGTGCTTTTCCTTTATATCGCATCAGCCATCCTGAGTTCTGTTCTATTCATTTTGGGCCCGCAACATTTCCGCTCCATCGCGAGCTTCTCATGCCTGTCGTTGAAATCCTCTGCACGCACAGTTCAAAACGGCAACGGGCGCGTACGTCTTAATGTTCACCGTATTAGTAGGCGGAATCGTGCTTACCTATTGGGCATTCACGAAGATTATAGATCGCTCGCGTCGCGGTTACGGCGACTACGATTTAAGTATGGAGGAAGAGTCCCTGACATGAGTCCGCCACAATTTTGAATATGATGGCCTTCTCTATCTAAAGCAAGGTTCTCTCTTGTCAGAGAGCCTCGTGTAGTCCATTCCTATTGGCCTAGTGATGCGCAGCCCACCGTGAAGCACCTAGCCGTAAAATCGCGCTGCACCTAGCACCCAAATGTCTGACCTTTAAATTTCGTTATATGTTATATGATTTCGCTTGGGAGAGATGTGGGCGATTTCAGATTTCGGGGATATCGGGCAAAGGCGCGAGGTATCTGGGCATTGGAGCTCTAGTTCCGAGTTTTTAGTTATATATCGCCGATAAGAACAAATACTGGCGTAGGTAAATGCGTAGTAATCCTAGTAGAAGCAATAACAAAAGGCAACGACAACCGACAACGACAACGTGGGATTTGGGATTGAGATGATTCGAGATTTGAGATGCGCAGATAGATGGTAGATGGGCATTTATTATTCAGAACCCAGCATAAGACCCCCAATCGCGTTATTCCAAGTGCACCATAAGGCATCCATAGGAGCATCATGAGTACTCCAGCTGCGCCTGTGAACCACTAGAAACTAGAAAAGTAATTTCCTTTTTCATGATAAAAATGAAAATTAAAACGACTTGTGAGGCGCTGAATTGCGAAGGTCAAGCCGCCAGGTCGTGTGCGCTCTCAGAGTTTCTAAAAAGCCCGGCGAGCACGTTTCTCCTTCGCCACTGTGCGCTGCGCTCAAGTCCTCCGCTCGGAGCTCCCCTATGTAAAACTCCTTCAAGTACAAAAAGGACTGTCGACTCACCTGTTTTAACAGAGAAGAAAAGGCAATGTGAGCTCACTAAATTTATCGCACAGGCCACCATCAAATCTATCAACCCAACCCCTTCTTTTTTTGACCCCGTCTCCTACGAGGAAGCAACATCTACATCATCATTATCACCACCATCATCGTCGCCATCAACAACCCTTCTCATCTTACGTGGTAGATTTCGAAAAACACGGTGCAGTCGCGGTCGAGCGCTTGGGTGGGGATGATGCTGGACCCGCCGGGATGCTCTTCCAGCCACCGGGACACGTCCAACACCATGCCGTCCAACAGCAGCAGCGTCTCTTCCGACCCTTCCTCGCTCGGAGCTTGTTCAAGTTTATCGTCTTTGTCTTCCTTCACTTCGAGCGCGTCTGCGTTATCTTCGCCGCCACTTCCACCTTTTTCTGCTTTCGTCAACTGTGCTGCGCGCTTTGCTCGAGCGGCGCGGCCATTCGCGTTGCGGCGCTTGACTTCGCTCAAAGTTATGGGTTCTTGGCGCACGCGTGACTCGAAGGCGCCCCGCTTGGTGGCAATCAGATCTCGCAAGGGCGCCAAATTCAGAGCTTCGGCAGCCTGAGAAGGAAAGCGAGCAGGAATTGAGACATGAGGAAAACACACTTATAAGCGAGGAGTGCACAACAAAGATGCTGAACACACGATAATGCGCGCTATTATTCGATTCAATTCCAACTCGTATACCTGGGCCATTCCGTCTAAATGCTCTGGCAAAACGTCGAAAGGGCGTCCCATCGCGTGTGCTTCCAAAAAGAGCAGGACGCGGTCGAACGTGCAGCAGTCGACACCCACCGCACAGCTCGGAGCAGCGCGCGCGTGCACGCCACGGCCGGCCTTAACATCGTCATCATCACCATAGCCGCACACACAAACACGTGATTAATGCACACGCACATAAGTCAGCCACGAGCACATACGCACACCCGCTGTTCCACAGAACAATGCATAAACTACAAGAATGTCGTGGGAGGTAGATTTCAAAAGATAGAAAAGGTGGACACTGTGAATCCAAGTTCTTCATGAAGTGTTACCTGCACAGCCGATGTAAGCGCTAAGCACGGCCGCAGCAATCGAGCTTTCACAGGAAAGAACTCATCGTCGGAGGTGGTCACCTAAGTAAGGTCGAAGAATTGCGCCAACCGATTTAACGCACACGTAAAACAAAAATCTTTGAAGCACGCTCTAGCACCACTCCCTTCCCTTGTTGTGCATGGTGACTACAATAGTTTAAAAAAAAAAGGTCTTCACTACGAGACAAAAGATAGCGCAAGAACATGCAAAACACACAGAGTGCACATCGTGAGCACCCAGGCAGGCGTGCATGCGTTACCTTGACGATATTTTTGGGCAGCGGCGCGCTTGCTTTGGTCACGTTGCCTTCCAGGGCCAAGGTTTGCGCACAAGTGTTGAGGTCCACTGCCAAAAAGACGCGAGTGCCCGCTTCGACCATGCCTCGGAAATGGTCAGGCAGCGTTAACGCATCGTCGTCCTCGCCGTCGCCTCCTTCATGGCCGCCTTCCTCGCCGTCGGTGGCATCTTCAGGCACGACGTCGACTACTCGGCACACGAGTTCCGTGCCCTCGAAGGTAATGAGAAACGTTTCGTTGACCGTGACTACCAAGCCAAAGAGAAACTTGGCGCAGGCCTCGGCCAACGCACTTGCCTTCAGCTTCACTGCATTTGACGGTGACGACGACGAGGAGGAGGATTCCGAAGTGGAAGCAAATCGGCTTGGGAACCGGTGCCTCACTTCGAGCGTCAAGTCCGCCAGAATGGGCACGCTGCGCCACTCGTTGTACAGGCGCCAGGTGTAGGGCTCCCCCACGCACACGTGGTTCCCAATCCGTTGAATTTCGCTCACGCCCAGGCAGCCCTCGGGCACTCGATTGCCCGGGGCGTCGGGCGGCCGCGCATGCACGCGCAGCAAAAAGTGGGGGTGGTCATGCGTGTACCTGGTAGACGACGTTAAACAATTGAGAGAGGAAAGTGAGAAGAAGGTGCAAAAAAGGTGCTGCTCGCAATTACACAGAGCAACAGACCGTAAGAAGTAGAATTGATTCCGGTTTGACACAAGTAGGTTGCGCAAAAAGAGAAGCCCAAGTACATTGATAAGTCTTACACGTAAGCACGCCCGTCGCGCCCCAGCGCCGAAAGGATCGGCGATGCAGCCACGTCACCTCCAGATTGGCCCATTGCGCCAGTCGTCGACGCATTGCCGGTTACATAGGCTACGGGCGATGCGACGTCAACTTCAGAGCCGTCGCTGGTCATCAGGGATACCACCTGCCATTTTATGCACACAAGAAGAGTTGGCCATAAATTAGTAGACTAGTCAGGAGGATAGTGTGTTCTGCAAACAGCAAAAATAAACAGACTAGGTAAGATATTTCATTCAGCACTGTCTGCCTAAACTGGTCTATATGATACGCGTGTGATTAAAACATTCGAGCACAGCAACCACATTTAATATCGTAAATGATTAATCTATTTTGCTTCACGGTATAGCACAATAGACCGACAAACCTTGAGTACAGCTGATGATGCCGTGACTAGGGTAGCTTTTTGCTCGCGCTGCTCGGCAAACTGAGCTACCGATGGCATGCGTAGTGCACCTGCAGTGTTGTTTGCAACGCCTCGACCCCACGACATAGTTGTTTTAGTATTCTGCGTTCAAAATAGTATTGACGACTTCTCTGAACTAAGATGGTGGAATTGACGGAACACCGCTACTGACACGCTAGAGATGACGTGCTGTTGCTAGAATTTCAAAATGAAGGGCCTCCGGAATAAATGTGCTCGTGGAGCGAAGTCAACCACTCTTCTCGAGCCTTGATTACTAATTAGCTGAGTAGTTTATCTTGCGTCCGTCCAGAGCAACTACTACAGAAGTAGTAGTAGTAGATTGCTCGCTACAGAAGACCAGCTTAACACTCAACATTTTCACCACTTCACCACTTTCCTTCCTTAACCCTTACAGGGTGGTTAAACCTTTTAAACTTTTTACAAGCAGCGACACTGCGACACTGCAACACTGCAACTGAAACAAATCGTGATCCGTGATTATGGTGATTAGCTGATTACAAAACACAAATACAGTGGTGTTCTTTCTCAGCTTCCTGTGTTGCGCTGTACGCGCAATTCGGTGCGCAATAGCGAGTACGAACGCATAATTCATAACGTGGGGGCCCTTCGAGCGTTGGAGCACTGAGCACACATACCAAAACCCAAAACGGCAAAACGCCAAATCAAATGATAAGCTTCTATTCACTATTCTTGCATTGGCTCCTCTCCTAATACAAGCCGCTCTGCTTTGTTCGTCTACCTCTGAGCCTCCAAATTCTAGCTTCCCAGGGCCTGTTTGATGCCTTTGTTAAAATACACTCAGCAACAGACAGGAGCATGGGCAATCATTAATCATTTCGAACAAAGCACTTGTTCAGGAAAGTCGCTCAAATGACCAACTCGAAGAATCGTCTAAAAGTAATGGCAGTGCCTGAAGTCTCTCGCTGAGCCAGCTGGCCTCATTGCCTGGTCCCTCGCCGGGCTGCCAGTCCGTAGCCTCGCTCTCAAAACTGCGCTGAGCAAAGAACGCAGACTCGCGTCCAATCGCAGCCACGGAAGGCGAAACTTCTTTGCCAGCCATGGCATCTCCGTGTACGGCAGTAGCGGAAGGAGGATGCGGACCAACGTGAGAAGCTCGGTGCACCACAAAGAGCCCCGCGGCGTGCAGCGCGGCTACTACGGCCTCATGGCTCTGAGATGGCCCCACCACGTGCACTGCCAACACGCCACGAGGCGACAACCGGGCCACGCATGCATTGAGGAAGGCAGGCGACAAGCACCACGACGGAGGAGCCACTAAGCCGCTACTCCTGCTTCCACTGCCTCCACTTGTAGTGCACTCAACACTTTCGTCCACCGCTGCTCCGTCTTCAATGTCGACGACGAGGAAGTCTACTAAGTCTGGCGAGTCTCTCGTAGCGGCGAGCCAAGCTTCTGCACGCCCGTGAACCAGAGACAGTGCGCATTCTCCCTTGACACCTGCCCTGTAATTGTGCGAAATCAGAGGACTGTCGTCGTGGCCCGATGCGCTATCGCTTTCAATGCTGTTGTTATCGCTTGTGTATTCACCGGGTGGCAATTTATCAAGAAAGAAGTTTTGAGCCGCGTCTACCACCTCTTCGCTTGCTTCCACCGCTACGACGGACTCGAACACTTGCTCTGAATGGCCTATACCCTTGTTATGTTGCAAAGTTGCCAGAAACAGTGGCAATGCACAACCGCCCGCACCGAGCACAGCAGCGCGAAGGCCGGTGTCATGGGCACTAAGATTTGATAAATTAGGGGCCGCATTGAGCAGGGTCAGGCCAAGGGCTAAGCCTAGATTGATTAAGAAGAGCAAAGTTCGAGTGGCGCAGTGGAGATAACATGAAAAGTCCAAATGCACAGGTACGACTACGGTTGTAGCGTACGTGCTAGAAGCAAGCGAGAGCGCAAAAGAGAACACAAGAGCGCAATTGAGTGTTTTCCTCTAGGTTACAACCACACACCTTGAACGTGCGTGCCGTGTGGCGGCTTTCCCAGAGGAGGCAGTCCAGTGAACCTGCTTCGCAAAGAAGCCGACTGCACGAGCCCTGGCCGCGCCCGAAAATGCAGCGACCGCACGACAACTTCGTCGGCAGAGTGGTTGTCGTCTTCTGTTGATTCGTCCGCCAATAAGGTGTCGAGCACCACCAGTGCATCGTTCATGTGCACGGCGCTTCGAGCTCGCAACACGTCATCCCGCACAGCGTACGCGTCTGCGTCTTCCACCTGGCCACAACTTGCGCGAGTCAGGCAGAACAGACCTTGCAATATGCGCTGTGATACATTCAAAATCTAAATCGAACTCTAGCGAGCGCTTAATTTTCGTGTGCCAACGATCAACCTTACCGCTTCGGCGAGAAGCGCCGCAGTCCCAACGAAGCCTCCGCTGAAACCTTCGAGCATTCCAGCGTCGTAGGCGCTTTGGTGAGCTAGCAATCGCGCCACTTCTAATGAAGACAAAGACACTTCTTCTTGGCTATTGTCAGCAACTTCCTCGCTACTCTTCACAGGCGGCACTGTTACATCTGAACTACCAACGGCTGGTGCCGGGCTGTCTAAAGGCAAAGGTGTATATGCCCCTGGTGCTATCGAAGGTCCTCGCTCAAACCAATCGAAGTCTGTAGCTACGAAGCTGGAAGCACGAAGCCAACAATGGTGCGGATCAGCGAGGTTAAGTAACATTCGCAAGCGACTTTATCCACACCGTGAGCTAAAAAGGGCGCGAAAAGGTTGCATTTGTGTCACCTCTTACCTGGGCCAAACTGGAAATGTGCGGCATGGCGTCGGCCTCGCATCCGCAGGGCCCGCGCGAAGGCGACAACGGTGCTCATTTGCATCGAAAAAAGCGCAGCCACCGTGAGGGGCAGGAGCTTTCGGTAGCGTCTTCCACGCATTGTTGACATCAGCATCGCCGCTGTCAGAATGTGACTGAGTGCGAGGCACTAATACTGGCCCGAGATCCCACGCGCGAATGAGCGCAGCCTCCGAGGCCCCTACCTTGACCTGCGCAGGATAATCGTTACCCACGATATCGCAATTATCACAATCTCCTCATAAAGCTGCAGCTTACCCGACTTAGATTTTGCCTCCGGTACTTCAAAAAATGTAGTTCGCTTTGCGACAGTAAGCTTCTACGATTATACCTCTTCGAGGGCGCTAGGCGATAAGCATGGGCCAGGCAACCGTCGTCTGAAACGGAGGCTTTTTACAGCTTGCATCATCTGAAGCCCACAATATTGATGGAACCAATCATTACTTGGAAAAGACAAAAAATACTCGCACTGCCGAATGGAATGGCTCTAATTAGAAAAGAAGATCGATCGAAGATGGAACTTAATGAGCCAATAAAGAAGTAATTGTCGTGTTTCCATAGACGAAATGGGCACTTCTCTACATTCACCTGTCGAAACTCGTAGCTTTGAGTGCAAGAGTGCACTATTGAACGGTTAGCTTGTTATCTGTATTAGCGTAGTTTTAGCTTCGAGCTTCGAGCTTCGAAGACCGAAAAATATGGTGGCTTCTTCCAGTTCCCCCCTTGGGGAACGTTCTCTCACATTTTGGTTTCATTCTCCGTGCGATAAAATGGCCAGCACTGATGAGGTCCAAAAGGGCGTCATCGCCCAGGCGATGGCGACGCCACAGGTGCGGATCTTCGAAATTCTGCAATCTAATAACTATCTAGCGCTGTTTTCACGTGTTCTGTTGGTGTTTTGCGCTTTCTCTCGTCTGTGCAGTATATGCTGCCGTTCGTCTCGAAGACTACGAACCCACGAGGCATCCCTACCATCGTATTCATCGTAAGTACTTTGTTAACTTCAAGTATTGTTCACTATAGTCAATAGGGTGTGCTCTTTATATATCGCATCCACCCCGTGTCTAATACCTAGTGTCACTTGCCCTCTGATTGTAGGAGGACGTAGCGTCGTTTTTGAAGGACAAGTCGTTAACGGTGGAGGTACGAGCACCTTAAATACACCATTAAATTGTCTACCAGCGTATTGGAATTGATTTTAACGGCTACTGTTAGGTACGAACTATTAACCTCATTCTTACTTTTGCATCGGTTGGCTTTGCTGTTGTCAATTCCGTGGGGTTTTTCAGGCAGTCATTGGAGCATTCACGGAAATGCTGCAAAAGTACAAACTTATGGAGCAGTCACTTACCCGCCAAAAAGCAAGCCTGAAACAAAAAGTATGCAGCTTACTTACACCCTCAGTTGCCGAAACTTATTGCTCTTCTCTAGCAGCGCAACAGTCCATTCAATTTTGTCACTTTCTCACACTCTTTCGCCATTTGGCTCTGGCTGGCTTCTTTGTCGTACATTTTAATTGGCGCAATTCTCGTGTTCTCGATCTCAAAAATGCCATCCTTCCCTCAACTTCCCGCACCTTTCTTGCACTTCGCTTTTTAAATGCTAGATTCCGGACATAGACAACACCCTGGAATTGGTGGAAATGCTGCGAAATAAGCGTGACGATGGCGACGAGTTGGTAGCCAATTACCCCCTCTCAGAAGTGGTCCACGCGAGGGCCAAGTGAGATAGGAATCATTTTTACTAATGTGTTTAAGCACACTGTCAAACAGCAAAATGTGTGCCGTTGTTCTTCTGAACTTAATCTTCGCCTGTACAGCGCGTTGCAAGCACATGTAATTTGCCCACCCTCTTTCCATGACCCTGTCTATTCAAATCAGAGTCACGTGCAACGGCACGGTGTGCCTCTGGCTGGGTGCGAACGTGATGGTGGAATACACGTGAGTAGGCGCACCACCATCAATTCTTGCCTTGTTGTACCCTTAGTTTTCGTTTTTTTCTATCTTTTTTTACCTCAACAAACATCGCTGTCCTTAGCCATGGCTTTTGTCTTCTGGCAAGTAAATACCAGCGCACTTCGTACTAGTTTCCACCTAGCTATTCTCAGGCCTCCTCCTACTCGAATCTCTTGAAACTACTACGATTTTACAGGGTGGAAGATGCAATCGCGATGCTGCAAACGAATGCCTCCAACGCAGCAGACAAAATGGAAGAAACTGCTGAGGATTTAGCCCATTTGAAAGACCAAATTACCTGCGTTGAGGTACGTCGTAAAGAGCATGGAATGAAATGGGCAGCGGTGGCGATAGTACTCAAGTTTATTTGCTGGCATGAAGGCGGTTTACCTTTCATTCAATTGTGGTTTTTGGCAGGTCAACATGGCGCGAGTCTTCAACTACAACGTAAAGGTGACTCGCGCCGCTAAAGAAGCGGCGGCCGCTGCTGCTTCAAAGTGAGTCAACTCGCGCCTTTTCGAGAGCGCGCCATCGTTGTCTGAAAGCTGAGATCTGAGAGTTCGAAGTGTGGTGATGTGTTTTGTAGGCACTAAACCAGTCGATTTGCTAGCTATCCCGCTGAAATCTCGAGTAATTAGTTATCTTTTAATCTTTTGTGGTCCTCAACCAAGTCCTCAACACTCAATTGGATTGGATTAGATCGTAAATTAGAGTAGAATAAATTATACTCCCCAATTGCAAAGAAACAACAGCAAATAGCATGAAGCTGCGTTTTGAATGACGAAAGACGACACCTTTCCACGCCGAGAATAAAAACGTAGGCCCTATAACCCAGAAAGAGGTCTGACTAGCTCAAGATAGATACTGGTTCTCTAAGTATAATATAAGGACAATCGCGTAAGTGAACTGGAGAGAGAGAATTAAACTACTAACAAACAGACAAGCCAAGTAAGCGGCGCGCTGTCTCCATGGGCACGGCAATAATTCTGTGTGAACTGAATTAGCGAAGAATCGGGTTGTTGAGTTGTTCACCAGGAACAAATTAAGGATTGGGCTAATGCCCCGTATGTGCCTTGCGCTGTTCGTACGAATGTAGTACACCACTGAAGGTATCCATCGACTGTTTGAATACGAGCGGCGGAACACCGGAACAAATGTGACAATGAAAGGCATGACAAAGGCTGACACGGCACATGCTACGGACAAAACGCTTATGCGCCTTTGGTAGGAGGAATTCACAAAGGCCTACAGGGAAGGGGTTTTGCGTTCAGGAACAAATCAGTAGAGTTTCATTTGTGAGGTCCTGCGTGATCAGTTTTATAATCTCCAGTTTTAGTTCGTTCAAGGTGCTCGCCACTAGCACCACAGTTATTTAAGGACATGCGCACGGCCTAAATGAGTAATCTCAGTCAAATGAGAATAATCTAATTGCTACCTCGAGCTCTTGGGACGTCACTCATTTAGAACAAGTCTTCTCGTAAGCACGAACCCTCACACCTATAAAGCAAAGTAGACAGAACAAGAGCTTTGTAAACTTCTCCTCTGTGGTGATGTGTTTACTGTTTATTCCGATTCCGAAGCACATTACTCAAAGCACCAACACTCAGCAATACAAAACAAAGGGAATATTCCATTTAATTTAAAGTTAGTTAGGCTCCAAAGGGAAGTGGCCTGGGAGGTGTATGGATTTCTAAGTACCTGGATACCCGGCCTGTGGATTTGGCGTTTATCCGTTTATCAGCCGAACTGGCCGCAGGTGTTAAGTGTTCTTAAGGACATGATTAAAACTTAACTCTAACTCAAAACTTATTGCCGGATTGCCGAGGTCGCAGTCGTAAGTTGAAGCAACACTTCATCTAAATTAGACCCTCCCATCCCTTTGGCCTGCTCGGCAGTTAAAGTACGTCAGACGTAGGATATGAATATGTGCAGTGCTTCTGTCGTGAGAAGGGTCGCAAAGAGAAGGAAGGTGCTCCTTTCCCCCCCACCACCATTCCTATGCCTAAACACGCCAGGAGCCACGGCCGTGGCCACCAGAGCAGTTATGGCCGCTGTGGTTGCCCCAACCTCGGCCACACACCAAGCAATCTCCGTCATCAGTATGGCTTCGCCCACACGTAGGCCCACAACCAGGTGGTTTCGGGGGGATCCACCGAGACGTAGGTGGCAGAGGCAGCGGCGGCTGCAGTTCCACTAAATACTCAGCTAACAGGGTCACGGACGAGCGAGCAGCCCGAAGTGCACGGCGCTCATGCTCTAAGTGAGCTGCCTCATCCCGAACCTGGCCATGAAAATATTGACAGTTCCAAAAATAATTGTCACTAGAAACACATGCCACGCAGATATTGTTCAAGCCAATGATGAAATGATCAAAAGAAAGAACAGGATTATCATCCCACACCTGCGCCGCCAGTAAGCGAGCTGCACTGCGTGTTTTAACATCGAGGGCCATATCCGATGCAGCCTTCGGGTCCCAAAGGGGGAGTGTGTCCCTGGCAACGAAGAAAAAAGAGGAGGAACCACAAGCACACACAAGTTCAAGGGCATGAAAAATTAAGAAAAAAGTACTGCATGCGCTGTAACTGACTCATACCAATAAGAACTCTCTCTCAATAAATGCTTCATGTAGCTGACGAACGCACCACTCGTCATCGCCAGTGTCAGCAAACAGATGGCCGCAACCAATGCATCCATTGAACAACACTTTCGCGCCCTTGCAGCTGGCGTTCGGGCAAGACGGTAACAGGGCCATCACGCTCGTGCTGGAGCTGCTGGAGCTTACGGAAGCGAGCGCTGAGGCAATGACGGCGTCGGCATTTCGAATTTTGCTCGAACAAGTCGGGCACTGCCCGTGGTGTGCCTGATGTACATGTGTTGGAGGACGGGGGGAAATGTTCAAGGCGGTGTGCTCAAAAATGGTACTTACAAGTCATCGACAACAATATTAATTCTAAACATATGCGTAAAGAAGATCTGGAAATGTATACGCATCGAAACACACATACTCTGAGTGTGCACAAAGAATAGGCATGTGAGTGAAAGTACGTACTAGGTGGAAAATGACCTCAGTACCCATTGAACTTGTCTTACCCGCATATCGCTGCAGTTTTCGTTGTATAAAGGGCCAGCACAGCACGCAGGGCACATGCGAAATCTCCTTCCTTCCCATGATTGGGTAGAAGTTCGATCACTGCCGTCCTCTATCCCGCTTGATGATGCAAGCATCGCAGCCGCTTCACTCTCCACTGCTCGAGCAGCTTGCAGTGCATCAGCTGCAGCACTTCTTGCTGTTGTTCTGGTTTCGCTCGAAGGGTGCCCACCGCCTTCAACGACGTCATGGTGGCAGTCGTCATCGGCACGGTCGGTGCGCTCGACCCGCGGCACAAACAGCGGCTCTGGGCACGCGGGGCAGCCGGCACCTTCCAACAAGGCCCTCTGAAAACAGTGCGCGTGTAACAAATGGCCACGCACGCAACTAGCAAAGTCACTGCCACTCCTGAGCGTCGTTGCACTACATGTTGAGCCAGGGTGGCCTTCCCAAGAGGGTGCCTCATTCCACGCAGTTTTTGCGGCTGTGACGTCACGCTGATGCAGCAGCCAGCACTCGTAACGACTGCGGGGAAAGCCATCGATCAACTTCATCTCGTCGAGTCCAACCCCGGGTACAAGGAGCTCAGAGCACTCAAGCGAAAAACGCAATTCTTCTTCTCCTTCATCGTCGTCGCAATCGCTTTTCGTTACGTTGCGCTCGTTCGGGAATACCACCACTGCTCGCTTGCCCAGTTCTGCAGAAGCTTCCTCGCACGCACGAGTTTTAATTGCGTCTTCCGATGCACTTTTGCTCGTGCGACTGCCGCTTGCCAGACCCCTGTTTGCATTCTTGTCTAGATAGTCGTCACCCACAGCGTCAACCGGAC
>Ga0307930_1002198_pt1 | contig 14987 bp, 9 predicted proteins | sample OrgLakmetageno46_FD_203161 | JGI IMG/M metagenome (GOLD analysis project Ga0307930, IMG submission 203161) | Saline water microbial communities from Organic Lake, Antarctica - #46 | ecosystem: Environmental > Aquatic > Non-marine Saline and Alkaline > Saline | place: Antarctica: Organic Lake... | reverse complement strand
GAGACAGCTGACTCACTCCATTCCCAAACCTCCTGATGCCTGATGGCTGAAGGACACCTCGAGAGTAAATGATTACAATTGCATTACGCAAAAGGACACTCAGCCCAGTCAGACTTGTTCTGAAGGATACATTTTTCTGTTGCTATATGCCACAGCGGTGTTTCTTTGTATTTTTGGGGAGTATTAACTAGGCTAGACTAGCAGTTTAGAGCCCCAAGTGTCAACTACGACGAGGCATATCGATATTACCTGGATAGAAAGGCCCACTGAGGCAAAATAAGTACTTTTATGCACCCTCTTGCTTAGTTGGGCTGGTGTGTGTGTGTAGCTCCTATACTCCAAATCGGAGTGGAGTTCAGGAAGACACTTCATATATATATAACATAGCATAATTAAGGAAGGCATTAACAAGAATTATACAGCAGAACAAAGTGAAATGGCGAAACCTTGCAGCACGCAAGACATCAAGAGTTAAGCCCTCTGATTTTTTGGAAACCGCGTTTCGTGTTTTATCCAGTGGGGCTTCGAAGATCCATTTCCGTGCTTATTTTTTTGTACTAAATCTCCTAATCAACAAGACCCCTGACCACCTTGCCAACTCAAGAACTTTCTTTTAATATAAAATCTCGCATTCATTTTGGCGATGAAGTTTCCAATAACAACAAGAGGAGCATACTTCAATTCTATTTTCGCTTTTGTCGTCTTCTACATTCATTCTTAAACCAAACTCGCAATCCTAATTCCTTCGGCAATTGATCCCATTTTATTCTCCCAAAATATTCAGAGGAGCTACCTTCCCTCTGCTACTTCCCTTTAGCCAAAGCTGAAACGTATTACGCCCACTGTGGTCAGATCTTCTGCTGTTGGCCTGCGCCGTGTCTCCATCGCTCAAAATCACAGCAGCCTCTTGACTTGAGTGACGACGTTCTTTCCAGAAACGGATGTAGTTAGCAATGCGAAGGCCCGTCGCATTGAGAGTCATGCAGATGCATACAAACGGAAATTGGCCGGACCAGGCAATAGGCAAGTCGTTCTGGCCCTTGTACATAGGCGACGGCGAAGGACGGCTTAAACCATACCAGAACCCCGAAATTGCTAGTAAAAGACACGCCCTGTGCAAAATCGTCAGAGGAGTAACAAAACAAAGAAAGAGCTCATCGTAGCGAATTAAAAACTAAGATTGACGATTTTTTAATCAAAAACATAATATTACCTTGCAACAAACTGCGCCGTGCCTCGAATTTCGGCTGCCACTAGAAGCACACCGTCTCTAGATGTAGGAGTCAACGCTGTGAATTTTGACCGAATCAGTGGCAATGGTTGATTGTTGGCTTGGGAATGCTTTGGCGCATGCGGTGCTTGTGTGCTTTTAGTTGTGCCAGCTGGAATTTTCTTATCCGCGCTACCGAGCGTGAGAGTTGGAGGGTTAGTTTGAGCAGTTCCGTCAAACTTTGATCTCGCTCGCTTTGGTTTTGGTCGTCGCCATCGTTGCGTCTGCTGCTACTGATAAATTTACCCATCATCTGCGCGCTTTTTGTTTCTTTGTCTAACGTCGCGCTTATGCTATGCTTGAGGTTACTGTCCGAATTCATCATTATACTTCCACCAGCATTAGATATTCCGCAATTACTTTCATTGCTGAGAGTTGAACCAGCGTGCTGAGGCCTCTTCGATGAGGCAGGTTTTACAGATAATACTAACATGTACGCCATACGGCTACCAGCTGCGGCAAAAAATAATGCTACCACTAAGCAGCATATGCTTAGGGAAGCAGATATGTAAAGCGGCGAAAAGTATGAAATCATCATGGCAACCGTAAGCGCAGACAAGCTTACAGATATTGGCGCATCCACGCCAATATGGTCCTGCGCATTGAAATTACAACTATTTGAGAACGCAATTTATGCGCTTGTCGATGTGCACTTATCTCCTCTCTACTATCCCTCCCCTGTCCGCCTGAAAGACCTTAAGGTTCAGTGCATTCGAGGGAATCTACGTTTGGTCCATGTTATTCATCAGTTGCAGCATGATGGCTACTCTGTTATTCTGGATTGTTGCAAGTTGCCAGGCAAGGTAACCACATTTCGTTCTGAATGAAGGACCATTCTCAGATTTCTCAGATGTCTGGAATGACCTGCACCACATAGTGCACACAAACATGGACTTGCCTAATCGTATTGATTTGATTGGTCTAACCTAATTATTTGATTGTTAAAGTTCCTCTACTACTCCTAAATCAAATAAGTAATTAGCAGCTAGAAAGTAATTAGCAGCTACCAAGCAGTTTATGTGGCGCTGTGTAGCTACTGACTATACTTTGAGGCTAAAATGGCTGACATAAAAAGAAATGCGGTGTTATTTACAGGACCACAACCACTTCAGGCTCTGAGGTACTACTAGTACAGTACTCACCCCAGGGTTACATGTTTTTGGGGTGGTGGGACTATGGGAATGCGCTCCCACAAGAAACCCAACGGAAGAAAGCGAAGTCGTTGGCAGGGATTTTTAACTTCGCATTTGCCTTGAAGGCTTTGCAGCGACAACAGTGAATTTGAGACTCAGACAGGCCCCGAGGGATTATCTTCTTAGATTTAGTTTGCGCTGCTTTCCTTTTTATCTCTACCTACCCTTGCTTCATGTGCGGCAATATTCGCGATCGTAGGTCAAGCTTACTGTTCTTGTATAGCCACCTAGTAGTCCTAGTGCTGAATTGAAAGGCTGGCTGGACTTAAAAATTGAAGGATTCGTTCAAACCAAATAAGATCATGGTTATCTTTGATGTCACCATTCTCTTCATTGGAAGTCATTTGGCCGCGACGTGCTATATTTAGACATTTCGGCGCTCGTCGAGCTTACTCTCTCGCTGCCTTCGGAAATTCTCCCTAAATTGACGTCGACCTCTACATCAGGGGCCACTCTGGCTCTCCTACCGCCCATGAGCCAGCGCCGACCATTCTTGCGCCCGCTGCGGTCGCTCTCATTTCTGCTGTTGGCCGCCGCGACGACCAATGTTCCTGCATTTCAATCAGTAGTCGCCACCGCTGTAGGTCTTTGACCTGCTTGGCGGCGCTCTTTCCAAAAACGGAGGTAGTTGGCGATACGAAGACCCGTGGCATTCAAAGTCATGCAAATGCATACAAATGGTATCTGCCCAGACCACGCAACAGGCAAGTCGTTCTGACCCTTGTATATAGGCGACGGCGATGGGCGGCTTGACCCGTACCAGAATCCCGAAATCGCCAGCACCGCGCACGCCCTGCGGAGGGTCAAGCACGAATCAAAGGACATAATGAAGGTACGGCAATGAATATATGATGGGTCAATCAGCGAGAGAAGAAGCCTTTAGAGAACTGAAAGTCTGGGTGGAGTGCCGCATTACCCGACGATGAAGTGTGCCGTGCCGCGAATCTGGGCTGCCACTTGGAGTACACCCACGCTTGCTTGTGGTTTCTGCAGTGCGTCATCAGCTACACGTGTTGGCAGTGACGGTGGTCGCGGTGATGCATGCGCAGGGGATAGGGCAGGTGATACTAGGGGCAGCGGCTGTGATGTAAGCGGTGAATGAGGGACTCGCGCTGGTATAAGCGAACTTGCTACCGCTCCCGCAGGAAAGTCATGACTTCTTTGACTCGATGACTGAGACTCCCCAGGTGTTTTTGAATCCTCACTTTCATGCTGCTTAAATTCACTTGTGCTGTTGTTGTGAATATCCACTGATTCGCTACTGTCCTCAGAACAAGAATGAGAATTGCCACCGTCGTTTCCATTACTAGAATTTCCACCGTCACTCCGCTTGCAGCACCTTAGCTCCCAGCGCTGATGTTGTTTTTTTGCGACAGGTTCCGTTGAAAGTGTTAAAAGGCGTGCCATACGACTGCCAGCTGCAGCAAAGGATATGGCTATAACCAAGCAGCACACGCTCATAGCAGAAGAGATGTAAAGCGGCGAAAAGTATGAAATCATCATGGTAACGGTAAGCGCGATCAAACTCGTCGGTATTGGCGCATCCACGCCCAAAGACAGCTTAGGCATTTTTGTCAGGTAGCGACGAATCCATCTCAGAGGCGGTGGTGTCCACTTTTCATTATTTGCAGCTATTTCGGTATTTGTGTGAGTCGAAGTCGCTGCTGAAGGGCTGGAAATAGATACGAGTATGGGAGCAGCCTTTTTCGCCATGCTGTTCCAAACGGTGGAGACGCTCAGTGTTGCACACAAGAAGAATAATTGTCCAAATCCAACCATTGGGTAGAACATGAACACAAGTTGTCGGATGTCAGTCATTCCCACAATCATAAAGAGTGCGCCAAGTACAGTTCCTGCCATGCTGAGCAAGTAGAGCAAGTTGAAAATCAGCGTGCGTCCAACGTTACTCACGCTCGATTTGCTGAAAAGTAAACTCATAGAGTGCAGCTCCATAATGAGACGCATATTCACCTGAAAGAGTTAAAGGTCCATTTCATAATAAGATTTAACAGACTTCGCGCGTATAACTGATAGATGATATTTTATCTGCGCTTACCACAACCACGGCGGCAGCCGAGAATACCACAACGATAAGTGAACCCGCTAAGCAGTACGTTGCAGTCGTAGGCTCGTCACAAGAGGGACCAGTGAAGCCAAGGAATCGGTCGCACCGACATTCTCCTATTGCGCCATCTGTTGGCCCGCAGATCTCACGGCCAACGCATTCCAATTGGCCATAAGTGCATGCTCCTTTTCCCAGGAGAATAAAAAGAAAAAAATATATTCGAACAAGTATAACGAGGTGAATTGAAACGCTCCCGGGATCGAGCAAAATATAGATGGCAGGTTGGCGGTTGTCATCAACACGTTCTCTTTTAGCCTACCTCCAGGCATATTTGATCTTCAACGCCCAAGCACTCTCAACGCTCTTCTTTTCAGACGGGTGTCCTCGAAAGAGAGGAAGGCAATCAACGCCGCGAGCACATCAGCTGTTGACTTCAGCTAAGGCCACATAATATGAGACTCATTCATATTCAACTTTAAGGACACGAGTCTCTTCGCTGTAAAGTCGCAGCTGTTTTGTCCCCAGAGACCTGTAGGTTTGTATCCAAGGCATTTCGGGAAATAATTGAAGCACAAATTTACACTTCACTGGGTTGGTTCCCAAAGCAAAAAACATTATGAATTTGAACAGGCATCGTGCATAAGCATCAACTGGAACTCACGGTGTTTTGCAACTTTCTTCTTGCGCGGTGCTTACCTTGTAAGACAGACAGCATGCGTTGCGTGCCTTTCATGCCTGGTTTATCGACTATCTAGGGAAAAAAAGTCCCGTTTCCGGTCGGTCTTCGTGTGATTCTTGCCTAAAAATGCAATTCTTGTGGAGGATCATGTGATCCAGCGAGTTCTCACTCCGTACAGTATCATCCTATCACTCGTACCAAGGGGATTACTTTGCTCGTACTTACCTGCTGTACAGATACGTTCTTACATGGAAGGAACTTTAGACGTAAGCTTAAGTTAGGTTTACGAATGACAGGGAGCACCAGCAAAACCACAACCAAAAGAGGAATAAATTCAAGTGGCGTCGGGTATATATTTTTACCTGATGACAACGAAATTTTGATTTGGGGTTCCTCATTCCTTTCCCCTCAGGCTTTGATCCTGGTGAATTCTGGTTGGATGGGCTTATTGGCAATTGCTTCACGCCCCCTATTTGCAGCTCTCGAGGCTGCTGTGGGAGTTGTCTCCTTGGGGGTGCTTGCGGCATACAAATGTCGAATTCCTATGTGCGAGCCTTCTAATTCCGGCCCTTCGGGGCCTGCGTCAAAAGAGGAATAAATAATTCGTTCGTTCAAGTTTATGAGCCCCCAGAGGCTGCAGGTGAGACTACAGTGTTTCGGAACTACGTAACAAAGCAGGGCGCCATCTAAAGCTACTTGCGAAAACCCGAGGATCATAAAAATTGAAAAAGAAAAAGGAAGGGGGCTTCTTTCTCGAGGATCCCAGGAAGGAGGCTAATTAAATTATTAGATTAGATTGGATTATACTCCGCAATTACAAAGAAACAACACCAAATAGCATAAAGCTGCGCTTCGATGGATCTTCAGAATAAGCCTGACTAGGCTGAGTGTCCATTTCTGTAGTGAAATATTCATCTTTACTTCCATGAACCCTACAGGATCCTCTGCTATAGCACGCCATCCCTTCAAGTAAGCCGAACTCGAACTCGAACTAATACAAACCCAAATGACACAGAAGCCAATGCTGCGGGCAGAAGTTTACGCGCGTGCGTTGCGCGCAGGTCAAAATCGTAAAGAGGGTAGTGTGTAGAGAGCAGGAAGCATATTACTTCCACCCCCCCTCTAAAGTGGAAACTGTTCATGATGGAATAATTTTGAAATCGGACTTTGAAGTGAGCTATTCTAGTTAAGTTAATACTCTCCCAAAGACAAAGAAAGGCAAGTACACAGCAGTCACAGAGGCACATAAAGAATGAACTTGAGCTGCAAATGCGCTAGCGAATTCGCTCCACAAGGCCAATTAAGGCTCCAACTGGCGCCTTTCCTCCGAACAAGTCGGCGGGACTGAGTGCTCGTTCGTGTGTCACGTCCCAGGTCCACGTGCGCCGGAAGCCCTTTGTACTTTAGAGCCTTCTTTAATGCCCGGCCCCTTGTTATCTCAGGGTATCCACTCGGCCTAGTGTGTTCTACTCAGCCACTAACTAACTGCCGCGGCGCCCGAGTCATAGGTCATCTAGGCATCCGAGCAACGTGGCCAGCCCAACGAAGAACCCGATTCACGACCATTTAATTCCAGAAATAGCGGCCAAAGACCTAGACCTATGAACTATAAATTGAAAGCTTTTGCTGTTTGCCTCCTGAACACCCAACACACGCAAGCGACAAGCTAGTCTATCTGCTGATACTTCCGAGTTATTTCTAGATATAAAAGAAGGGATAGCTGTATTTTCTTAATCACACCTTAAATAGCTCACTGATTGGTGGCACAACATGGAATTTAATAATTGAGCCGCGAGCTGGGAGAAGGAAACTCGTCGAATTTCAACAAAATTAAAACAATTTCGGACCTCGCTGCGCAATAGCTGAGTAATCACAAGTTGATGTCCGAACTAAGCGCTGTTACATTTCCAACACTAACCTGCACCGCCGCAGTCCTTTGACTCGCTTGGCGGCACTCTTTCCAAAAACGGAGGTAGTTGACGATGCGCATGCTTGTAGCGTTGAGAGTCATGCAGAGGCATACAAATGGCAACTGCCCGGACCAAGCAACAGGCAAGTCGTTTTGACCTTTGTACATAGGTGACGGTGAAGGACGGCTTGAGCCATACCAGAACCCCGAAATCGCAAGGATCGCGCACGCCCTGTGAAATGAAAGGAAATCAAATGTGCACATTTTGCATCTATGATTAGGCTGGTCCTATTTCATTTGTGAACAAGAATCGAGGTCCCTATGTAGCATTGTGTCCAAGCTATGTGCCATATTACCCGACGATAAATTGTGCCGTGCCGCGAATTTGTGCTGCAACTTGGAGTACACCCGTGCTTGCTTGTGGTAATTGCTGTGAGCCATTATCAGCTACTACACGTTGTGGCTGTAACTGTAGTGATGTGTTGGGGATTCGGGATGGCATTAGCAAATTCGATTCTGCTTCTGCTCCTGCAGAAGAAAGAACAGCAGCCGTGCAGCTTGCACTTGATTGTTGGGGTTCACCAGATATCCTGCTGTCTTCAAGTTCACGAGAGGAACCTTCAATCGAGCTTTGACGATTCCTTCTGCTAGATAATTGCAGCTCACTCTTATTCTGATTCCCGTCGCTGTTCCTCTTGCAACAGCTTAATTTCCAGAGCGTACGTGGTTTTGGCGAGACCGGTTCCGACGATTGCGCCAAGAGACGTGCAGTACGGCTACCAGCTGCTGCGAATGAGAGAGCTATAACCAAGCAGCACACGCTCAGCGCAGCAGTGATGTATAACGGAGAAAAGTACGAAATCATCATGGCAACTGTAAGCGCACTTAAACTGATAGGTACCAGCGCTCCAACGCCCGTGGTCACTTTTGGTATTTTTATCAGGTTACGACAACAACATGGTGTTGCTCTGAAAAAGCAACTTTCATTGGCGTCAGCTGTTCCATTCCTTTCTGCTGTTGAAGGAATTTGTGGATTACTTCCATTGTCAACTGGTGCCAATATTATGGGAGCAGCCTTTTTCGCCATGCTGTTCCAAACGGTGGAGACACTCAAAGTTGCGCAGACAAAAAACAACTGCCCAAATCCTACCATAGGATAGAACATGTAGAGAAGTACACGATTGTCGCTCATTCCCACAATGATGACCCCAATGCCCAGCACAGTTGCTAGCATGCAGAACACGTAAAGCAAGTTCAAAATTAGAGTGCGTCCAACATTGCTCATGCTCGTCTTGCTGAAGAGGGCGTCCATACTGTGCAGATCCACGAGAAGGCGCGCATTCACCTGGAAGTAGCAATTCCATCCAACAGAAATGTTTCATTATAGTGTTTTACTGTATACGAGGCTATCTAAGTGGAGGATGTTCAGCTGTACTCACCACAACCACGGCCGTAGCTGAGACTACCACCACGGCAAGTGAGCACGCTAAGCAGTATGTAGCAGCTGTAGGCTTGTCACAAGAGGAGCCAGTGAAGCCGAGAAATCGATCGCACCGACATTCGCCAATTGCACCGTCCGATGGCCCGCAAATCTCTCGACCGGCGCAGTCCAATTGGCCGTAAGTGCACGCTCCTGTTACCCACAGGATATAAGAGATTGAAATGAGATAAAGTGAGGCAAGCATGTTTTTACTAACAAAAAGCTTATGGATCAGCTTGTATGCTGTATTCTGATATTTTTACCTTCAGGCATATAACGGATGTATGCTTTGCTAAAGCGCTTGCGATAAGTCCCCTCTCAGCAGAGAGGTAATCTAGGGTGTTATTGATAAGTGTTTGTTGATCCCCCAGTTGCCTCCGTTCAACGGCGGATGATGATGCACACAGCAGCGAAATTTCAGACAAGACTTCCTCGTACTCTCTTATTTGTGTGGTTGATTTTGCAGAAAAGCTGTCTCGGGAAAGTGTGAATGGGTTCAAGTCTCAACCGACGATTGGACACACGTATAAGATAAGATAAACTGTTCGCTAGCTACGAGCAATACTAATAAGCAATTAATTCACGGATGATGGCTCAAATTTTGGACTAATCGGTATTTCGTGATTCGTTTTCAAAGGGAATCTGTCCGTCTTTAAATGCTTGCTATGGTTAGGCAGTAGTTGTTTTTATGCCGCGTGCCGCGCGTTCTGCTTACTGTACGGGAATTATAAGAAAGAAAAAATTATTATTTTTTTCGTCATTCATTTCTCGTGGTTTTTGAAGTACACGTACCTGCGGATCGTTTGATTGGCTCATCTTTTATAAATCACCGTGAGCTGTTGCAGATTTGTCGGTAGCATACATTTTAGAACACTCTACTCTGTACTCTGTACTGTACTATCTATCTGCAGTAGAGTAGTGATGAATATTGTTGTGGAATGCAGTCGGTTTCGGGTGTTAGGAGGTCACAGCATTCAGAGGGAAGTGAGATTTACATTCGGCGGCTCAGTGGCCTTTTAGAAACAAAATCCCTTCTTGTACTGCAACACTCAAATACGTAAAGAAAGCGAGGGTTGAGAGTATATTCCCCCGCGCTTATAACCCGGAACTGAGTGTAGGACATGAGTCAAATATGAGATACTCATGCTATCAGCAGGATTTCACGATAGCGAACTAACCGATAGGCATAATTCGTAGTATGCTGTCCAAGTTCGTACCTCCGTACTCGCAATGACTCAGCTTCTTGGGAGCTCCACACCTCCGCTCTAGCTCTAGCCCTCTTATTTTATTTGACACAGGTCCCGAGGGAGCAGCATTGATAGGCTAAACAAGCAGATATACAAAGGAAAGAACCTTATACTAAAAGAGATGCTGGTACTAGAAGTGGCACAATCAGGCAGCCAACCCGGGTATCCATTTGTTTGTGCCTTTGTGCTTTGTGCATGAATACTGCTATTACTACCGCTCGATTTGTCCTTACGGAAGTCTTTGCCGGAGCAAACTGCTTGAATGTCTTGGTAAAGCAGATTCAGACGCTGATCCGTAGAATAGAGCGTACCCGTTCTGTCCGCAATAACCCTGATTGCCTCATTTGCCGCACGAGTCATTTCTGAACCAATCATTTGGTAATTGGTGCAAGTATGCGTGGAGGTGCGAAGCTGGATAGTAGGTAGGAACGTCCAAAACTTGTTGAGTACTGGATAGTCCTCATACCCAGGCTGACCCTTGAGTCGTTTGACTGCCTCCTCATATTCTGCAAATAGTGCCTCGTAACGGTTGAGTTCGTCAGTAACAGTGTGCTCTGGCGACAGCGACCCAAAACCGCAGGTGAATTTTGTCAGCAACTCTTTCACCTTGTCAACAGACCAAAAAGTCTGCGACCCTTCTGGGGTCTTGAGTGCTTGGCAAGCACGAAGTGCCGTAGCATTTGTACCATATTGGGCTTCCAACCCCCCCTCGAAATCAAAGTCGAACTGGCAAGCCTCCTTTGTGAATCCCTCAGCGATAGTCCGTGCTTTAGGCTCCACGAAATTACGCTGCATGTACTCCAGAAGTGCGATGTTAGCGAGATTGGACACTTGCACAGCGTGCCTCACCACTGCCATGTCCTTGATTTCCTCGTACACATGCTGCGTTTTGAGATCTTCGACCTTGAGCGCACGCACAATGCTCGCTTGGTTCATAGATATAGTCTCCTCCTTTGTAAGCTTGCCATCGCTGAATTTAGGAGCCACCACTTCGAGAACCAATTCGCACGAGTTCCGCGAAGCCCCCATTAACCGCTTCGCCGCCGAGTTCTCAAATATGTAACCTGCATTAATTTTCTTGCCATTCAGTGACGCCGAGCATGCCACAATCTTCAACATTGCCATCGTCTGCTGTACGTCGGCAGTCGTAGATGTTTTGAGTAGAGTTTACTCTTGTGCAGGCAAAATAATCGACGACCCGGTCGGTACATACAGCGGCCCATCACTGTTACGTGCTGCCATCCACAATTGAGCAGCAACGTTAATCTTGCTATCCGACTTTGCTTGCTCAAGTTGCTCAAGGACACTTGCTGACGCCTCGGAAGTGAATTCCCCTGAGAGTGATGTCCCATCACCCACAGCCACCGAAGCGCCGTTAGCCGGAGTCGCTTTTGGAGCAAGCTTGCTAACACCTTTTAGTTCTCCCTTAAAAGCACTCATCTTATAACGTCTTTACCGCGTCGTCTGGGCCCATAACCGCTTTAAGGTCGTGCCAATTGCTAAAGCTTTATTAAAGTTGTGAACAATCACATCACGACAAAAACAAAACAAAGAGATTACATTAGGACCAACCCCTAATATAATTCTTCTCTCTCCTCCTCTCTTTCTCTCTCTCTCTCTCTCTCTCACGTCTCCTTTCTACTACTCGCGCTGTGGAGTAAACAATAGCTCGATTGCAATGGTGGCTGGCAACCCCATCTGTGATAGCCAGCGTGTCATCTGCGGTTAGTCAATCCGAAGAATCATTTCCCATATGCGGTAAGCTCATTAGCCCATTTCCATAACGACTACTGGCCACTAGTACACTACGTAAATGCTTTATACTAGACTTTAGAGCTTAATTTTAATGGCTTGCTCCAGATTTCCATGGCTCCCAAAAGGAGTAAAACTTCCTAAATTAAAGATCTTAAAACACCACATCCACATGGGCATATGTCAAAAGACTCCCAGTCCCAGTTGGATGCTTGATACACGTAGAAATGGGATATAACTGGCTGGTCATTGGATTGGCCTGCGTGTCGAAATACATAAATACAAATACATAACAAAGACATCATGCTTTTGCGCCATGCTTTCTCCTGCGTATCTCTGCTCTTTTCTGAGCCTTAGTCCAAGGGAGGTTACGTTTATTAGCTGGGTGCCATCAAGTTGGCGTCAGCAGCGACACGCCAACTAACTAAATTTCTTGATGATGAATAAAGGGCCCTAAAAAAATTGATCAATCCAAGTTGCGCCCACAATCCCAATTATATTTCAAAAAATTACTTTTTGGCGACAAACCCCGTCTTCTGCGCTGCGTCCGAGGTAGCTGTGCCGTTGGCATACCTTTCAAACATGATTTAGATAACGAATCATCAATAGAGAATATTGCGAATTTTCAGAGAAAAGAAAGGGCGTGAGAAAAGTTAGAGCAGGGTGAAATTTGCACTTTACCCGGAGTAGTTTTGAATGAGTCTTTGACGGTCCACCTGACATAAAGAAGGGGAAAGTAAACAGAGCAAAAATACACCAGGTGCGCATATGTGCGCAAAGAATAAAGTAACACATTTTCTGTAGTTTTGGAACTGGACTATACGAATATACCACATGTATATAATAGCCGCCTGCTTACCGCCGTCGCCGCAAACGACGGCCGGCTGCGAACAGCATGGTACCATTGCGCTAACCTCAGATATTCTGGCCCTACAACCACAGACGCTGATACAGCGGAAGATTCGCCTGTGGTGTTGCCTTGAATCTCTTCGAGGTCATCGTTGAAAGTCTCAAAGCCTGGAATGTGCAGGCCTCGGTACTCTTTCAGGACGGAAAGTGCTCGCTGACAAGTCACATGTAATGGCGCAAACAGGCAAATGCCAACAAAGACATTTCAAGAAGATATTGAAACATGGGAAAATATTACACCTTGATGAATTCATGGACATAACGATACAATTATCATGTAATGAAAAGAAGGATAGAAATGTCTCCTTCCTGTTTTACCTGCACCCAGGGAGCCAGGCAAAAGTCCACTGAGCTGTAAGTTGCACCGAAGAAATAAGCACCACTGCTGCCACTGCTGCTGCCTTGTGCACCACCTGCATGAGCACTGTTGTCATTTCCAACACCAACCACTACAGGATCCATGGCCGCTGCGAAGTCCTTGAGCCCCATGAGGAATGCGTCGGAAGCAGCAGCCCGCGCGCCTCCTTTGCCACCGTCAGCAGCAGCATCTTCAGGCGGTGCCATGAGAAGCTTGTAGTAGTGCGGAATGATACGCTCTGAGGCAAAGGTGCACCTGGTTTAAGAAAAAGAAAAAAAGAAAATGAGATTCCATGCATTTGAGTGTGTGTGCGCGCCATATTTCGCGCAGAGTATCACACCTCAGGTCTACGTATGCTTGATACCCAGGAAAGGGTTTCAAGAACAAAGTCAAACGGCGAGATTGAAACAGAACTCAAGGTAGGCTTGGCCTGCATCTGGAACTGCACGTCGTCTTCATCTATTTCTTTTCATCTTCAATTGCACGGTAGAACGCACCAATAGCGGCATCGCGCCCGAGCCCCGGGGTCACTCAGTGGCGGCATGAGCGCGTTGAACGAGGCCTCCTCGCTTGCTGCTGGAAACGCTTCGTCTACGTATTCCACGCAGACCATGGACTCGCAGACTCGGTCGGATGCTCCGCGCTCAAGGGCCGGTATCAAACCCCTGGCACCATATTGCAACCCCCAAACAAGTAGCCGCACGTGTTACCCAAAGCTATCAATATGTAATACAAGCACCTCTCAAAGCCTACGAACACCTCCAACACCCACTCCAACACGCTACACAATTATCCCATCAGCATTATCTGCAAATGCTGATCCTCGAATAATGATAAGACAGCAATACTGCGACTTGTTCCCTGTGATTCTCGCTACTTTAGTTTGATGATGCCAATGACACGCACCTCGGGCTAGCGTTCACGAATTCTGGATATTTGGCGCGTTTTTCCTCCACGGTGAGGGCAATTTTGGTCGCACCGCTACTGCTTCCTGCTTCTGGTGGGCGATAAGGGTCAATTTCTATCCATTTGTACGGCGCACCTTTCTCTTCGAGCGCCGCCCATGCTCTCTGCACGAACCTGCGACACAGATTACGAGCTTAATTATCAAATTAAGTACGCACAATACATGAAGATGAAGCTACTGCAACTTCACAATCTACATAGACAGCAAGTTATTCATGTAAACTATTACTAGAGCAGTGCCCTTATGTGTGTATTCTACACGTTATACATGTGGAAGCAAGAAAGCCAGCTTCTTTAATAGATGGGCACTATGAACACTTACGGGCAAAACCACGCGCCGTAAAGAGTGATGGCAGGAGCAGGTGCATCGCCACCTGCGGCTGATTGTCGCGCGATAGTAGCTTCGCCGGCGATGCTGCCGTTATCACTAGAAGTGGATTGCATTGCTGCCATGCTCTAGACTAGAACGCACGATTCTACGGCACCGAGACGGAGCTGATGACGACCATCATCATCACCAGAAACTTACACTAGTATGGTATAAAAAGAAAAAAGAGGGGAAAAACACACTCAGTAAATCCGAGAGAAAAACACACAACGACGTCGATGTTACAGGGTGTTCCAAATTGTTACTACAGTAGTACAGTAGTACTGTAGCAGAATTCAATTTCGATTTGGGCCTTTCACCCTTTCTCCTTTCTAATTTCTAACACTCCTCATCATTCGTAAGCCTAAGTCCCAGGGCCCTTCGGTTTTTTCTAAGTAAGCCGATCTCCGTCGAAAAATTGGGTAGCCCCGACGGACCCGAAATCCCATTTTTTCGATCGTCTCTGATTCGTGTTTTTCTTTTTGTAATGGCTTCTTTGTACCACGGAAAGAGAAGAATTTGCGCAGTTTCATCCCAAACGGCCCTTATAAACGCCTTAAAAGAGCTCTTGAAGATGAAAATTTTCTAGAGCTCAGGTTTTAAAAATATTAGCTCTAATATAGTTTATAGTTTTTGTACACTACAAAATGAAAATATATCGTGTCGTCTCCACGGTCGTTTCGCCTATGACATTCTTGCTCTAATATTTACAAGACAAAACAATAAACTCAGCTAGCTAAAACTGTGTCTGAAACGAAGCTAGCTAATAAGTTCATTCACGCTTCGCGCGCT
>Ga0307930_1002191_pt1 | contig 15012 bp, 11 predicted proteins | sample OrgLakmetageno46_FD_203161 | JGI IMG/M metagenome (GOLD analysis project Ga0307930, IMG submission 203161) | Saline water microbial communities from Organic Lake, Antarctica - #46 | ecosystem: Environmental > Aquatic > Non-marine Saline and Alkaline > Saline | place: Antarctica: Organic Lake... | reverse complement strand
AAACAAAAGCGAAGAGAAGTGTGAAGCTACTATGAACATTAAGGCGAGGCACAAAACAAACCAAGGAGGGAATTTATGTCAGAAAGGCTGCTCGTTTGATGATTTCATCCAGGTGACCTTATCAATGAAGTTTGACCCTTTCAATGACCAAAGCTAAATCCTTACCCAGCACCAATGCAGCCGAAGGCCTCGTTGTGTCCACCATAAGCCGACCCGCCTTGGATAGCGTACTGGGACCCGCACTGCGGTCGATCATCAGAAGGAGGAGCTTCGTCGGCATGCCCACTAGACGCGCTGCTCACTATATCCCTAACATCACTACTGCGAAGTACTGTTGAGCCGTTGAAAGCACCGGTAGAACGCTTATTCACGGCGAGTCCCGCCATGAAAGCAAGAAACACTAATCCAGCCACTAGGAGGCAAGTGGGCAAGGATCTTCGTGTGAGGCGTACGCCTGGAAAGATCATAGACAGCGTAAGCCGCCTGGCCTTGTGATCGTCGTCTGCGAATGCTTCATCGTCGAGAAAACTGTTTAGATTGTCGTCGGGCAAGTCAGTTGGCCGCGGTGGTAGCATTACATTTTCCAAGTGTGCATCCATTAGGCCGCGGCGGCGTGGGTGCAAGTCAGAAGGGTGGGCACGAAAAGTGCCTGATGGAGAGGTTGGCGGCGGCGGTAGAGCCGATGAAGGCTGCCCGGATGGCTCTGCCCACCAGTCTCTTTCTCTAGTTGCAGGATCCCCGGACCCAACTTCAGACATCATTTGGTCACCTTACTATGTGTTTTCTATTTCAAAAAAGCTCGACGTAAAGTCTACGTCTAAGCCCGTCTAGAGCTGCTTCAATCGCGAGTTCGAGACGAAGTGTCTACGTACTCAGCTTTATGCTCGTAAAATTCCAAACTCCTAGAGAGTAGTCATCATAACGCCCCCCTTGAAAGTATATGAAGGAGCATGCTCTACGCGAGCTGAGCTCATTACTGTATCTGCATCTTAGGTTATTAGCTGAGCCAACTGTCGACCAAGGAAACCCCGAATTCCTGGTGCCAGGAATTCAGGAAATGATGGGTTCATCGGGAATCGATTACTGATTCAGGAATTTGTCGGGAAATTAGGGGAAGATAGCTAGGGATTCTAAGGAAATGGTACGTGGCCTAACATAAACCGTAAATCTAAGTCCTTACCTACATCCCAGGTGACCGTAAAATTACGTATTTTTATTTTTCTCGTAAAATTGCGGATTATTTTTCATTCGACTTACGAAAACGGCCAATTTGACCGTAAAACCGCGTTTTATACCAGGAATTTTCCAGGAAATCGTTGCTTTTTGGCCAGGAAAAGGAAACAGGAAATGGCTTTTTTCGACCAGGAATTCGGGGTTTCCTTGCCCCACTGCCCACACTGTCCCACACTCACCGATGCGCCTCGCACTAGGTCTTCTGGCATCGGCGACAATACTCTGCGACGCATTTCATGTTTTCAGGCCTAGAAATGTGTGCAAAGATAGTTTATTAAGAGCCTCGGAGAGCGATTCGGATATTGAAGCTTTAGTAGCCCAAGCTTTAGGAAAGGTGAAGGCAGCTGAGTCTGAGCTTGAAGCATCGATTCAATCAAGGAAGCAGTTCTCTGGGAAAAATCCAATGCGAGACGAAGGAAGCAATGTTAATGAAGAGGCAAAAGATGCTACAAGCAGTTCGACGCCTGCAAAGAAGGCGTCACCCGACGACAGCATCGGTTTCTTGATTGATCAGAATAAAAAGCTCAATGATAACGATTACAAGACGATATTTGATACTGTCGCCGTCCGCGGACCGCAGTGATAGCGAATGAGCCAGAGTCAATTACAGTATCGAAATTCTCATGTATTCTTGAATGCGCCCAATGAATAATTCAGCGGGCGGTTTTAATTAGTCTGGCACAACGTAGAATTTGTCCCTGTGCGAACGAGATCCAGAGAAGGAATGATCTATCGTATCGACAACTCAACCAATATTCCCTTTTTGCTAGTTACCATCGAATGGGCGGCTAGCAAGGAGTTAAGGAACCCAAATCCACGCAAGTAAAGTCCGGGAGATCCCGATGAACGATAAAGGCCACGCAAGTAGCAAATAGACATAGGCGGCGTTTTGCTTTTGCTTTAATCTCGAATGTCAAAATTTTATCATCCAAGCCAATTCCGTCGGCACTTCAGTATTGAGGTCAAGATCTATATGATCTATATGCACATTTCAAAAGTAGCAGTCATTATACGTACTTAACTCTTACTCTTATCAGCAATTGCGCTTGAGAACCCCATTTCAGAAATGGGTTGTGGATTGTGGGATAAACTCATGTGCCCGATAAAATTCCATTCGCCTTTGGCGATTGAGATGACAAGAAGGTAGTCGCTTTTCGATGGCCGGGTGAAGTACAAGCGGGTCTCTGTAACTCGGGCCTTCCATTTGCCGGCGCGAGAAGCAGAGGCCATACAACAGCGCAGTGACAACGCAAACCTGAGCCCAATTAGGAAAAAATGACGGTATCTTTACGCGAAGTGGCGCTTCTGCCGCCTTCGGTGAGGGTGCCAGGAGCGGCAGCAGCGGCGGGGTGGCGAGCGAGATTATGAGGAATTGACACGTCACATGCCTCGAGGTAATTCTTGAGATCATAGTAGACCTCTGAGTCCGCCTCGGTCAAGAAAGTCACTGCTCGACCTGATTTGCCAGCACGCCCAGTACGGCCAATGCGGTGGCAGTAAGCCTCCAGTTTGGCAGGCATGTCGTAATTGATCACCATGCTCACGTCTGGAATGTCAAGACCGCGGCCTGCCACATCGGTGGCCACGAGAACTTGAAAGTGCCCATCTCGGAAGTTTTGCAAGGACTCTTCACGTTGATCCTGAGACTTACCACCGTGCAAGATGGCAGTGCGGACGCCGGCCTTCTCGATCGCACGAGACACCATATCGCAGCGCTTCTTTTCGTTGACAAACACGATGATCTTGTCGTCGGGGCCGGGTCGGCAGGCGTCCACCAGTCGCATTGGCTTCGCAGCCTCGTTGACCATGTCCACCGATTGGTCAATCCGCAAGTTCTTGGTGGCCTTGCTGCGATCTCCGATGCTCACGATGGCAGGGTGCCGCAAGAAGGCCTTCGCCAGCTTCTCGACCGCGGGGGGCATGGTGGCGCTAAACATGGCAGTGACCCGAAAGAGGGCTTCCCCGCGCTTCGAGGCTTCTTCTTGCTTGTAGGCCTCGTCTTCGGCCTCGGACTTGAGCAAACCTGCCATGCTGTCGAGCACGAAGTTGAGCTCATTTTCGAAACCCATGTCCACCATGCGATCGGCCTCGTCCAAGATGACGTAATTGCACTGGTTCAGCACCAAATAGCGGCTCTCAATGGCGTCTTTCATGCGGCCTGGGGTTCCAATTAGCACTTCCACGCCCTTACGCAAGATGAAGCCCTGGTCCTCGATCGACTGCCCGCCCACCACTGACACCGTCTTATAACCCAGGTGCACGGCGAGGGCCTGGCACTCTTTTTCAATCTGTTGGGCGAGCTCACGGGTTGGAGCCATGATCATAGCTAGTGGGCCCTCATCTGCGAGCCTCTCCCGCCTATATTCTGGCAAGTTGGCGATGTACGCGAGCATAGGAACCGCAAATGCGCAGGTCTGCAGAAAAGAAAGAAGGGGAATAATTTGAGCATCACCAGACTCGAAATTCGTACACAAAGCACTCTATTCTTATCGAAATAAACCGTGACTACTGACCTTCCCGCTGCCTGTTTCCGCAATGCCAATGATGTCGCGCCATTGAAGGCCAATGGGAATCGCCTGCCGCTGAATTGGCGACGGCTCCTTGTACTTGAGGTCCTCGATGGCCTTCAAGAGCAGCTCGGGGATTTCCTTCGCTTCCGTCCAGTCGCGCATCGGCAGCGGCGCCCGGCCACCGCGCACCACAATGTCGTAATCTTCTCGAAAGATACGCCAGTCACGCTCGTTCATATCCCCAAGCTCTTTCTCTTTCCAGTGCTTGCCCTTTAGGCCAGATCCGCTCTCGGCGAGCTTTTTGTTTCGTGCTGCCTCAGCCTCCCGTAACTCTTCCCCTACACGCCGCCGTGCCCTCTCCCGATCTTGGATCTCTTGAGCAGTGAGAGTTCCTCCTTCGAGTTCAGCCTGCCGCTCCTCTGCTTGCCGCTTCTCGATCAAGGTCTTATTGAAGGCACTTTGGCGGCGCTGCTCCTGAAGGTCCACTCCAGCAATATAGCCGCGCCCGAACAATGGCTGCACCGCCATACGCGATGAATAAATGGGGTTTAAATCGTTCGACGTGTCATCGCCTGCTTCCCAATCGAATTGAAATATTTTCGAAAACTTTTCACTAGGCTTCACAATGTTTTTCTTTTTCAATTTCTTTCCCAGGTACGAATCGCGGATTTCCTGCAGCTCTTTTTCGCGAGCGCGATCGGTTACACCCCCCATGGTTGCACCATTACTGCTTGAAGCTCCACTGCGCGCAGCCTCAGCCGCTCGAGCTCGCTCACGTTCGGACGCCCGCGCCCGCTCACGTGCCCGTTCTTTCTCGCCGTCGTCTGGCGCTGCTTTATCTGCAGTTGCAGCCGCGCTCGACGACTGCTGCCGGCGCTCTTCAAGCCGTTGCAGGGCAGCGGCCTGTTGCCAGAGAAGGACACAGCATTGAATTCGAATCATTCAGAGGATCCATGACACAGGCTTGGGTACTACACATTATAAGCAGAACAATACCTGACGCTCGGCTTTGGTCATGAAGGTGGGCTTTGCCGGCCCTTCAGGCTCACTCTTCTTAGCCTTCTGCAGCCCCTCTTCTTTTTGCAAAGCTTTCATTTCTGCAGCCTTCGAAATTCGGGCAAACCTAAGTGCTTCTTCTTCCTCTTCTTGACTGACAAACACGGGCACTGAGCCTTCTTCGCCCTTCGGGCGCTTGTTTGGGCGATCCATCGGAAGCCTAGGTAACCCTGTGCGCCTAACTGAAAAAGTAGAATGTATATGAGCGCTTTGGTGTATTCACCCGCGTAGACTAAGTGCTACAAGCTAATTTGAGCACTCAAAAGCTCGAGGTGGCTCAAGCTTGACTACAAATCTCTGGGCAACTTGTAGCGTGTAAATCAGCAGCAAATTATAACTTTAGCCGCAAAGATTGGGCTCTCGGCTCTCAGCTCTCAAATTTGCCGAATGCTACTGGCTGGCTTCTGGCTTCTGGCTTCTGGCTGCTGGCTGTGCTGGCTTGTTGGCTTGGTTCCTTTGCTACTATCTGTGCTGTGCCTCTCTTTTCACTACTTTCTTACTGTAGCTACAGTACTAGCAGTAGCAAGTGGTCTGTGCTCCTGTGCTGGTGTGTAAATATAAGCTTACAGTCTTACAGTATATGTACTGGTGTGCTTCTGGAAAAATGTGTTTAAACGTGTTGACCCCCTGTACGACTACAGATAATATTTCCATCTTCCTCGATTCACGATCTTTTATACCATGGCAGTCTATGAGTGAGCTGCAGTGCGTGGTTGAGGTCTTTTTGGAGCCCAAAAGAAACTCATTATTGTTTTAGGATCATACGTAGGCAAGGAGGCATCGAAGTAGCCAGGACGACGCGGACGCTCGACACGCTTGTAAAGACGCACCAACCTATTCTTGTTAGAACTCGTGGCAAATCTGAGCTTTAAGATGTTTGGTAGTGCAAGCAAAGAAGGCGACGGTAACAGGCGACTCCTTCACGTGCGGGTCATCGAAGCTGACCTCCCCGGGCCACCGCGTGAAGTTTTCATCAGCGGTTCGCTTTTCCGCGTACATGACGACAAGGAGATCGACAAAGAAAAGGAAACGAGCCCTGCTTTCAACACCAAGGGCGGGGCAGAGAGCAAGCTACCCATAGGGTGGGAGTGCGAGTTCGGGAAGGCATTCAATCTTAACCACGAAACTGGTATACCGATTTGCTAGTTTTGCGGAACAGGCCTAGTCATAAGTCGCCGTCAGGAGATCATTACTTTACGACCTCCTTATGCAACGTCTTGGATAACAATTTGTCACCAGGGATTTAACTCTTTTGCATCTTTACGCCCTGTTGCCACAGGAAATCCTATCTTGAAGCTGGTTTTATTTTCCAAAAAGAAGTCAAGCACGGGTTTTTCTACAACGAAGGTGCCTTTCGGTGTCGTTGAGATTGAGCTCGACGAGGTTCCCTCAGGGCCAGGCGCGGATGAGTGGAAGGATCTCGAACGGGATGGCCCCGCGACGGCTGGTGTAGAGCCTGGACGGCTGCGAATGCAAGTTGGTTTCACCAGGGACGTTGAAGATGCGTCAGCTGCATCGTCAGCCGTGCTGCTCAATGTAGATCCCGAGCTAGAGGAAAGCGACGAGGACATCTACGTCAAGTTTCAAGAATATCTTGCTGGGAGTGGGAAGAAGAAAAAGAAGAAGGTCCCGGCACAGCTGCCGAAATCTGACTGCGTGGGGCTCGCTGCCAACCTTCTCCAATCGCGGTTTCCCCCAAAGGTCATAGAGAAGCGCTATGCAGCCTTTGGAGGCGGCAAGCACATGTCGCAAGAAGACTTCCTCGAGTTCTATAAGAGCATCAAGCCTATGGCACCCAACGAGTTGCAAGTGGTGGTGGTTCGCGCCGAAAAACTGCGCGCTGCTGACGGCACCACTTTCGGAGGCGCTGGATCGAGCGACCCTTTCGTGATGCTGCGCGTTGGGAGCAAGACGAAGAAAACGACGCACGTGAAGAAAGACTTGAACCCTTTTTTCAACCAAAAGTTTTCGATTTGTGCTGTGGATTCGCTGGTGCCGCTGGAAGTGCTTGTTTACGACTATGATGCATTCCATAGCGGCACCTTCCTGGGTCGATGCACGATTCCGCTCAAGTCGCTGATCGGTAAGGAGCCCGAGCTCCGGTGGTTTGCACTCAATGACGAGAAAGGCAACAAAGACCACACCACTCGGGGCTCCGTGCAACTGATTCTGAGATGGCGCCACAACCCTGACCCAGCCTTCAAACCCAAGAAATGGGAATTGAAGCCAAAAGAAGAGGAGGGGTCCGAGGAAGAGGAAGACGAAGAAGAAGTAGACATGGACCCTGCGAGCAACCCAGATACGAAAGCAGGCGACGGCGCCAAAGACGAAGAAGCAAAGAAGGCCAAAGAAGAGGCCGCGAAAGAGACCGCCTCGAAGCTGTCGAAGGAGCAAGAAAACTTCAAAGTTATCAGCGGCGACTACCAGATACACGTGCACATCATCGAGTGTCGAGACTTGCGGCCCAAGAATATGAACGGTACGAGCGACCCGGTGGTTTCAGTCGAAGCCTTTGGCCAAAAGCAAAACACCTCGGTGGTGGAGTCGACTCTGAGCCCGGTTTTCGACGATCTGCTCATTTTCAACCTCAAAGGCCTCGACAAGGACGAGTTCGAGGAAGGCACGGTGAAAGTGACAGTGAAAGACAGCGGCATGCTTTCGGACGTGATGATTGGCTCTTATGGCTTCGACGCGACTTACGTGTACTACCAGAAGGACCACGAACTGTACAACGCCTGGGTCGCCCTCATGAACGAGAAGGATCCGGCCGACGAAGGCGTGCAAGGATACCTCAAAATCAGCGTGCAAATCGTCGGGCCGAATGACAAGTTGAAGATACACCACGAGGAAGAAACCAAGGCAAAGACCAGCGACGACGATATTGGGTCGATGGTGCTCATGTAAGTTTGGTTGAAGAGGGGAGGTGCCTGAGAGTAGATTACCTCATTATTTTACACTTGTGAGTTTTTCCTCCGTGTCGAAATATTTCCTTCCGGCCTCAGACTCAAGGGCATGCGGTCTGCTGCAGTCTCATTTCTCCTGCATGCACCTTTCTCTTGTTGTTGACCGTAGGCCCCCCACGATAAAGAAGCAGCAGAAGTGGCTGGTGGTCACGGCTCACTGTGCCGAGTACTTGGTCATGCTCGACGAGGCCATTGGGGCCGCTGGCATTGATTTGTCATCTTCGGGCGTGGATGCCTTCTACAGGGTGGACTTTAGTGACTCCAAGGTCTCCTCGAATGTGGTCACGGTGAAGGGCAAGAGTCGGCACATGCTCAACCCCGAGTGGCACTTTGAGCTGTGGATTCCAATCTTAGTGCCAACGGCCACGGACAAGGTGAGAGGCACAGCTGTGACATGATGCGTAAGTATACGGTTTCTGGCGCGCTTACGCATTTATTCTACACAAGACAACAGCTTTGTTCTTGTTTATTTCAAATTGTTTAACAATCACTCCGCACCTCAACAATCAGGTGAAGCACAGCGTGTGGGACTATGATTTAGTGGGAGACAACGATATAGCTGGGGTCTTTTACTCGAGCTTTAAGGCTGTCAATTCTGCTGGCAAATTACCACCGGCCTGGCACAACCTTTATGGTGCGCCTACGCAGAAGAACAACAATATGACTTTGCGGCTTGGGGGCGTGAATTGGCGCGACAAGTACAACGAGACCCCCAACCTCGGCTCTACTTACAGGGGGCGGGTGCTGGTGAGCCAGCGGGTGCGGGACTCCCTTCCTGCCAAGGAAATTGAGGGAGACCGCAAGGTCGCGCCGTGGAAGCGCAAAGTGAAAGTGCTCGACCCCCTCAAGTACCCCAAGACCGAGACCTACGTGCTCAAGGCGGGCATCGTGAGCGGCTCGGAGTTGCCCAAACTGTCGTCCACCACCCTGGGAGGGGGCAACCGAAAAATGGGGGTGATGATCACCTGCGGCAAGTACGTGATTGTCACCAAGCGAGCGGCCAACAACAACGGGTGTGCGGATTGGGGCATCAGCGACGAAGTGAGCATGGAGCTGCCTCGCTTCGAGAAGTACCCCGACCAATTTCCCGACATCTTCGTGTACCTCTTCACCGGTAAAAATGCGATCGAAATGGTGCCGATGTGTTTTACGCGCATTAAAGCGGCCACGCTCTTCGAAGACGGGTTCGAGGGCGATTTCAAGTGGTACACACTTCAGGAAGACAAGGCCCTTGACAAGCTGCCCGATAAAATGTTTCCCGGCTGCCTTCTCTTGCGGCTCGGCCTCGGCACAGCTACTCAGGCGGCCGAGACGGCTGAGGCCTGGGACAAGATGGTGGGCAGCGAGGTTCTGAGCCAAAAAGTACCCTACATTGTCAGGGTGAACGTGATGATGTGCCGAAGTTTGCCAGCGGCCGATGACGACGGGATGATTGACCCGTACCTTCGCGTAAACATGTCGGGGTGTCCCGAGCAAACTTCATTCAAGAGGCAAAACACGCGCGATCCCATGTACTTCCAAACTTTTGACTTCAAGACCGAGATCAACCACTTGTTTGGGCTTCAGCTGGCGCCGCGGGTGTGCATTCAGCTGTGGGACACGGACTTCGGGTTTGGCGACACCTCTGACGACTACTGCGGGTGCTGCATGCTGGATCTGAAGGACTCCTTTGTGGACGCTTCCGAGGACATGGACCGGTACGTGCTCGACTCCACCGTTGAGGCCAGCTTGCCCAAGGACCTCCCCAAGACGGTGCAGATCTTCAAGCCGAAGAAAGGACGGTTGGCGGGGCACGAATTTCCCGACCCCAAGTGGGTGGACTTCATGTACGAGAAGGAGGGCGACGCGGAGGGCCACCTCCTTGCGTCCGTGCAGCTCATCCCGTCCTCGCCCGGCCACGCCCTCGACATGTCCCCACCGAACATTCTGCCCGACAGCCGTGAAGCTTGGCTTGAGATCACTACGCTAGGATGCCGCAACTTGATCCCCTACAACTTCTTGCCCATTACCTTGCCGCGGCTGGAGTTTGTGCTCGAGACTGCCGAGGAGACGATTCAACAGTCCACCCCTGACAGCAAGAAGCCGACACCGCAGAACCCCAACTACTTGAGGTACGACGTGCTTAAGGTCGCCAAATTCCCAAAGAAAGCTATTTACGCGCCGCGCTTGCTCATCAAGGCCTTCGACACGCGGCTGGGCGGTCTCTCAAAGCCGAACATTGGCAATTGCACGGTGGCGCTGGAGAAGAAACTGCCGTGGGACCCTGATTTCGTGGCGTTTGAGTCGAGCTTCGGGGTGCCGCCGCCGCCCGACCTCACGGTGAAGAAGGCCGAGGGAGAAGACGGGGAAGACGACGACGACGATGGTGACCTGGATGGATTTAACGACGAGGAAGGTGCGGTGGGCGGCGAGGATGACGGGGACTTGAACCTTAACGCGGACACGGTGGTGTTGGAGGACCCAGTGGGGACTTTCAAGGAGCGGTTGGCGGAGATTGCGGGTGACGAGGACTCTGGGGCAGGGGTGTTTGGGGCTTTAAAGCACTTGGAGAAGGAGCGGGCAGCCGAAGATGCTTTGCTGGAGGCCGCGTTTGACCTCTTTGACGAGGCGGTGGAGGAAGAAGACGAGCCGGATAAGCCACCAGCTTACATGTTAGGGCGGCAAGTGCTGGAGGGGCCGTTAGAAGAGGTGCTGGAAACCACTCCTTTCGAAAACTTCGACTTGCTCTTGGGCTCTGGCGACGAGCTGCGTACGGTCGGAGTGTTCAAAGGGCTGATTCGCATCATGGACCACGAGCCAACAGAAGAGGAGTCGCCTTTTGACCTTCAAATGCTTCTCAAGTCGCAAGTTTACAAAGTGCGCCTCTATGTTTTGAAGGGCATGAAATTCACTCCTATGGACCCGGGATGGAACGGGCGCCCCGGCAAATCCGACCCGTATCTGAAGGTGGAGCTTGGGAAGGAACTATACAACGGCCGTGACAATTACTTCGAAGACGCAGTAGACTGCGACTTTTACACATGCATTGAGCTCAACGCAGAGCTGCCAGGCGCGGGGCAGTTGGTGATCTCGGTGATGGACGCCGACACCTTTGGCTCTGACGATGTGATTGGCCGAACGGTGGTGGACCTCGAGGACCGGTGGTTCGACGAGCGATGGCAGGCCTTGGGAGCAGGCACCGAGTCCAAAGAAGAAGAAAACATGCGGTGCAAAGCGAAACCGCTCGAGTTTCGCACCATTCATCTGCCGCCCGTGACCAAGAACGCCATGGCCCACGGTTACTTGGAGACCTGGGTCGATGTGCTGCTGCCGGCGGAAGCGACGGCTTATTTGCCCGATGACGTAAGCTTGCCGCCGATTGCGACCTTCGAGGTGCGCGTGGTGGTGTGGAAGGCCAAGGACGTGAGCACGATGGACTCCATCGACGACATGAGTGACACTTACGTCAAGGCCAGCATCGAAGGAGTCGAGGCTGCGCAAACCACCGACACCCACTGGCGCGCGAAGAAGGGCAAAGCATCGTGGAATTGGCGCATGAAATTCGACGCTGAACTGGGCCACAACACGCGCACCATGAAGTTCCCGTACTTGAAGCTTCAGATGTGGGACAAGGACATCCTCAAGTACGACGACCTCATTGCCGAAACCGACCTCGACATTGGCCAGTACCTCAAGCGCGCCTACAAGAAAAACAAAGTCGTGAAACTCTTCGATGACGCCCTCAAAAAGCGCAAAAAGAAGGCGAAAGCGCCCAAACCTCCTGAGGACACGACGGGGTTGTCGAAAGAGTACGAGTTCGAAGAGACACCTCCTGCAGTCGCTGAACCTGCCACCCCTGATCCCGCTGCTGCCAACCCTACTCCTGCAACCACTGCAGCCACTCCGCCTCCTGATGCTGCGGCCCCAGATTCAACGCCATCTGCTGAAGCAGGTCAAGCAGCACAAGGCGACGGAGCAACCACTGCCACCGCTCTGGATGGCTCAGAAGGTGCTGCTGGAACTGGCTCGAACGCACCCGCCAAAGAAATTGAGTTAACAACCGCGAATCCTATTCACGGCGACTCTGGTCCGAGTAGTGCCGGTGGCAGTGGCGACGCTCCCGCTGAACCCCCCAAGGAGGAGAAGAAGGCTGCGAAAAAGTCGTCGTGGGGTTGGTGGGGAACAAAGAAGAAGGAAGCGCCAGAGGATTCGGATGACGAGGAAGCGCCTTTGATGAGCAAAGAAGACAAAGAAAAGGCTGAGAATGACAAGGAGGCAGCAGGTGTCGTGTCGTCTATTCGCGGGCTTCTTGGTTTAGGTGAGGACGACCCGCCGGACTCCAACTGGCTGCAAATGACGACCAAAGACTTCAAAACAGACACGCGCATTCCGATGGGAAAGCTGTGTATTTCCATTCAGATTTTGCCGAAAGCCGAGGCCCTCATCAACCAAAACGGCTTTGGGCGCCTGGATCCCAACCACACCCCTACTTTACCGCCGCCCACTGGACGACTCACCTTCAGTTTCAACCCCTTTGTCATGGGTAAGATTTCCCACTATGTCATCCTGAGACACTGAAACTGTACCATTTCTGGTGTGCTCTTCATGCCGCCAAACTAATGCTTCCGTGTCTGTTCCTAACAGGTTCCCAGCTGTGCGGGCCCAAATTGTGTTTCTACTTCACGTGCTGCCTGTCGGTTACGGCTATTATTCTCATCTCTGTCTTCTGCCAGCCCGTGATGAACCTGATCATCCAGCTATCCATCAAACTTTTCGTCTGAGCTGTTTTTTTGCGTGCACTCAACCACATCGTGATATGCCCGAAGTCCAGCCGTTTGTGGCATCGAGATTTAGCTGGGAAGTACAGGAGTAAGGGAGGTAGAGAAGTAGAGAGGTCGAGGGCACCGGCGGTGAACCGGGGAAGCACAATGCCATAGCTATCTGCTTTATATTTTGAGCCTCCATTAGTTGATTTTAATTACCTCATGCACATGCACGATCCTTTCGTGTTGCGTGGTGCCAATATTCGAAATTGTTAATCGGTAATCAGAACCATAAGCCATAAGCTATAGCCGCCTAGCCATAAGAGAAGACCATCAGAAATATGAGCGAGGGGCAATACGTTCAATACGTCATTATCTTAGCGATAACCATAGCGACCATGGTGCCTGACGTGGCACTTCGAACTTCTGTCTCTATCTCTGTCTCCACCTTCTGTTGCAGTAACAGCCGCTGTTGTTGTGTTGTTGTTGTGTAGCTGATCAGATACTTGGAGGCCTATACATTTATATTTATATCACTTCACTTCCGGCTTCGATAGAGAAGGGTGGGGCGCATCGCACCACTGCAAAGGATTCTTTTGCTGCTTTTATGTTGACACTCGATATATCAATTAGCCGGACTAACGCAAACCCAAGACCACCTTATTCTTGGCCTGGTAGCGAACGAGCTCAATGTTCAGAGGGCCAACGAGCAGCCCGGCTCCACAAGAGCCCACTGCGGGCGCCCCAGCTGCCGCGGACAAAGCTCCATCTACGAACAGGGTTCCAACTACCTCGCCCGGTAACTTCCGATGCACCTCGGCCGTAAGCCCACACCAGCCAGGGCCCTTGGCGAAGATGGCCCCACTAGCGCCCCGCACCGCGACACTTTGCCGTTCATGCTGAGGCACGTAAGAAGCGGACTGCGCCACAGCTTGAACATTCGCACGCAAACTTACTTCATCATCGATCTTCACACCAGACTTGGACGAAAAGAGCCCCGTAAAGAAGTCCCGCGCCTTCTCTTTGATAGGATCGTTTGAGATGCCAGCGGTGGCGTCTAGAGCCACATCGTGGGTGAGCTCACCTGGGCTGGTAAGCTTGGCTCGACCTTCGTATTTGAGAGCCCGCACAATTTCCAAGGCGCAATTGCTCTCGCTCAGCTCAATAGCTTCAACCTTCCCTCCGATGCTTGAGCTTCCCCATGGCCATGAAGCGAGGCGAACTCGGCCCTTCAGCCCGCGTCGCCGTGTGCTCAAAGTAATTTCTTCTTCTTCTTCTTCTTCGCCCGGAGTCAACTGAGAAGAACCACTAGCTTGCTTTCTGCGGACGGGTGCTCCTGGTATTTGGAATAGATCTAACGATGTGCCACCGCTGGCTCCGAAGCGATTGTTGGCGAAATGCAAGTTGGCGGTTGCATCTGTAGCACCAGGATGCCACGCGACGCGGCAATCGACCTGCTGAGCACTCCCTAAAATATTATCATGCTTGAAAACGACTTCGCCACACATGGCTCTGTCCGCGACACTGAATTTGACGCCTGGTTGAAAGAAGGCATAGCTCGGTCGCTCAACCACATCCAGGTTAACTCTAATATCACCCGACTCATCTGTCGTGAGGTTACGGAGAGCCATTTGTTGGAAGAGCCCGGCCGAACGCAAACGCTGAACATTCGCCTGACTCCACTGGAAGGGCTTCCCTGGCATTAGGCCGAGAGCGAAGGAAATGGTAGAAGGTCGAGTCACACCCCGTACACGCTCCAGCTCCACTGGCGCATCCTCGTCCGATGATGCGTTACGAGGCTTGGCGCGGTAATAGGCCACATTGATAGGTTCAACAGCACATTTGGCTTCTTTCACGGCGACTCGCAGGTGCTGGTTATCGAGCGGTGTGCTAATGGGTGCGATGCGAACGCCGTAGAACCCGAGGCTTTCGTAAGAGTTCGTCAACTCTTGAGCAAAACGCTCTGCTTGCTCCGACGAGAAGGCGGCGTTCAGTCTGCACCCAGCACGATCCAAGGCTGCCGCAATTTCTCTGCGTGGTAGAGTGGTGCCTTCTACGCTCACACCCTGAAGACGATTTTCGGGTGGGGTCGTATGCACGGTGCTCTTTGGTACTTCAACATTAGAATTGGTCTGCCTCTGCCATGGAAACAAAAATCGGCCAGGCAATCCGCCCAGGCAGCCCGGCACAGCTACGAGCGCGATTGGCAGTACCCTCAAAAGAGAACGATGCCTAAGAGCTTTCATGGTGTGGTTAAGGTTCAAAATGGCTTAACCTACTACTCTGGCAAACGTCTGCAGATGAAGGCTCTGGGTGCACAAACTAACTTCTTGCTTGTCACATTTTTTGCCAAAGATTCATCAATCAAAAATCAAAAGCAGTGCAGTTGTCATTAGGGAAGAAGTTGAAACACGGAAAATAGGAAGAAACGAAACATGGACTTTTCTGGAATTGTTTCCCGGGTGCACCGAAGTGGACGAGAAACCGGGGGAAAAGCACGACATAATT
>Ga0307930_1002190_pt1 | contig 15013 bp, 14 predicted proteins | sample OrgLakmetageno46_FD_203161 | JGI IMG/M metagenome (GOLD analysis project Ga0307930, IMG submission 203161) | Saline water microbial communities from Organic Lake, Antarctica - #46 | ecosystem: Environmental > Aquatic > Non-marine Saline and Alkaline > Saline | place: Antarctica: Organic Lake... | reverse complement strand
CGGCGATACTCTAAACACCCTACCTCACTAAGTTTGAGATCCCGGTTGCACTCGAAGCGTTTATAGCTTCGAAGGAGGTGCTGGTCCGCCGCCCAGCACCTCCCGGCATTCGCCCATTTTTGGAAATAAACGGTCAGTACGCCATACCCAGCCAAGCCACTAGCTGCCTCCAGCCGAAATGAACAGCCCAATCGCATTTCCCTCGGACTACATTCCGAGTGCACAGAAACCGACCTACGAATAAATATAGACCGACCAGATATCCCCTTACAGCAAGGACTAAGACGGTGTCTACAGATTGCCCCCGCGTACTGGTAGATAGCAGTGGCAGTGTTGGCAGTAGCAGCGGGCATTGGGGCAATACAGCAGGCAAAGCACCAATCCCTAGGTCCTTCCTCCTTCGTCATGCGCCATGCACTTGACTTCGGGACTTCGGAATACACCAGGGCCAGGAAGCTTACAGGGGGATTTTTAATGCACTTCCTTTATATCAAATGGAATTTCGTTCGTGGTTCGTTCGTTCGTTGGTGTCCGCCCTTTCTTTTTGTACTGTACGTACTACTGTATAATTCTGTTGTACATGTTCTGCGGAGTGCGCAACACCCACAAATTTCTTGCTTTTTGAAATTTTTCCGAGGAATTTGGCCAATGCCTCTCTCCCTCCTGAATCATTCCGCACTTGTATTGTTTGCGCAACGCACGCGCATTCCCACTTCTGCCCGCAGCATTGGCTTTTGTGCCATCTGGGTTTGTATTAGTTCGAGTTCGAGTTCATGTGCTTCAGATAAGAAAGCGGGCCACGGGCATAAGAAGGGTTACGCGCCACGGGCACTACACGGGGCACTCATCCACGGGCACCGCAAGGCCGCGAACAAAGGGGCACGGTGCTCCGCACCAAACTAACTGCACCTGAACCGCGCATCGCGCGGGCACCCAAACTTGTATCTTCCTATCTTGACTTGACTTGCTCGAAGTAATATCAGGTCACCAGTAGGCCCTACAATAAAACATCTGCCGTATTTTCTCCAGAATATAAGGCAAATACGTCGCGACGTATCCACTTTTCTACTGACGTCATCGTTGACACGTCATCAAATATACGCCTATATACGGCGTTTGCCATAAATTTAGTGGGAATCTGCCCTAATATAACGTAATATACGGTATTGGCGTATTGATTGACGTATTTGGTTCAGAATTTTGACGTATTTTTGTGAGGCCTAGTAGTCACCAGATACAGAGAGAGAGAGCTCTATGTTGTCGGGGTAGTAGGCAGTCAGGCAGTCCACAACTTAGCTCCATTATAGGAGGAGGTGCTCTAAACTAAGCAACGTTCTCTAATACCGACCGCCCTTAGCCCATTGCCATGCACCGTTAGACATACTGCGTTATCAAATCAAAAGGCTTTAGTACTTAGCTCCGTAATCTACCAGTTACATAACATGACCACCTCAATAATTTTCAACACACTCTGCTGAGCCCTAGGCTATAAGTCGTTACGTAGTTGCTTTAAGGAAAGAGGTAATACTTCAAGTATTGAGCTATGAACTGCTTAGCATGGAATTGAAGTATTACGAAATAGCTAGGAGAGCTTGTAGAAAGGTTGAGTGGATTGCGTGCTACATGGTTTTGGAATAGAATTTCTTGAACTAAGATTCTTGGTACAAGCTATCATCCGAACTTGCATACTTGAACAAAGCACAATGGCTCGAGTTATTATCGGCCTTTTATTCTATCTAGCCCAATCATTGACTTTGGCATTCGCCGGTACGCTTAGTCGCCGAGATGGCGATGGAATTCCGACACCGGCGCACCAGCGGCTTCAAGGAAGCATAGGACGGAACCGCGCAGACGTCGAGCACATGCATGGTGAGATGTTAGCATGATGAAATTCAGAGAAGCCCAGCCTTAAGTTTTCTTGATAACACGAGTTCTGTGCTGCGGTGTCGCCAGGCTGGTGGTGTGAGAAGTATGCCACCAGTCCGATCTGCGAGTGGGTCAATGCCAAGAAAAAAGGCGACGTGGCGAAGATCGCGCCGCCAAGTGCTGAAGAAGTGCTGAAAATGCACCACGAGTAAGAGGGAGTGATTCACGAATTGCGTGGCGTGGCTATTGCTATCTGAAATCTTTAAGGGGGCGATGTGTTCACGCCATGCGCCTTTCACTGCCCCCTCCCCCCATCCCACGTGTTTTGTTTTTTTTACACATGTAATGCAGGTACTGCCATGCCGGTTTAGACAGCAGTGGAGACCATTTTGTGACAACACCTTTGCCGATTAACTCGTCCTCGTTTTCATCTGCAATTGCCTCCCATCAACAAGACCTTTCCTTCGGGCATGCTCTGCCCGTGCCCGCGAGCAGCAGCGCAGCCAAACACAGTGGAAGGTTCTCATGCAAAGCGCACGACGTTGATCGCATGCAGGTGCATAAGAATCATTAGGCCTTCTGAGATCTGTTGAGAGCGTTTCAAAGGGTGCTTTATCGTTGAAAACATTCGAAAGCATAATCAGACAGCATACTGAAGTGCATTGGAGTACTGAACTCGTTCGTGTTTTCTTTTCTCTTGTGTGTGCAATTCTCTTTTTTTTTTCCTAATTGCATCTATTTGTACACAGGCTTGGTGGTGCAGAAGTCACCCTTCTTCACATGTGTGCAGCGTGTTAGCTCATCGCCGGAGTGCTTTTGCGACCCTTCTCCTTGCAAGGTTGTCCTAATGTAGCATTCCCCGCACTTCCTCCCTCCAATGCATGCCCGAACACGCAAGGAGGCACACAATGTTCAACGCTGTGATGTGAAATTCCATACCCGAGTGCAATCACGATGTGTAAAAACGCGCGCCTAGGTTTGGCGGGGACCGAAGCGTGAAGCCAGCGAAGTACGAGGGGGACGCGCCCGCTCCGGAAGAGCTTCACCGCATGCACGAGGTACACGTGGAACACTTCACATGTAGTAGGATACATAACACGCGCGTGCTCGTGCTTGCCATGCTTTTTTTTTTTTTTTAATTTTTGGGGGGTCACACGGCTTCAACCGTGCATGGTTGTATTTGTGCTAGGAGTGGTGCGAGTTTTCCAATCAAGCTTCATCGGAGCCTTGCCGCCGCTGGAGCGAAGTCAAAGGTGGCAACCCCGTAGCGAGAAATACTCAAGACAGCGGAGCTCACGACAATAGCAACAAGCTAGGAAGTGATTTAGCTCCATTCGTACCTCGTTACCAGCGCACGCCTCACTTTTGAGCAACGGAAGTTTAAATCATATGTCTGAATTGCTGTTTCGGGGAGCGCAGGTATTGACGAAATACGTTTTTACAGAAAAGATTGACGCCGGTTTATGATCGCAACGCACAGAACATGCGCTTTGCTTTGCCATTAACAAGCAAATGACTTTCGGAGTTTTGGTTTTGGGGTCCCCAATGCCATTACCTCCTAGGATCTAGGTAATATAAAAATCTCGAGCTCGTTGTTAATCATGCAGCATACACGATTCGAAATGCAAAATGCTATGTGGGCATTCTGGGAACCGGAAACCTGAACCCGTGCTTCTTTTTTAACTTTCATTGCTTCTGCGGGGTTTCAATCAAACTATAAGTAAACAAAAAAACCTGTTGAGGAAACAAAAATTCGTAAAATAAACAAGGGGGACCTCGCGCAGTTTCGTTTGTGCTGCCTTTTTGCTTTGAAGAGGCCGCGTCTGGATTCTTTTCCGTCCGCGTTATCGGTATGCAGTACTGTTTCTTTTCTTAATTCCCATCATGATTTTTCTACACCTATAAATCAAATGCAAAACACGGCCATTTAGTGTATTTCCTTTCAAAGTCTCCGCTTCTCTCGTCTTTTTCACTTTTATGCTTGCAGAAAAGACCGAGCGTAGTGAGCGCATGAGCAAAGGAATGCGGCTATACGCTATAAGGCGCGTGATAACTGAAAAGAAATATGGGAAAATCTTAGGTTTAGGGTTTAGGGTTTAACGTTCTTATTTCACATCACGCACCAGCACGATATAGTCGATGTGCACAAGTCCTAAGGATACAATTACTTCGAATCTCCTGTTGCAAGTAGGTCACCATATCCTATTTCGCGCACTTAAGCATCCCGGAAACACCCCGCTGGGTTTGAGCATTCGGCATGGGACATAGAACGAGATCAATGGCTTTCTATTCGAAAATGGGTCCTTCTGGTTCGTATGCACGAGTCAAATCTTATCTGGAAATTGAGCGTATCCCACAACAAACATGTGTAGGCCATTCCGCATTTGTTAGCCGCAGTGCTTCCCATCCTCCGCATGTATTTCAGCGCTGGACAATGTGCTCTTTACGGCAACTTCTCAAGAGCAGCAGCAGGAGGTTCCCCATGCCCTTCCGGCCAATGATGCTTGTACCTAATTGTGTGATTTAAAGTGGCAGAATTATCGTGTGTGAACAGGAACGAAAAGACATACATGGGAGAGGTGAGGGGCATTCATAGACAAAAGAGCATGTGCACCCTGCGATTTTGCTTTATGTGATACTTCAAGCTCTGGCTGTTGTTGCTTTACCAGTGCTGAGCAATCTCATCCCGGCGGCACACCCACACACTGTCCCCCAATTCCTGTACATGTGCGAGAAATTTCTGCAGTCCTGCTGCGCGGCCGGGGCGACCGGCGAGGCGGCAGTGAAGGCCGACGCTCATCATGCTGCAGTGGCCGCTGTGGCCCTCCTCGAGCAAGAAGTCGAGGCTGTCCTTGAGCATGGCGAAGAACTCGTCCCCGTTGCTGAAGCCATTGGGAGTGGCAAACCGCATGTCGTTCTCCGACAAGGTGTACGGCACGATGAGGTGAGGCCTGCCGTGCTCGAAGTTCCAGTAGGGCAAATCGTCAGCGTACGAGTCGCTGTCGTAAAGGAAGCCCCCCTCTTCCACTGCGAGGCGCCGGGTGTTTTGGTTGGGCTTTCCTTGGTAGAGCCCACGAGGCCGCTGCCCTAGGAGCTCCTGGTGAATGGCCACGGTCTTGGCGATGTGCTCTCTCTCCGTGGCCTCGTCCACATTTTGGTAGTCGATCCAACGGTACCCGTGACTCGCCACTTCCCAACCCGCAGCCACCTTGACAATTATCGGCACAATCACGATAACATCAGAGTGTGCATGCGTGGGTGAGTGACCATACGAGAGAGAGGGAGAGAGACGTCAAGTCGAATTCGTGCAGCACTGAGAGCTCGAGATAGAATCTATTACCATAGCTTTTGCCGCTTCAGGATTGCGCTCTAAGGCCATGCCCACAGCATAGACCGTGGTCGGAACTTTGTACTTGGTGAGCAGCCGGTGGAGGCGCCAGAAGCCTGCACGGCTGCCGTACTCGTACAAAGACTCCATGTTCATGTGACGCTGCTCTGGAATGGGGGAAGCTCCGACGATTTCCGAAAGCAACCATTCGGATTTGTCGTCGCCATGCAATAGGCAGTGTTCGCCGCCCTGCAGACAGGTGGTTTTGAATGTAGAGCCACAAAAGCTCAGAAGCGCCTCGGAAAATGGAGGAAAATCGTTCGAATGAATTCTTCTGGTTGCAAAAAAGAATAAACGCACCTCTTCGTAGTTGACCACGATCTGAAGAGCAACTTTCGCGCCTTTAGGCCACTTCGGATCAGGCTGTCATGGAGCACAAGCACAAGGACAGGGGCTTGTGTTCAATATCGATAGTAGTGCTCGTCCAGTAGCACAATAGGACTATGTGAGTCATACAGCGACCTACCCTGGCAGAAGCTCCATAGCCTGCGATGTCGCGCTGCGGTACTGCACCATACACCGCCTTGCCTAGGTCTTGTTCTGAAGCAGCAGCCATGGTTGAAGAATTAGTCTAGTAGCTAGTCTAGCTGACGTTTGGTGATTGATGGATCCGGGCAAGTAATAAGTTTATTCCCGACGAACTCAAATCATCGAATCATCACATGGCTGCATCATCACTGCATCAACATCCACATCCAGACATCAACGTACCGTATCACACGATCAGGCGACCACACGATGGTAACGCAACAAGATTGCAAGATGGCAAGATGGCAAAAATACAACTGCGACCACGAGCAGACCCGAGTGAAGCATGCGGATATGTGGGATGAAGGAACTAGGAAAAGACGAACGCCCCCCTCGCCCACAGCACTGTGCGGTTGCGGCTCCGGCTCCTTGTTCTTGTTTCTCGTGTCCTCGTGTAGTACTTCACGCTTCGTGTGCGCGCGTGTGGCGCCTTCAATTCCCGTCCCGGGTTCTTAGGCCTTGTGAATTCCGGCTTCTTTTCATTTTGGAAGCGTCTGTGCACTGTACTCGATAGCCCATCTTTTATACTATCTGGGCCTTAAAATTAAAGCATTAAGTTTAAAAGTTGACCTTTTTGTCGGTTATCGCCATCTCAATTACGGAGATTGAAGAATAGTGAATTAAATTCAAACAGATAGCAAAATCTCGGAAATTTAAGACTGAAGAAACAAAGGACTATACTAGTGCTAGTGCTGAGTCGACAGCCAAGTGAGATGAGTGTGGAAATCACAAATTGAAATATGGTCCGTGTCTTCATTACAATGGTCCTGTTCCCTCGAAAAACAGTGCCACTTCGCAGATATACATCATATTTACCGCAAACTTTGATGTCGTCACTTCACTTTCAAGGTGATTTGCCTCTGCGATGTGTCTTGAGCATATCCACATTTCTCAAAGAAGTCCTGCATAAAAAGACAGGTACAAAAAAAAAACTAAGGAGTTCAAGACTTCATGCTAAAGGACACCATGCATATCTCTAAACCTGTACGATGTCGCATTTTTTTTTCTAAATGGTGCACTACTCGCATACAAAAAAAAGATGCTCTCAACTGAAATCTTACATGGGCATCGTCACTGCCTTTGTTTGGATGAACAATCACCGCACGGACTCCCGCTGCCTTGGCACCCGCTCCCACCGCTACGAGAAGGGCCGTGCCTACTCTTATCCGACGACTCGACGGCGCCACCCACAGCGCATCCAACTGCCAGCAAGGCTCGAGGCTGAGAGTGTCGAAAGATGGATATGCCAGCGCAAAGCCAACGGCACTTTTCTTGTGGTGGGCGAGGAAGGCCACTGCCTCTCCTTGCTTGAGACGGGCCTTGAGGAAAGTTGGTGTCTCTTTGCTTGCTGGCGCTTCGAGCCTACAGAGAGAATGAGTGCAAGAGAAAGTTAATAAATGCACGATCAAAGTTTGATACATACCAGCCGAACAACACCTCACTGTCGACACTAACAACTTTCGATAGGGCCGTCTCATTTCCTCTGAAAGCAAATTCGTACCATGCTCGATACGCATCCACCAGTGGCGCTAAAGTTGCGACGTCACTTCCATTCGAGTTGACCTTCGTCGTTTCTATGGGTGCTGTAGCGGCCTCCACTGCGCCAGTGGAGGGAGAGTCCGCAGAGGAGGAGTCAGCCGAGGCCTGAGGTGGTGCTTGGGCGAGAGAAGGAGGAGGTGGAGGCAAGGCTTGCTTCACAGCATCGGTCAGTGCGGATTGCGTGCGGCCATCTTGCTGGTCGTATATGCGATTCGCAAGCTCAGGAAAGAGACGATTGAAGGGAACAAAAGCAGCCCGCGCCGAGGCCCGCACGCCAGACGATGCATCCTTGAGAGCGCGTCCTAAAGTGTCTTTTAACACGTCCGCCTCTTTCTTCAGGTAGACTTTGCCCCAATAGTCTAGCATGAGAGGAATGTATGACACTAGAATTTCGCGCAGCTGAGACGACTTGGTAGAGTTGGCTTCACGACAGATCCATGCACACCCTTTCTTGATGCGCACCAGTGGCAAAAGCTCTTTCATGGCCGTGTTCATGTGATTCGAAATCACCCGAACGCCGGAGTTCAGAGTCAACGAGATGGCTGGTAAAAGTTTCAAGAAAAAGTCGGAGCTAGCATCCCTCGCTGCTCCTGCGAGTGCAACCAGTGTGGCGCCCACCTCGGCAGTGATGTTCGACCGAAGGTCTTTAACTTGCTCTTCAAGCGGGATAAACAAGATGGTTTGCATCAGGCGCGGTGTCCATACGTCGGGGTTATTCTGCGCAAATTCTGGCTGCCTCTCAAAGAGCTCGGTTAGGCTCCGAAGGGCATCGACTCGACGTTCCCACAAATCCCCGGGGTTCGCGATAATTTTATCGCAGCACTCGGAAGCCTCTTTTTCGAGTTTGGAGAACTTGTCGTTGAACGAGTGCTTTGACTTGGGCGGTTTGTTGCGGCTTGGAGCTTCACTGCTATTGGCCGAAGTTCCGTACACAGACTTGCCGACTTCCATGGCTCCACCCCTTGCCGGCATGATGGCAATATCTCAGTGCTTTACAGGACTGTTACCGTTCAAGTAGGGTGCCGATGGAAATTGTTCCAAGAGTTCCTATGCCCACGCTCCTCCTGCTAGTGACGCAGCACTTTTCGTGGAATATTATTTTTAGACGTCTACCATTTTTGTTCATTTACCTGCCCCCAAAGGGGAAGCAGCAAAATCTAAAATGAACTACAGAGAGTACAGATGATTTTTCAACTTTACAACAAGAATGGAATGAGCTCACGAGGTCCGAGGCCCGAGGTAATGGCTGTGCTGCTGTGCGTCCGACTTTAAGTCTTATGGTTTGTAATAGTAATAGTAGGACTAGGACTAGTAGTTGCCAAAGTAGAGCTCTGAAAAGAGCTTTCTAGCAACAGCACTACTGTAACTAGACCAACCAACAACTAGCCAGCAGCAACGAAGGCGGGAAGCTGTAAGCTTGTGATACTCTCAATAGCGATTTCTAGTCTTGGTCGCGAGTTGTTTCCAGTGAAGACTATTCAGGAGACAATAACTACAGTAGTCTAGATGTGCTGTAATTTGCGGTGGTGAAAGATGAGGAACTCGTTGGTTATAAGTTCACTGCATCATAAGTCTATATAACCTCGATGTAACCTTCGGTGACGAGGTGGAACTACACAAGTAAAGCCCTTATAAGATTCGGAGGTCAACGAAAAGAGTTGTGCACCAAGCTAAATTTATGCTGCACATTGGCTACTCTAGAGGATTTATAATATTCTTCGCTACTTTAATAAGCGGCCTAGCATTTTTTACGGTACTGCTTGATGTAGACTCTAGGAGTAATCCTCTTGAGTACCTACGCTGGCATCGTAGACTAGCCTCTCAATTGCCGTATCATAGGAGCTTTGGTGCCACCACTCCAACAGACACAGCAATGAGTGCCAAAAGTAGCCCAGTTCTTCGTAGCCCTCCTTTGCGGCGCTCGCTGACCACTCACAAAACCATCTTGAACAAAGCGTGGGGCCTCTTCTATCGCAACCCGGACGAATGGGCAAACTATCGCTTGGGAGACGTTGTGAGCGGGTACATTGCCGGCACGCGCGGAAGAGCTCAACTATTGAGAAAATATGAACATTTGTTTCCGACCTCGATTGCCACGGAATACTTGCATCGCTCAAAGGAATGGAGCGACCATCAGTTGCTGAGTCAAATCATTGAGGAGCGCGCAATACGAGCTTTGAGTGAGCAAAAGACTGCTGGTAGTAGGTCAGAGCTTCTGTCAGTGACTCCAAGTGCTGATACTTTAGTGGTTCACTTCCGACTGGGGGACACCGCAGGAGCTTCCGGGGATAAACTCTGGGCGAACGGCGGGAGCAGAGGCGGTAAATTGTACGTCAAGCCAAGGAGATACTACGAGGAAGCTTTGACAGAGGTGCCCTCAAGTGTAAAAAAAGTAGCACTCATTGGGAGTGCGAAGCATGGCCTCCACACAACAGCACGCCAAGCAACCAATAGCGCTCGATACATGGCGCTCGCGCAATCGTGGTTTGAAGGCCGAGGCTTTCAAGTAATATCGCGCACTGATCGCCCTCCGGATGATGATTTTGTGTATATGGCGTCGTCGAAGCACTTCTTGTATGGTGGCGGAGGCTTCAGTCACGTGGTTGGAGAATGCGTTCAGATCTTAGGTGGAAACGTCTACGGGTCGTACTTCACGAATCAAACATTTCCGCACACATGAATGGATGCCAAGGAAAGTTAAAGTTGTCCCTTTTCTCGCGTTCCATTCAAGCCTTCAGCAATCGGGCCTTCAATCCAAAATAACGAATTACCACCTCCAATGTTCAATGTATAGTTCAGTGAAGTAAGAGGTCTGCTGTTCTTGCCACCTGCCATTCCAAGACTAGAACTTGGCCTAATAGAAAACCAAATGCCAAATGACACAGGGGCCGGTGCTGCGGTTTCCTCTACTGCGAACTAACTACACCTACACCTACACCAGGGACCCCCCTTGTTGCTTATGACTTACTCGAGCGCCGTGTGGCAACTTAACTCGGCTCTAAAACTATATGGTATACAAATATATTTCATTTCAATCATTTCATATGTTCTAGTGTGGCTCCAGGTTCTTGTGTTTCCTTGTGCTTATAAAACACATCTCCTGGCTCCTGGTTCTACTGTAGTGCAGTCCATAGAGCAGTACGAATTTGAGACAGTCGGAGTTCGCAAAGAAATAGGCTTAATTGCCTCTATTTCCTTCAATTTTCCCAAGCGCTAAACTTTGATTGGATTCACGCCACAAAAGGCCAATTCCATTCACTTCCTGCTGTGCTTCTCACAGGGTGGTTCCAGCGGCGTCTTTCGTTTCGTCGTTGTCGTTGTTCAAGGTCTTCGACGGTGCAGCAGCCGCCTTGCGATTCTTACTTCGGCCTTTGGGCACAATCACCGCCTTGAGAACATGAACAGACATGAAGTGAGCGTTCAAATAAAGACGCGAGAAATAGGAGGATAGTTCAACCAACGAAAAGTAAGCAGCCAAGTCTCTATTCTTACCTCAAAAGCTTCGACCCCTCCCGGGCCAAAAGCTGGCAGCTCACTTGGCTCGTCATCTACACCGCGGTCTGACGGCTTGTTGCTAGGGCGCGGTGGCGTGAATGTGGGACGCGACGCACTCTCAAGTTCGCGATCGTTAGCACTGCTGAGCAGGCTGAAGGTGGGGATAGAGGGCATGTCCAACGCAGGAATGAATGCACTGCCACTGCGCATCAACGAGGAGAATCCAGCAGAACGATCCGCCGAAGGTCGATGCGGTGCTCCTTCTCGGCCTTTCTTGGCGGTTCGGACGAATTCGCCGAGCCGGCGCCGAGCGGCCTCTTCCATCGAGACCTCAAGCATGGCAGTGGGGAGGGCGCGGTCAGCAGCGGGCAGTGCCTGAGGCCCTCCTACGGCAGAGAGCCTTCTAGCGGTGGCGGCGCTGGTGGTGGAGCCGTGCGCCGTTGAAGAAGGGGAGGTGCGGTGGTGCCGAGACCGGCTGGCGTCGCCCTAATATAAGATCCATGAGATGTAAATTCAGTGAAATAGGCGATTCTTCTCTGCGCAGGACAACTACAATTTATATGTACCACTACGCGAAGCACTTTCGTGATGAAAAATGCGTGTTTCAAAGCTCTCACCTGCATTGCTTCTAGCAGGTCGCATGCGTGGCTGAATTGCGATGGTTCCAGCCGCCGCCGCTGCGCCATATCCAACAGGAACTTGAGCTCCGCCTCGGCTCCGAGTTCGCCTGCTCCTGCTGCGCGCTAATATAGTTGGAGGAATAAAAGAAAAAGCACGCCATGCACAGAGAGGAGAAAAGTAAAAAAGAAGTGAATTTGGAATAAGACTCTGCTAGTCATGGACTATCTATCATGTTTTGATACATGTATGCACACTTTTTTTGTGCACTTGGCTCACCGTCGCCTCTGCGTCTTGCTCTTGTTGCGCGAGCCTGGCTGCTTTCTTCTGCTCCAACGACCGGCGCCTCTCCACATGTAACTCGTCTAACATCGCCATGGAATCCTGCATGTTGTTGGTGGTTTCCTCAAAGATCACGTTGCCTTGAATCTCGTCGAGGAAATGGTTCAGAACTGGGCAGAAACACTCGGACATTTCCTCCAGCGAGATCTCGCCGTTGAACTGGAAGCAGTCAATCCGCATGAAGAGGGTCTTCATTTGGTTCTTGGGCAGGAAGAGGCCAGCGACGTTCATGGCTTCGGTGAATTCCTGCAGAGTCAAAGAGCCGTTGCGATCCACGTCCCAGGCTTCGTAGGCGCACTGCACGATCTCTTTGAGCTTCGGAGTGGTTGGCACGAACACATGCATGTCAAAGTCCGGGTCGAGAGTCTTGTAATTTAGCAAAATCTTCAACGCCACCTGGAAGTGTGCATGCACGAACACACAACATTGAATGCATTCTTTTCCCCCCCTTCCTCCTTCTCCCTCTCACTCCGTCACCTGTTGGAGCAACCGGTCGAGGTCGGCTACATGTTCCACGGTTTCTCCCACGAGGAGCGGGTTGATGACGCCCATGGTGCGGATGGTGCAGTACTCGAAGGTGACCAGAGGGTCCAAAAAGGTGTTGGCGATGATCACCGTGATCAAACCCACCTGCAATTATACATGTGCACATGTGCATAGACATGATATTAAGGTTGAGATGTGAGAAAGTGAGGGCCAACTCATGAGGGAGCTGGAAAAGTCACAGCGCGCCAGAAAAAGGGCCAGTCAATCTTAAAACCACGATGAGCACAAGTGCTGAACTCAAGCCTAGAAAGGGTGTGCACACTCTCACCAGATTCCCAGAGCGAGTAATGGTTGTCATGTTTTCAGCGATGTGCGATTTGCTAATGAAAGTGCAGATGAAGATGGCGATGTAGAAATTGGAGACGAGCCTGAGCGCGTCGATCAAGCGTCGGATGCCCTTGATTGATTTGCCGGGAAGTTCCGCGCGCACCACCTAATATAATACACGCACACAATCAATGCGATTGAGACTTACGAGAAAAAGAGATGTCGTTTAGAGACAAGAGTTTTGGAGTGTGCGAGATAGAGGTTGAATACGGCTAATCATTCGGAACTACATCCAAATACATGTAAGTCAACAACAGGTGTGCACCGCATGCTATTTGCTAGTATACATGAGTTGAGCATCACACCTCGTTAATGTGAGCCGTGTCGTCATTATACCACAAATCGTTCGCCAGTAACGCCTCGTGAATCTTGCGCCCGTCGCTGGAGTGTTTCGAGTTGATTCGCGAGCCATGTTTCGCCATCGTAGTGGCGGCTCGAGCGCGCTTTCGCATCACTTTCTGCGCTTGCTTCTCTTCTTTGCTCTTGTTGGCACTTTGGACTAGCCTCGTTGCTCGTTCGGCGCCAGCAGAGGCACTGCGCTTCACCACCACGCCCACTCGCTTGGCCTTGCGCTCCATGTTGGCCACCTAATGTAGTACATCCCGTAGTAAATACGAGGCAGGTTGTCACATGGCAATTATCGCATGAAGAGAGAGAACAGAATAAAAAGTTAACACTGGTGCAGGCTCAAGAGGTAGTAAACCACAATGTCTTCACAAGTATAAAAGAAGAAGGTTTCGTCGTCATAGTTCCTTTTTTTGCATTACCGACGAAGACCGCTTTTTGACGCTCCGCACATCGCCGTCCACTCCATATTCCACGCCTTCTGCCTCTTCGTTGGACTCTAAGCTGCGGCCTCGAGAAGAACTTCTCGTCATGGAGCTGAACCGAAGCCTGCCTCCGCTGCTGCCCCGGTCCTGGCTCCCTTCACTCCCAGCATGGGACATCTTGTGCTCTAGTTCAGCTGTGGCTAGCTGCTTGGCCAACAATTCCTTGCGCTTCTGGGTCATTTCTTCGAGCTCTTCAGCGGCGACGTGGCGGTTCTCTTCCATGAAAGGCCGCAAGTCCAGCAGTACTTTGGCGAAGGACCTCGACCGCCGGAACCCCCCATTCACGACGGTGGAAGCGAGGGAGCGGTTGAAGCCTGAGTCCGCGTGCCCCTCGCCCCGCATGTGCTTCTCGAAGAAATGGTTGATGATGGCGGTGGAGGCCTTGGTGCAGATCCGGTGAATGTACAGGTAGGCCGCGAAAATGAGGAACCCCATGAATCCGTAGAGAAAGACCGCCCAAAACTCGGGAATTGAATCTCTCCGTGTGGGATGGCGAAAGTACTCCCACTCGTAAGGGTAATGCCGCACGATGTACTCGACAAACACGATGAGCACCACGAGAGAGACGTACGACGACGGCAGCAGTTCCACTAAATCAGCGGTTAACGCGTCTAGGCTCACGCCAAAGTAATGGGGGAAACTGAACTCGTTCGGCAAATCGTAGACCGACAAGAAAATGTGCCGAAAAAGCTATAGTTGTTATTGTTGGCGATGGGCAAACAATCGCACAGGTAAAAGGAAAGGAACAAGAACAGAAAAGGTGAGTTCGAGCTATGAAACGGACAAAAAATGGGCCAACGGAACTATTTCTAGCGTGAAGAAGTGGGCGCATTTATGCGAGCCTCAGTGAATGCATGCAGACAGAAACCCCCCTTTTCCTATGAGGTGGAATTGTCGCCACCTGCATGCGCACGGCCGCTCGGTTGAAGGAGAGGAAAGTGAACGACGGGCACCAGGACCGCGCCAGACTCGCGTGGGCTGCCACCAAATCCTTGGTTGGTAAATTGCAGGCCTTGAAAGTGAAGGTTTTCACGCCAAAGTTCGCCACGCACGCCCACACTGACTGACAAATAAAGGCCATGCCCTGTGCGAGGGAGTACGACAAGGAAGGGTGTGCGAGTGTGAGAAACGAGGGTCTGGCAATTTGAATCAAGTGGCGCGTTAGACCAAAGGGCAACAAATTCGATGGTAGAAACGAACAAGAGCGCTTACCACGAAGAACATGACAAAGTCGGCGTATTCGAAGGAAGCGATGAAGTCATCGGTGATGGTTGGGTCAGTGGTCACGAAGAAAATGATAAATGCCACAAACCCCAAAAGCATCAGCTCGCGGTACCTGCACAGTTGCAGTTGAGTGGGCAAAATCAAGCAGCACGAGACAAAGCATGAAGTGGAAAATTTGAAAGAGCATCAACGACAAACTCAGCCTAGCGCACTAGCCACACAGCCAGATGATGCCACAATACGAACGTCACAATACGAACGTTTTGTGGAGGACTGCAGCGTAGACGGTGCCACGAGCTTCTTTTTCCAG
>Ga0307930_1002185_pt1 | contig 15034 bp, 9 predicted proteins | sample OrgLakmetageno46_FD_203161 | JGI IMG/M metagenome (GOLD analysis project Ga0307930, IMG submission 203161) | Saline water microbial communities from Organic Lake, Antarctica - #46 | ecosystem: Environmental > Aquatic > Non-marine Saline and Alkaline > Saline | place: Antarctica: Organic Lake... | reverse complement strand
TGCAATCTTTTTAGGTGCTATGTGTTTGCTCACTTCAATTATTGGATATGTCTCATATGACCTGCTATCAAATAAATCCAATATCTCATAAACTAAACCTGTATCCATCAAGTAAACTCTAACTGGATCTTTGTTGAGTGGATCACGCAATGCACTTCTCATAAGCAATTGATAGCAGTCATATCCACTCCAACTCATCATCAATGAGCGCCCACTTAATCCGTATTGACCCAATAAGAAACTACTCAGATAGTCATTTGGTCTAATTGCACTCATCCAAGCAAACTCGTGATAATGACACTTGTCATTAATCCCGTGAGCATTATGTGATAGCTTTTCAGATGTAAAGTGTTGATCAACTAATCCATTGAAGTTCTTGTTATCCACAAACAATGCAGGTCCAGTTGCGTGTGTTCTAACACAATCATTAATCAACTCATCCCAAATGCTATTGTGGGTCTTAGCTCCAAGTGAAAGATTAAACTCTTGATCACTGGTGTAAAGATGCAAGGGAGCACGATGTGGTTTAAACTGTCTGTAAGTAGTATATTCTATTTGAGATGATTGCATCCAAGCACACATCAATGTCTTTTCAAATGCTGCTGCCGCTATCCAAACAGACTGCCAATGATCGAATACACAAGGATTAACTTCAACTATTAGTGTGGCAGTGTCTTTGTAATCAACCATTAATGATTGACCCGTCTGCCAAGTAGCCCACAGTCTTGCGTTGGGGTTTGATATTGCACGCCACTCTTTGGTGTTTCTCAACCACTTGGGCGGTGTGCTCTTAACAACATCCAATCGAAACCACGGTTGTATCTTGCCGTGGGGTTTCTTTGTGAGTGTGTATACTTCAGGATCGGTCCAAGAGAATACATTGTCAAACTTAAAGTATTGACGTCCCGCGCTGTCAACAAGATCCAACTGTTGTAAGCTAACTGGCTTAAATGCTTCGTCAATGATCAACTGTCTGTTGACGCGATGATGCGGCTGTATTACTGTGCGATTCAGAAATGCGTCGTGGCTCATTATTATTACAGCCTCGTCGCGAAAGAACGCTTGTTCTAATTGAACGCCTACTGTAGTGCGAGCCAGTTCTGGATGTATGGGGTCTTCTTCGCTGCTTATTACTGCGGGCGACACAGCCAGCGTTTGAACATATTCGTGTTGAAGTTTGTGCGAGGGAACAACTACAATTGACTTGATGCCCTTTAACAGGTTTTCTTTGATTTGCTTTCTTATCTGATAAGACTTACCAACGCCGGCGCCGGCAGAGTCTACTTTAATCTTATTTGCCATTACTAGTTCTCCTTTAGTATATTATAAAGTATTTATCCGAATCTGTCAACCACTAATTTAAAATGACAAAAAAGCCCTTACACGGAGAAGTAGTAAGGGCTTGGAGATTAACTATGAAGAAGAAATAATGATGTCATTTCTACAGAGTATTTATGTGAGGGTGTGTAAGTAGTTGTATGAAAACACCACCATTTATACTTGAACAATTAGAGTTTGGTAAACCCAAGCCCGACGGATTCATTCACGTTAAGAATGTGTTGAGTAACGGTCCTTGTGAAGACTGCCAAAAACCTCTTGTGAACACGCGAACGGTAAAGCACCAATGGCGTGGGAATCATTGGGAAAGCAGATGCAGTGTTTGCAAAGTATATCTAACACCCGACGGTGAGAAAACCCAAAAGATAGTGGCGTCAAAAAAGAAAGGATAAATAGTTGTGTGCGTAATAAAATAGTTACTGCCATTACTGTTTCTCCGGCGCACATCAAACCCGTTTACATCGCGTTGCGGGTTTTTTAACGGCTATACAAAAGCAATCAATATAACCACTATTGTGCTCAACAAACCTGCAATCACTGTTCCAGCTGTGCCAATCAATATTCTGGTTAGGCTCTTATTGCTTCCTACTATTTCCGTGTGAACTTGTTCAACCTTTTCTTCTATTTTGAGTAGCCTAGATTCTAGGTTCAAGTAGCGATGTTGACACAGATCCACGTGCGCTTCCAAATTAGTTTTCTCAAGGGCAGACGGCTCCAAAATAACCCTCCTTTCATTGGTTCTTCTTTCTCGTCCGTAAAAAGGCATTACGCACTTCTATCAACTACGTTAAGAGAGAAGTTACGGCTATCAATCAATCCGTTGTCCGTAGTTATCAAGGCACTTACTGTATAAGTCTTGCCCGATTGTCCTTGACTCAACTCCACATAGGTTGATAGATTGTCTGGACCAACCCCTTGACTGTTGATAACAACTGGAGCGGGATCGTTGCGTCTGGCCTTAACTTCATATACTGCACTGATTATAGTGTCGCCTTCGTTGAGCCAATCACTCCAATCAAATGTGTATATCAACTGTGCGCTTTCAGCCTTGTCTATTTCAAGTCCGTTGGCTGTTTGAGTAAATCCGCTTCTGTTCATACTATTTTCCTTATGTTGAATGTGCGTGTTTCTTGATGTATGTTAAACACTGTTAGTTCGCGTGTGATAGCATAGTTTCTTAGTTCGCGTGGCACCACATACACTATTTGAGTGATTACAACTATGCGTCCATTGGCAGTTAGTGTAAACACCGCATTTAGGTCTGCGTTAAACTGTGCTATCACCCCTGCTGTGGCATTGACATTAAACTGTGCGTCCAAGGCCACTTGTGAATCTACTAGCCTAACAGCATTAGCGTCAACTCCAAACTGTGCCACACAGTCTGTCACACTATCTCTTAGTCTTTGTGCGGATACAGCAACATCAAACTGTGCGTCCAAATCACACATTACGCCCGCAATCTTATTGACTGTGCTTGTGACGCTGCTGGAAACTGCGAGGCTGGCTGCTGTTGCTCTAAGACGCTGTGCTTGCGCATTTACATTGCTTTCGCAAGCCAATACTGCACCAGTATTTTTTACGCGAGTTGCTTGTGCAACTATATTGGTAGAAACTGTGAGATTAGCATTGGCTGAACTTATTTGATTGGCAGTTGCATCAACAAGGGCAGTGAACGCCAAGTTCTGCTCGTCCAAGTAAACTACGCCGACCGCATTTGATACAACTGTAAACTTGGACAACAAGTTGGCTGTGATTCCCACCACATAAGAAGCACTGCTGGTTGCAGTGGCGTTTACACTAAGGTCCGCTGTGATTCCGCGAATCACTTGAGCAGTTACCAGCATTGAACTGGTTGCATTTAAGTCCGCAGCTATACCACCTTCAATCTCGCCCACATCTACACTTGCTGTGAACACTGCGTTAAACTGTGCGTTAACCCCTCTTAGACGTTGAACAGCGGCGTTGACATCAGTGTTACATAACAGTGTTGCCCCCGCATCTCTTATTGAATTGGATGTTGCTGAAAGAGCGAACGACGCAGACAAGTTCGCATCAAAGTCACGAACTATTAGTGGTGTAATGTTTAGGCTTGCAAGAGTAGATATGTCAGCAGTGGTTGAACGTATGAGATTGGGTTGTGCAGATAAGACGAAGTTAGAGTCAAGGTTAGAGGTAGCATCAACTGTTTTAGCTGCTTGAATATTCAATGTTACAATAGTAGACAGAGTCACGCTGGTGCTTCTAATGCGTGCCACATCCGCAATCATAGTTGAACTAACTGTTAACGCTGTTTCGCCAACCTTAGTAGCATTTACACTAATACTTGGACTGAACACACTGGTCATATTAACAGTGCCTTGCACTATCTTACCAACGCTTGCTGATACTGTTGATGTAACACTTAGATCACTAATAGTGCTTCTAATGCGTTTTGCAGTTATTGTTGCACTTGAGATAACACTTAGATCACTATTGGTTTGTCTAATGCGTTTTGCTGTTGCTGATACTGTAGATGTAACACTTAGAGCGGCACTGAACTCTTTTACTTCTCCAGGGGGGTCGTAAGTAGTTCCATTGTCGTCGATAAAAGTAGTGTTACCATAAGTGTCGTCCATATGAAGCAACATAAGCGTGTTGGTGTCATTTCCATATGCTACTGTTGGAACTGAGAAATTACTAGTCCATCGAGCAACATTACTAACTCTAAACTCATCTATATACCCGCGGTAGTTTAAAGTAGCAATTCTTCCTACTTTAAAAACTCCTAAATCGGGCAAAGATACACTGCTGGTCCAGGACTTCTTAAGAACACCGTTGTCATAGATACTGAAAGTATTTCCTTGACGAACAAGTGCTACGTGGTTCCACACGTCGTCTGGTAAGAAAGATCCAGTTTGTTCACTAAATTCTAATGTGCCTGTTTCATCAGTTGCGACTATTTGAATAGTGCCGCCCTGCTGTGTAGTAGTGTATACCCTGAAAAGGTGCGAGCCGTTAACTAACTCCCAATGTCCAGCAGTTGCTGATCTACTGCCGTTGCGAGCCCAATAATCAACAGTCCAGTCACCTGTATTCGGCAGAGGACAGTTAGTTTCTAAATAACCTAACTTTAAACTTGCCGTGCCAAACTTGCTTTGTTCTGTGCTTGCTTGGGCAACACTTAATGCCGTAACTGTAACTCGTTCTCTTATAGTATTGATGCTAGTGTCATCATTAAGATCACTGTCGGCATTAATCAAATAAGACGTATCATAGTCGTTAATGTGAGCAACTGTTGGCGGCGTAAATGACGTTGGATAGCGGTTAACATTACTAACTCTTATGTCGTCAATGTAAAACTCAGCTGCTGCGTAAGTGTTACTGGTCGCCCACCTACCCCAAACCATCTTGCTGTTCTTAATAAAGGTTCCGCTACCCGAGCCTGGACCGTATCCTACAGCTTTCTCAACACCGTCGACCCAAAGATGAAAGTTATTACTGGTATCTCGTGTCAGAGCAACGTGATACCAAGTGTCAACAACATTGGGCCACCAATCGAACCGTGTGCGAACCCCATTAACGTTTAAACTAGAACCACCAAAGTTTCCGTCTAGGTCCGCACTGTTAAATCCAAAATAACTGCCGGCAGTGTCCGTAAACCAAACAACAAAGCTGTTGGGGTTATCTATTACGGGCTTGGGCAAATATACCCAACTCTCAATAGTAAATTCACCATCGGAAAAGTTTGAGTCGAAGTCAGTAACATCTAAATAACCGTTGTTGAAGTATAAGCTGCTTCCACCAAACTTTGATTCGACACTGCTGATATTAGCGGTGCCGCCAGTGTTAACAGTTACTGGAGTTCTTGTTTGATTTAATGCTGTGTCGTCATCAAGACTTACATCGCCGTCAGCACCTTCTGCGTGAAACAGAAATGCTGTATCATTGTCGTTGACAAACTCCGCTGTGGGAGCTCCAAAGTTAGCAGCATATCTATTCACACTTGACAGTCTAAACTCGTCCAAGTAGTATTCTGATGGAGCATAAGTGCTACTGTTCCACTGTCCAAATCTTAGATCGCCTGTGAAGAAGTCCCCACTGTAAACATTGTTGCCCACTCCCAAAGTAAGAGCTGTTCCGTCCACATATACATCTAGTTCATTTGAACTGTTGCGAGTAAGTGCAATGTGATACCATTGGTTAAGAGCTGGACTCCATTCCCATCTAAGTCTTTCGCCTGCGACATCAATGGCCAAACCAGCTCCATTAGAAGGTAAAGGGTCAGAAGAAAATGTGCCAAACATTCTACCAGCGGTGTCGCCAACAGTAATAAACCACATGGCAAAGCCATTGGCCATTGCACTGGGTTCAACGGGGAAACGCACCCAAGTGTCTAAAGTAAACTCGCCACTTGTAGCACTTTGATCAAAGTTACTAACTGTTACGTTGGTGCTGCCCGCACCGTCAAGGTAAACACTCGAAGCACCAAACTTTGATTCTGCAGTGCTGACTTCCGCATTGTTGTTAAATGCTATGCTGGCGGGTAAACGTGTGCCAGCAATGGGAGCATTACTTGCGTCATCCACTATTGATATGCTAAAGTTAGGACCGTCAGCGTGAAGTAATAGACTGGTGTCAGCATCATCTACGTGAGCAGTAGTTGGTTGGGTGAAGTTAGAAGTATAACGAGCAACGGTTGAAACTCTTACTTCACCAAAGGTGCCGTCGAACTGTGTGCTTCTATTATAGCTGGCAGCTATGCTTATTGGACCTTGAGTGAAGTCAGTTGAGTCAGACACACTGCCTTGTTCAACACCTTCAATCCATATCTTAATAACACCACTGGCTCGTGTAACAGCTACGTGAGGTAACACGCGTTCATACGAACCCGGAACACTTACGGACGAAGTAAGGAGCAGTGTTTCACCTTTATACACTTTGATGTAGTCGTTAGCAGCCAAGTCAACCCTTAGTCTGTCTTGTCCAGTGCTGTCACGAAAGTCAATTAATGTAATGTCGTTGTTGGCTTGTCCCACTGTTAATTCAACAGTAAAGTCTCCCGTGCCAAAGTCAAAGAGTGGATCACTTGCTACTGAAAGCTGACCGTTGGCGAACACGTTGAACAGAAAGCCATTGATCTCACCTGTCCACGCTTGATCCGTATGGCTTATATTGTTGTTGTAGTTGGCTACTGCTAACGGTCTGCTCATTGTATCTCCTCAAAAAAAGGGGCGGGCGAACCCAACCCCTGTGCTAGCTTGCTTCTATCTTAGTTCATTGAAACAGTTAGGTTACCAGCACTTACTTGGAAAGTGTCAGCACTTTCAATTAGCTTGGCACTTGATACGGTGCCGTGATACAATACGTTACCAGCTGTTGGACTATCCATAATGGCCACGTGAGTAATAGTTCCCCAATTGGCAGTTGCAGTTGCGAAAGTAACCGTTGCGTCAGTTGCTGCTGTGCCACTTGCGCTATTACCAAAAGTAACAGGTTCGCGCAAATATGAACCACCACTTACTTCGCCAGTAAGAGTGCCCGCTTCAAGTCCGTTGTCTGCTGTCCACAGTCCAAGATATAATGTTGCAGGTTGTGAGTATATTGCGTTGCCCAACGTGTGGTCTAATACTTTGTTTTCTAGATAATTTGATGCACTTGACATATAATGTCTCCTTAAGGTTTAATATACAGTTTACTGTATCTTTATTTATCTTTCAAACGTGATTTATTGTGTTTGAAAGAGTGTGTTTAACAGGCAACACCCCAATATGGTGCCTCTGACGGGATTATGCCGAAATTGTCTGGGCGGCTTGGTATTAGTTCAACACACCAATTTCGGCATCCGATATTGCTTGGATTGATTGCTAGTTCTTTGTAAAACATTTCGTCCATATCAGTTACTTTTGAAGTGTTCCACCAATAAAGAGGTTGATTAAAGTTAGTTGCGCTTTTGAACATACTATTCATACTAGTTACTTGTGATGTATTCCAGTCGTTTAGAGGTTGATTAAAGTTGGTTGCGCCGTGGAACATTCCAGACATACTAGTCACGTTTGAAGTATCCCAGGTGCCCACGTTACTATTAAAGTTGGTTGCGCCGAAGAACATTCGACCCATAGTAGTAACACTTGAAGTATCCCAGTTGTTCAAAGGTTGATTGAAAGTCCGGGCGCTTTGGAACATTCCAAACATATCAATAACACTTGAAGTATCCCAGTTGTTCAACGGCTGGTTGAAGTTGAAAGCGTTGTCGAACATATTTCGCATACTAGTAACACTTGAAGTATCCCAGGTATCTAATGGTTGGTTGACGCTGGTAGACCTGAACATTCCAAACATATTAGTAACACTTGAAGTATCCCAGTTGTTCAAAGGTTGGTCGAAGTCAAACGCTAAACTAAACATACTGCTCATACTAGTAACACTTGAAGTATCCCAGTTACCTATTGGTTGGTTGAAGTCAAACGCTTCACTAAACATACTGCTCATATTAGTAACACTTGAAGTATCCCAGTTACCTATTGAACCGTTAAATTTAGTGCTATATCTAAATATTCCAAACATACTAGTAACACTTGAAGTATCCCAGTTATCTAATGGTTGGTTAAACTTTTCAGAAAGCCGAAACATTTCAGTCATATCAGTAACACTTGAAGTATCCCAGTTACCTATTGGTTGGTTGAAGTCAAAGGCTTGACTGAGCATTTCAGTCATATCAGTAACTTTAGAAGTAGTTAAATTAGATATCTCTGCTCCGTTGTAGAACGTATTTTTAAACATCCCTTTAAGGGTGGTCACGCTGTTGCTAAGATACGGATCAACATAGTTTAAGTTAGAAGTATATGCACAAGAGTTAGCTAACGAAGTAGTTCCGTGATCGCCCCAAGCCTTTATCTTTGTTAGTCCGGACCGGTTAGTCTGTGACACAGAACCATATGACATAGTAAACTCGTTAAATCTGCCGTCAATTGATATTTCAAATATGTCAGAAGTAGAATATGTGTGAGCTATGTTGGTGTCTGTATTTAATACAGACATTGATCCATCTCCCCAATCAATTGTAACTGGAGATTGAACGCCATATATAGCAAACTCGGCCTCAGTCGACGCAGTATTTAATGTATCCCATTCTAAGAACGTATAATCTGTAACTGCTACATTCGTGCTAACCGGTAAGTCTATTGGGTCTTGAATTATTAAAGTATCTGCACCCGCAAAGAAGCCGCAGTTAACACTAATATCAATTGTAACATCAGTAATAACTTTAACGTTTGAAGAAACAATTGAACTAATAGTTAAGTCAGAAAACGCATCAGCAGTTATATTAGCTGCTGAATTAACGGTCGATTCAAATAGTAGATCTTCAATAAGTCCCGGAAACCTTTCTGCGTCAGTAATAACTTGACTATTAACAGTTATATCCGAAGTGACAAGTCTATATCTCCAGTTCTCAATTGGCGATATCTGTAGTGACGAAACAAACGTAGCTTCTGTGTCTGTTGTGATATTAACATCCGAAACAATAGTTGTGGTTACGGGTATAACAGCAAACACATCCGTTGTTATATTGGCAAACGTTGTTACATTAGACTGCAGAACTTGTAATGATATAAACGGACGAACTCTGTATGGTTCCGCAAGCAAGCTAAAGTTTGATGCGATGTTATCTAGGGCAATTGGATATATGCCACCCACCGACGAAGTAACATCAAATTCAGCAGCAATTGGGACAATGCCTTCTTTGGCTGTTCTAAATGATAGCCAACTAGGAAATGCCGGTATGGGTTGTTGGTTCGGCGTCTTGTCTCTAACAAAGCCTCTGCCAATGTTGAATGTTACATTGGTTCCTTCAGGTATGCTTAATCCCAGTTCTGCCAAATCAATAGTAGCAGGATATGAAGGAATAGCATCTAAATGCACACGAGTTCTAATGGTTGACGTGACTACTGACGGAGTTATGGGAACACTTGCGCCACCAAACCCGGTCAGCTTACCAACCTTCGCATATAGACTAGAAGTTACATTGGGATTAGATTCAAATTCGACCACGTTCTTATCACCACGCGCAAACATATCGAGACTACTTACGAGATTAACGAACACTGAGTTGACATACGTGTTCACAAAGAGGTCTACTTCAAAATCTCTAGTAACGTTAGCAGTGGCATTTAATGTAGCACCTAGGCCGTCAAGAAATGCTTGCGAACCGTCTATAAGTTTGAATGTGGCATTTAATGTAGCACCAAACCCGGTCAGCTGACCAACCTTCGCATATAGACTAGAAGTTACATTTGAATTGAAGTCAGCTGTAGTATCAGTTGTCTTACTTGGTGCTGTGCTTGTGGTTATGGGATTATTAAATTCAGCAGACCCATCCCTTGTTACGTATGGGATTACTTCAAGCATTATTCCATATGGGATCCCATCATTGAACCAGTCAAATTGCCGCTGTCCCATATAAATGTCTACAATGGATGATCTATAGAATACTGTGGAGTTACACTCTAGTGTCGCACCTGGTGGACCGTCCGGCGACGCCTCGCCAATTATATAAAATATCTGAAAATCTACTATTGCCATAAATCTATATCCTAGTTGTAATTAATTGCGGGATGGTTGCTGGGAATGATTGCCAGCACGTTACCCAAGTCGTCCACAACCTCTATCTCGCCCGGTCCGGGAACTACATCTCTTTCAAACGGTAATACAAGGGTGCCATCTTGCATATCAAATACATTACTTTCTGTTGGGCTTACTTTTACCAGGTCCGTGGTCCACGATATGCGTGTTTTGCTGTTAATAACTGGAAGAAATTCGCCGCAGATCGCATCACTTATGGCATCAGTGCTCGTATTTATGTAGTAAGTTTTGCCCTGTTCAAATATACTGGTTGGGTTTAACATAATATAACTGCCACCAATTCTAAATATTGTGTTGATTTGATCATCGGCGAACGTTGCGTTCAAGTCAAACGTTTGAATCAGTGTATCACTTTCATCAAACAAGTATATGAAGCTGTTTGAAGGGTTTATTTCAATGACCTTGTTGAAGTTTAGAATTAAGTTTGATCGCACGTTGACCTTAGTGTTATCAAAATCATCAAAAGGACTGCTGTTTAAGCTGTAGCTTATTAGAGCAAACTCTTTGGGAGTCTTAAACTGCCAAACAGCACCGTCGTTGGTAGCTTGTGGAGGTGTTAGTTCGTAGCTACCTCCACACGAATCCGGATCAGTAAATGTTTGATCAGCACGAATAGTTGTTAGACAATCAACTGGTAATACAGCCGAGTAAGTTGTTTCATATAACGGAGTTGTAAAACCTGTCCAGCTTAATGTTGCTCCGCTAATAGTTGCACTTCCTAGAGTTAGCACACCCACAGTCTTAGCAGTAGTTGACTCTATAATCTCAACAGTTTCGTTGGGGTTAGTAACAGCAATGTCTTCGTTCATCGTTACACTAATAGTCTGCGAACCCACACACTCTGTTCCGCTTGGTCCCACACTGGACACAACTAGATCGCCAAAGGTTGGTAGACTTGGAGGAATATACTCATCAATACTACCCACCATAACAAGCTCTTCTACAACATATGGAGAAGTGGTAAATGACCAAGCCGAGGGCGAAGTAATTGCTGCGTTTTTACAACCGCAATATTCAAACATCTCAGCATCAAGTAGGATATAATAGTCACGCCCCAATACTCTATTAGCAAAAGGAAATTCAATTACATCATTGTCAACAATACAATTACCAGCACTTAGCGTTTCAACTAACAGTCCGTCACTTTGATATAGCTTGGCATTGCCTGACAGTTTGGTTAGCGGCACATACTGTTGGCTTTTTGTTGATGCTTTGAATCGCGCAAAGAAGCTGCCCGTTGACGGAACCAATGGTGGCGCCAATGACGGTGTTGTAGTAGTCCAGACATTATAGAACGACTGAGGACTTAATTGTGTTATGTTCAACACGCAAGCAACAGGTGGATCAACTGGTGGTGGATCCACGTCGTCCGGAGCTGTTCCATTTTCCCATTTATCATCGGGTGAACAACAAGCATCAATAGCAACCCAACCTTGACCGTTCCAAGCAATAGTTTGACCTATCTGGGGTGTATTATCAATGTTAATACCATCAGCGGGTTTGAAGTTTGAGAAGTCAATGGTTACGTTATCGTTGCCATCAACAGCTATAATTAAGTCGTTGCCCACAAAGTTTAGACTATTAGCCTTGGCACTTATTTGAGTGCCGTTGTCTAATGTAATAAGGTCCGAACTAACTACCAGTGTTCCGTTGCTAGCATCACCTAATATGTCAATGCCCGTAACATCTTCAAACTTATCAAATATGATATCAAAGATGCCTGTGCCGTCATTGATGCCCGCAAATAAGTCATCTACACCTTTCAATAGATCAAATACAGTAAGAGCCAACATCACATTACCAAACTGGTCCAAGAAGCTGGTGTCTGGTGTGATAGCATCCGTTGTTTGAACTGGGCGGAACTCAATAAGTCCTGAACTATCAGTAAATGGTCCAACTGTTAATGTATTAAAACCACGTATTTTAACTACGAAGTCACTTGAAGGAATACTATCAAGTTCTAATATAACTGGCGTGCCACTTGGGAATACTTCGTTGTCACTGGGACGTCGCTCAGCCAATAGACGATAGCTTCTATTCTCTTCATCCAACAACACATCATTACTGATCCAATACTCAAGCCCGTCTACAATACCGCTGGGCGTGGTTGTTTCTATAATAACGCGAGGACGAGCATCCTGTTCAATCTTGCTTACTTGTGGATTGCCAGGAGTGCCAATGCTACCAATTGTTATAATGCCATCTTCGTCACTGCGAACATAGCGTGTCAAATCACTCAAGTCATAAACATTAGCATCGTATTCAAGAGCAAGTATATCAACGCTTAAAGCACCGTCGTCGTCTTGGCGTTCTTCAATGCTGATTACACGAAATAGCTTGTTGTTGTAAGCATAGCGTGGATTGCTAACATCAATAACATCGCCCGCATTTAGACTGATGTAACTGTAGTCAGTTTCAAACGCAATCATCAAATCAACGCGAGCTTGTTTTAATTCAATCAAGCCAAGTTGTTGTGCCTGCACTGGTTCGTTGATTATATCATAACTGATATCAAGTCTGTTTTCAACTTCATTGGCAAGCCTGTCCGCCGTTGGAATAGCAATGCTGATAAAGTCCGCACTGTCTCTTAGTTCTCTGTGGGGGAACTCAACCTTAACTGTATTGTAGACTTCCTTAATACCAGTGCCTTGCAAGCTGATATTACCAATGATATTGCGATCACTGAAGCTAGCAACACTTGTTTCGGGCTTGTTAATAACAAAGGTCCACTGTCCATTATGCACATCATAGCTGACCCAAGTTGCAGCACTTGACGCTATTAGTTCAGCGTTGAACAATACTTGTTTGGCAGTATCAATAACACCGTTTATCTGATAACGGTTAGCAAGCGTAGCAGTGCCAGCAACTTCGTCTTCGTATGTCACACTCTCTTTTGAATATGTGTTTAGTTGTGTTAACACAGTTGAGTTGATCAAGCTGCTGTCAATGCCCGCACCATACATTGGGTTGGTCATATAGTCAAACAATACATCGCCAGGCTCAATCATATCACTGGCTATGTGAAAGCTGAGATCACCAATGCCTGTTATGCTGCGTTCTTTGTTATAGTCAACCTTAACAACGGCAAACACCAAGTCACTCATTGTATGCGAACTAGTCCAGCTGGGAATAACAGTGTCCGCATTGGGAATAGTTGCGGGATGATTCTCGTGAGCAATACCTTCGCTTGAACTGCCAGCATATACATAGATGTTAACAAACCCACTTAGACTGCGGTCTATATTACCGCTTCTGTCCACACTGTAATCAACTGTATAACCGTTTGAACGAAATACCACACGCTGGTCATTCCAATATACATCTTTGAATGTGTAGCTGGTTGCGGTGCCGTTGCTTAACTTATTGCCTGTTCTTTCTGACAAGGTGACAGCATAATACATTGTCTTGTTATTATCAGTCATCTCCGCATCACTTATGATACCACCAAAGTGTGCGTCACCGTATAATATGGGAATTTTATGAGAAGCAGCTGGAGCTACTTGTAAGCGAACACCGTCATCGATGTTGTCACTGCCGCTGTTGTTGGCTTTCTTAGCACTGTCACTTAGTTGACTAACAGCATATCCAAGAGCAACTGTTTTAACTAGACTTGCTCCGTAGCTGTTACCACTTAGATAACTTAATGCGCTCTTACCATAGCTGGCTAATCCGCTGATAAAACTCATTTAGGGGCTCCAAAGTTAAAGTTGCTCTTGGCCAAGCGCGGCACTCTGTCCATTGAAGTATCGAGGGGGTAATATTCCTTTTGATCTATTGGATTAGTCCGTCTACCTGTTACTTTGTTATTTAACAGATCTACAATACTGGTGCAAGTGAATGTTACGGTGACTGTGCCCAAGTCGTCGCCACTATCCAACTCATCAGCAACTTCAAAGTTACTAACAACACCTTTGAACATACCAGCGGGATTACCTGCTACACTTAATAGATCGCCCGTTGTTGGGTCAAAGAATGCTCTTGTAACGTTGACTCTACTGCCTCTTATCTTACGAGTTATAAAGTCAGATATGTTCTTGTTGGGAATACCACTTATGCTGATAGTAAGGTCGCTGGGTGCTGCTCTCAAACTACTGCTGACATTGGTCACGCTTAGTAGTTGTCCTAACCCATCAAACGTAATGCCCCCAATGTCATAAGACATATGATAGTCGCTGAACGTGACACGCTCATAATCGTGAATGTCAATGTCAACAAACACGTTGGTTTGAACAGCGCCGTAGTTGCTTAAATCCAAGCTCATTATACTACCTCCGCAAACACGAAGTCCCCGTCCCAACTAACAAGATTCTTTTGATTCAAAGTCCATTGAGGTAAGCTAACGCACACAACATTCCAGTTCACGCTGGACCCTACGCTTAACGCATATGAGCCCGCAGAGTCACGTAGTGGGCGGTGTAAGGTCACAGTGTCCTCGTTGTGCGCCACGTCATAAACCACAGTATAAACGGCTCCATTGCCCAATTGGATGTAGTCACCACTTCTGAACTTGTATTGACCCGCAGTAAGCCCGCCCGAGCCTGAAGTTAGTTCAATTGTATTACCGCCGTTGGCGTATGCGTAAAGATTAGCTAGATCAGATAAGTCGCCTTGGTAGCCAGTAATCCACTGATGTCCACTTGCACTTATTGCTACAGTGCTGGAGCTTATGCGACCCACGTTTTCAATGTCTTCAATAATGCCCCTCATTGTAGAATAGGGTTGGTTATTGGGGAAGCTGACATTAAACTGCCAAGTCTGTCCTCCAAGACTTGTTGCGCGAACAACACCGTCTCGACTCACTGTCTGACTTACCTTGCGGCTCTTGTTGATGCTTATACTTGTTGCTCTATCAAATATTGGTTGAAATGTTGTCATAATTTACCTTCGGGTCTGTGGAGCTTTTCTACGCCCTTGTTCGCTAACTGCGTGAATGAATCCAGGATCGCGTGCCACCAACTCTTTAAAGCTGCGAGCATCTACTGCGTTAATGTTGTATGTAACCATATCACCGCCGCCGCCAATGTCAGGTGTGACTGTAGCTGGTCCAGTTATTAGTTCAGGACCTGCTTCGCCAGCA
>Ga0307930_1002183_pt1 | contig 15043 bp, 12 predicted proteins | sample OrgLakmetageno46_FD_203161 | JGI IMG/M metagenome (GOLD analysis project Ga0307930, IMG submission 203161) | Saline water microbial communities from Organic Lake, Antarctica - #46 | ecosystem: Environmental > Aquatic > Non-marine Saline and Alkaline > Saline | place: Antarctica: Organic Lake... | reverse complement strand
GTTCAGTTCACAGTTCTTTTTGGAGTGGCAATGGCCCGGTGCAAGTGAAGTGATTTGCGCTGTGCCTTTTTGAGGCATTTCCCCTAGTCTATACGAATGGCGGTGGGTTTAAGTCGCTTGGTGTCCACAGGTAAGAAAATACTGCGTTCTATAAGTTATAAGTATACTGTCCAAAATCCAAAAAAGTCCATATCTCTTTAATTCTATAGTACCTATTTTGTTGATTGTCTAGAAACCAGAAGCATTTGATCTATACGCATACGCTACCATGAGCGCACAACACAAACCCAATACCCGATAATCGATACCGATTCCCGTGCGCTATACGCCGACGAAGTTCTGAAGAAGTGACGCAGAGTAGAGTAGAGTTCGCGTTTGCGTTTGCGAGTTGGAAAAAGAATTATGCGTATCTGATTATCCCGAGTGGCGTTTGGGCGTTCTTTTCAAATACCTCTCCCTTTCCTCGTTTCCTAAGTGAATTCAAATGTTTTCCCTCTCCCTCTGTCATCGCCTAAGTCAGATGTTTAATTATAAGAGCACAAGAACAAGCGGGAACCGCAAAACCCGAACACCAGCCCCGGCTTCTGCTGAATTTTCATTAAACGAAGGCGCTTATGTGCCTCAATGCAAATTTGAAGAGGGCATGAAGGCGGTGTATCCATCACCAGCTCCGCAGCCTTAACGTTCGTGTTCTTTGAACCACGTCTTCCTATTGCATTCAAGGAGGCGGCGGCGGAGGTGGAGGCGGTGCACTCATCATTGGTGGTGGCGGTGGGGGCGGGGCACTCGACATCGGTGGCGGTGGTGGTGGTGCACTCATAGCCGGAGGCGGAGGTGGCGGTGGCGGAGCACTGGATGCGGGAGGTGGGGGAGACGGTGGTGGCGCACTCATCGACGGAGGTGGCGGGGGTGGAGCACTCGCCATTGGCGGCGGCGGCGCAGGCGGAGGTGGTGCGCTTGACATCATCGGTGGTGGTGGTGCCGGAGGAGGCGCACTCGACATCATAGGCGGTGGTGGTGCTGGAGGAGGAGCACTTGACATCATCGGAGGTGGTGGTGCTGGAGGCGCACTTGACATCATCGGCGGTGGCGGCGCGGGAGGAGCTGCGCTTGCCATTGGTGGCGGAGGCGTCGCAGACGGCATCGGCGGAGGAGGCGCAGCGGGCATAGGAGGCGGCGGCGCAGCCGGCTTCGGCGGTGCTTGTGCTGCAGCAGGCGGGGGCGCTGCTGGCACAGGCGAGGCCGAAGCACCCGCGGAGGACGACGAAGAGGACCCATTCTGCATGGAGCGCTGCACCATCAAGGGCACGTGCTCGTCGGGCAGGGTGGGCGCCACGTACTTGACGGCTTCTTTCTTGAGGCAGTGGCCGTCGTCGTCGAACATAGCGAAGCGCATCGCGAGCGGCATCGAAGCCCAAGCTTTCCGCTTCACCTGCAAAACAGGAGCAGCAATCACCGCCGCCACACCCATGTGTAGGCAGCGCGCAAGAGATATAGCGCATAAGAGGAAAGCAACCTGCAACTCAGGCAAGATTCCTCCAAAATTAAAGGGAATGTACATAAGACAGAAACAGACTCTCTCTTTGCAAGTAAGCCGCATAACAAGCGGATACATGCGGGGATAAGTAATTGTGCCGACAAATTGAGGTGGGGGGGAGGAGACAAATCCGGAAAAAGTGCACGTCACGTCACTGCGCTACTAATTACCACAGGGCGCTCTAGCATCGCGACCGCAGGTTTCGCTTCTACGGTAGCCACAGGCGCGCGGAGCTTGTTGAGCTCTACAGTGGCATGCGTGGCCTTCACCAGCTGCAGCTGAAACTTCACGTGATCGAGCTGCGCATCGATGTGGCCCAGGCAGTCGGCCTGCAGCGACAAACTGCTCAGCAGACTCGTCGCGTTCTTCTCAATGTCGCCCGTAATCTTGGCATAATTTAAACGAAACACACACCGGGAAGAAGATTGCGACTCTAAGGATAAGATGTGACTCTAACGAAAAGAACAAGAAAACAAAACGAAACGAAGGAGCTCATGTACAACAGATGGCAGCGTGCTAGAGATCTGGGCGCCCGCACGCTGAATGGCGTCTGCTTACCGCCTGCAGAGCATCGACAATGTAGCCTTCGGCGCGCGAGGACACTTCCGTTTTGTCGCCAGTTGGGTAAGCTTCTTCGCAGTACTTGACAACGTTTTGGACGTAAGCAGGACGGGACTGCAGTTCATGGAGTGCTGCCGTAGACTGTTTAAACACATTCACCGCAGCACAGCACGTGCAGTGAAGGGCGCAAAAAACAAACAAACAAAAAGGGTGAGATACTTCGATTGAAATATAATCGAAATTAAGGCACTTTGCGCAAGGTAGCCTAAGGGTAGACGTATCAATATGGGACAGGTAAGACCTGGTAAGACTGCGATCTTAAAAGTTTATTTGACTATTTGAGCATGACATAAATCCACATACCTTCGACGAAACCTCGCCAATTTGTTCGAGGATAGGGCGCGTATCGCTCTTAATCACTTCCTCAGTAAGGCGCGGGGGAGGTGCGGCTCCTGCCATAACTTGTTTGCCTCTGTAGCCACTATCTGTACCCCGGGGCCCAGAGCGCTCGACGCTTCGCACTTCTTGGTTATGGCAAGGGTTATGGTGAAGGTAAATGAGCCAAATTCAAGAATCAAGAACCCAAATCGGGAAAGAGAAAAAAAAAGAAAGGAGAAAGAGACACACAGCACACAGCGGCACAGCACAACAGCACAACAGAAGCAGGCGATCGAAGTTTATACCGTTGTACCAAAGTGTGGTGGTTACCCCTAGCCGTGGAACCGTGGAGCCAAGGGGCTAGCTTTAGGTTTCGTTTTGAAGCTCACGAATGGACGAGAGTGAGCTTTCACCCGGGCTGGTCAAGTTGCGCGATCAATGTGCAAAGCTCGCGTCCAAAAACGACTTCGTCCGGTACCGCAGGTTATTGCAGCGAAAACGAGGGCTACTCGGCAACATTCAGCTTCAGGATCATCATGTAGTCACGGTAAGAGCTCCAATGACTTCTAGATGCGACCTTCTGATCTAAGTATCGTGTCGACTGAAGTAGGGCATCAGTCGCTGCTTCGCAGGACTGATAACTCAAAAGCTAAATAATCTGATGCGTTCATTCCACATCAGGTGGAACAAGCCCTGAAGGACGCTGCACGCGAAAAGATTGTGCTGAACGACGAACACTATCGTGGCGGCTGGGACGAGCTGCACCGGTTGCGCGCCGACTTGCTCGAGCTCACCACGGACCTAGTGGCCAAGGAAGAATGTGTGACAGCGCTCTCAGCGGCAGCGCTTGCGGACTTGGTGCTGACGCAAGCAAGCCGAACGCGCAATGGTGCTGACGCCTACTTCACAGCTAAGGTGCGAAAAGTAACTCATTTGTACCTGGAAAAGTTCCTGTAAAGAAAAGCAGCATAATTTATCATGTATTCGAACTTGGGCTTGTACGAAAAGTGCCACAATATGCGATATGCAACGGGTGCATGTGGCACACACCTAGCTCTTCCTGAAACCTTCTTAACACTCCTTTGGCTTGCTTGTTCTCTCGCATCTTCGGCATATTTGAACGACGGGGCTCGGTGCGTCAATGGGCTCAGCTCATTTTTGAGCCAAGCGGTGGAGACTGGGTTCTGAAACCGATGGACCGCGACACGTCGCCCATTGACCTCAAGCTTTTCCCGTGGGGCGGCGCCATCTTCGGCCAGGTTTTTGCGCGCAAACACACTAGTTGCTTCTAACCCTTATTCTAGCCAACTACCAACACGTGCACTCATTCCATTTGAAATTCTCTTCATTTCGTGCAACCTCTGTTTTCTTCCATTAATTTCGGAATATCGAAGGTGAGCTCCATGAACCAGTATGGCTTGTGGCGGGTGTCCGACTTGATGGATTTCGAAGACCCACCGCCGAGGCACCCCGTAGACGTGCTCGTAGTGGAGCAAATTGACTTCAACAACGACCACAATCTGCGCTTCTTGAGGTTCGTAGAGACCCCCGTGAAGCCTTTGGCACACGCGTCAGGCTCACGGAAGCGCCGCTTAGGATTCTTCCCGTGCTGCGGTGGCCCGCGCGGCCGCACCACGCCCGAACGCTCCGACGAAGCAGATGCGACTGCAGGTGCCGAGGATGCCAGTAGTGGAGGCAGCCATAGCAATGGCCACAGTAGTGGCGTGGGCAACGGTGGTGGTGGAGGCAGTAGTCGTGGTCGCACCGGAGTGGCAGCCGCGCCCATGACCCCTTCTCGGCGCAATTTGATGGGCGCTCGGCGCTTTCAAACCCCTGCCCACCACCACGCGCCCGATGCAAGCACTTTCGAAGCGGTGCCCGAAGGCCTCTTGGGCGACGACGAGCTCGCGGAGGAGTCTTCAAGGGACATGGAACGAGAAGGCAGCCGCGGTAGTGACAACGGTGTCGTCAGAGATGGTGGGAGTGGTGATGGTGGTGGTGTCGGCAGCAATAGTACAGTTGAAGAACCAGTAGACGATAGCCCAGAGCAAACATGCGCACAGGCACCCAGAGCAGCGGCCGAGAGCGAATTGAGCCACGCATCAAGTGGCAATAGCAACGAAGAGGAAGATCGTAACCGGGGTGCATTAAGGGCCGAAGTTAGCAGCACTCCAGTCTCCTCGGGCCTTGAGCAAGACGTCAGAGTGAGCATCTCTAGCAGCAGCAGTCATAGCGACCATGGAAGCAACGAAGACGTTCCTTCTGGCTTATCTAACACAGCCAATCTTAACGGTTGGCCTGCGGGCCCGATCAACTTAGAGGAAAACCACGTGACCAAGCTTCTCTTCTCCCTTTTCGACGGCGCACCTGCTCAAACTGCCGAGTCGAGTGCTGAGTCGAGTGCTGAGTCAGTGCACGCGCCCACGAATGCATCAAATACCAGCAATGGTCCAACCAGCAGCAGCAGTGGCGACAATGGCGGCAGCGAGTGGTTCGGTGCTGACCCCATCAAATGGTTTGAATCGCTGAAAGCGAACGCTCCAGTCTCCCCCATGGACGCCTTGAAAGGCGGCAGGAGTAGCAGCAGCACCTCTGACACTCACGCCTCTAGTAACCACAGCAGCAGCAGCAGCAGCAAGGCGCCTGGGAGCGCACCCACAGAAGGCATTTTTGGCATGACGTGGCCGTCGCCGTTTCCCTCGTCACCCAAAGCCTCCACAGAAGAAGGGTGGATGGCTAACATGTTTCGTATGCAGCGAAGTGACAATCACTCTCAGGCGAAGAGCCCTGCCTCAACACCTAGCAAAGAGAATAGCGCTACACCTGCAGCTACGCCTGAGATGTTGTCCAAAGCTACCACGAACCACGCCCCCGTGACGCCAGCTGCGATGTGGGCTTCCCCGCTTGCTGCTGAGTCGACCGCCAAAGCTGATAGCGCTACTTCCAGAGGAACGCAACAACGAAGTCGAAGCGTTTCTTTAGCATCCTTTGGCAGCGAGTCCAGCGACAACAACAATGTCAGCGACGACAATCAAGGAGTTGGCAACTCCTCAGGAAGCGAAGCAGACCTTGTGATTGACGCTAGTAGAGCTGCACCGCTGCAACAAGACGCGCTGTTGGATTCATACTTTGACGCCAGTTCTCCAGCTGCTGCGTCAACCTCGCAGTTAAATGCCTTACCCAACAGCAGCAGCAGCAGCAGTAGCAGTACCAGCAGTAGCAGTAGCAGCAGTAGTAGCAGCAGTGGGAACAACACCAGTGTGCCGAGCGAGACTGGACTGTCCTCCAGTTTCGAGCAACCAGCCGAGTCGCCCCAACGCCCACCTACGGTGTTTACGTCACCCGCATCCACACGGCGAAGAATGTCGTGGGGAGGTGCCGAGGACTCGTTCATGTCTCCAGGCAGCAGCCACAGCGCAGGGTCAGCTCTTGGCAACGGTGGCGGGGGTGGCAGTCATAGTTTTAAAAGTAGTGGTTACGGGAGTGGCCTGAGAGGTGGCACTAGCCGGATGAGCTCGGTCGATGCGAGGCCCAGAAGCAGCAGCACGGCTGCTGCTGCTAGCAACCCCAGCTCTCAGTTGCCGTTATTCCCACCCATTTTACCGCCCTCCAGCGAGGTGAACGACTTGTTGCCTGCTTCAGTGCACCACCTCTTTTCGAGCGCGGAGTCGCGGGAGCTCTCCGTGGGCCTCGCTGCGGCGCACGCATTGTCGTCGTCTTCCGCTGCTTCTGACAGCGCTGGCCGCCCCTCCTCTGCTCCAATCTTAGAATCCCACAGCACTGAGGCTCACTCTGACGACCTTGCGAAGCCCACCGGTGGCATTGCACGGCCAGTGTCTTCCACCAAACTGCGCAATGGCAGCGCCCGGCGCTCGGGGAGTTCAAAATCGCGAGACGAACCAGCGGCCGCCAATGCATTCAGGCCCATCAACGGAAGGAGCTCGCCAGTGCCAGTAACGTGAAGAGCTCGCTGTCCTCCTGATGCCACTGCGCTCGTCTTGGACAGTGCTTCCTGTCTTAAAGAGGTCTACATTGGGCACTTCCCATTGATTTCTATTGCCATCGTTCACCATTTAAAAAAACGAGCACAGCAACTCGCATTTCAAAAGGTTGATGATGAGGTGCACTTGTAAAATACCAGGAGCTCAGTAGTAAGTAGTAGTATATGAGGTCGTGTATTGTGGGTTATGGGTTCTTAAGTTTTTATTTTTATCTGTCGTGACTTTGCTTCGTTTTCTTTGCTCATAACTGCTCCCACTTCCGACTTCTTAAAAACTTAGACCTAGCGCTCTATGAACGCGTCTTCGTTAAACGCGTAGCATACATATATACGTATATGGCGGTTTTGCTATTGCGCTGTATAGGATTATATGGTTTTACTTATTAAGTCCATTAAGCACGTCAGCGCGGGAGCTCCAATTGGTTTTCAGAGCAGCAAAAACCCAAAGCACGTTAACAAAATTGATACGCCCGAGCCCCGCGTCAGTCGTCGTCAAAGCGCAGGAAGTTGTCTGGCAAACAGGTCACGTAGTCGCTCACGTGAAGCGTCTCGGGTTGCGCATACCTATTGCGCACGGCCGCGTACTTCCCTTCCCACGCCCGCTTTTGGCACCCGTGCACCAGGACCGCCGTCTCCTCGAGGTCCGACGGGGCATAATGCGTGTAGTGGCGCAACGAGTCGGTCCACACTGCAGAAGTGCTGCCCGTCGCAGGGCTTTTCTGCGATAACAGGGTCTGCCGCATGAGGTGCACTACGGCTGCGGCGTATTCCGACGCTTTCACGCCAACCAGCTTGTAGTCGAGGAGCCCGAGCTCTGCGAGGTACCATGCCAGCGACTCCTGCTTCGGGTTGGCGTCGGCCACCACCAAAAAGTGCTGCAAAAAGGGCGCACATGTCACGCCGCTCAAACGAAACTCGAGAGCGCAGCACACTTCGCCTTCCAATTTTATAAAATTCGCCCGCGAGTATGTGTTCGCTGAGATGTCCACCTGAGGATACAGCGCAGGAGTTCAAGTGATTTGAGGTCTCGTAAAGCCAACGACAAAGAGATGTGCTTCATAATAATACATCAGAGAAGCAAGAAGATGATTTCAAAAACTTCAAAGCACTGAGTCATCTACACAAATAACAATGCAGAGTACTTATTTTTACCATGTCATCGACGGTAGGCGCGTTAACCTCCTCCAGCTTGGCCGCAAGCACCGTGGCCACGCAGCCAATCAGCTGAAGCCGCTCTCGCACTACCGGCTTCACGTCCAAGCACCGGTCCAGCAACTGCACGGCGAGGAAGAGCGTCGAGCGCTGCAGTTTGAAATCGGCCACGACGTCGACCAGCCAGTCGACGAGGCAGTGCCGCATGTCGGTCGTCACGGTGGCCTGAGGCACCAGCCGCCTCTCAGGGTTCGGGCGGTGAGCTCCGTGCGCGTCTGCCTGCCACAAATAATTCACGAAGGCGCGTAAACCAGAGCCGTCGCCGCCTCCGCCAAAGTCGGCGTCACGCGGGAAGACGTCAACTACCCCGGGTGGTAGTGGCGGCAAGGACACCAGGTCTCCGAAAAACTGCACGGATGGCGGAGGCAACGAGGGTGTCGCGGCGTCGTTAGCTGCTTGTTCTACATTACCTCCAGGGGTTGCCAAGACGCTAGAAGCCGCGCTGCTTCCAAGAGCAGCTGGCCCACCTTTAACTAAACGTTTGGAAGAACCGGCTGCAGGAGAAGAGCGATCAGATCGTACGTCAATTACTGGCGGGGCGTCCGTGAACTGTTGTGGTTCAGGAGACAAGCCCAACTCAACCACAACATGCCCAACGCTAGATGTAGTAGCTGAGCTCGACGCTGACGAGGCTGGCGCACGCCCGTCGCGTGAAGGTTTCTGCCGGCCGTCTTTCGCTGTGGTGTCCCCTAAGACCGCAGTCTGCAGCGACGACGCAAGAGAGTGTCGACATAAAAGAAAAGAAATAAGACGAACGCCCGACACATATAACAGAAAACGGACAGAAAGATTGATTGATACAGTATGAGTTTTAAAAGATATAATGCCTGTTTTTTTCTTTGTCTGTGTCTTCTTGCATACGCTCGATACTACCCTCGAGAAATTGGTGTGTAGCTCCGGAGGATAGAGCGTACTAGCTAGACACGATTCATTACCTCGACGCCGCCACGCGATTTCTTGGCAGCAGCTCCGCCCTCATTCAGAGTTCGCTTTCGAGCACGGCATCGAGGAGCCGCGGCAACCTCGGCGGCAGGAAGTGTCGTGGTGCCCTGCTTCGATTTTTTATCTTTCGACATGAAGCCTCCTTTTTGAAATATGCCTGTTTGGAAAGGGTGCATTGTGGATGAAAATACTTCCAAAAGTCAATTTTTTTGCAAGACAGTTCATGCCATTGTTTGTTGAGTTCGGAAGAAGAGCAATCGTATTGGAGGGAACTCACAAGGCCCACGGAAAAGCAAATCAAATCTACTCTTCAGTTTTGATTTTGAACCTTGGCGCGCTTTAAAACAAGCTAAAAATATTACATTGGTACTATATGATGACATCGTCGGAATTCCGAGATTCCGAGGTCGGGACATCACTCCGCGCTCCCCTCGTTCTTGTTCTTGTTTGTTGGTGGTTGGAATGGAAAATGGAAGTCGGATACCTATAGGCTCGCACGTCTAATGAAGACAAAAATGTACATCTGGTTTAGAATTTGAATGATAATAGCTCTTTGGTTTGATTCCAATTGCGTCGTATAGCTCGTTCCCGGTTCTAATGGAGGAAAACGACACGTACTCGCCTCGACTGCGTAGCCTTCTAAATAAGGTGCAACCAATGATTAGACACTCACCGTACATCACCACCCTTCACTTTGCCAAAAAGAGACTCCCCTCTCATCTGCGTTTCATCCTATTATTGTAGGCACGTACAACTTGGCTACTTCCGATCGAATACGCAGAGATCCTTGAAAGCTTTGAGCCAGAGCCGGCGGCGGGTGGGAGCGGAACCACATTGTGTAACTGGAAGTCTCCATTCGCGCCCCTCTTTGTTACCACTTCCTTTGAGACGCCGCCGCCCTCAGGCACTCTCTACATATACGATCGGGTAAGCTTAACATGTCAGCACTCTCGTCTCCTGCGTCATCTTTTGTGAGTATTCTGCCAGGGTCTTTGTGACAACGCCCCAAGTTTTCCAAATCCGAAAATATAATGCTTCCATTCATTCATAAAATCCCGCGAATGCCTTTCGTGGCGTAGGCGTGGCTTACCAAGCAACGGATTAAGATTAAAATAGACGGCCACGCTTGGAAGACTCGTGGAGGCAGCTACCAGCGCGAGGACACGGTCAACCTCGAAGTCCTGAGCACCAAAGCGCCGCGGCCCAAATTGTGCTCGTCCTCGGGAGAAGGCGGAGGACCACGTTCCGAGGAGGTTGCTCGCCCAGTAGGTGAAACGAGTACAGGAATCACTGCACCAGCCCGAAGTGTGGAACGTAAGGTAAATTTGCTAGGGCAGTACGCGCACCACGCCACCTCCTCGCGTTTCCACCGCCGCACGTATCACCTCGGCCGCAGTGGAGGCGCCGCAGCGGCTGCCGCGGCTGCCGTAGCAGCTGTAGCGTGCTTGGGTACAGCAGAAGAGGCAAACGTAGCCGCCGCTAATGCCGCGAAACGGCGCGTAGAGGATTTGCACATAGTGCATTATCTTGAGGATCATGCCCCGGTCCCAAAACCCCAAAATTCTGCGAGTAGACCAAGCAGCAGAAGCAGCAAAAGCAACAAAAGTAACTTTAGCAGCAGCAGCAGTAGTGAATATGGGATAGAAGCTTCAACGGAAGCATCAAGCTCTGGAGGAATGTGGGGAGATGACGTGAGTGCTTTCGCTGACCTTATGACAGAGGCCATGGCGGATGATGGCGATTTCGGGGACAATTGCGAGGCGTTGCTCGGTGGTAGCGATTTTGGGGGCCGTTTCAACGGCCGAGGCGGCAGTAGTGACCTCAGTTCAAATCCTCATCACACTGGCTCCTTCGAATTCAGCTCAGAGGAGCCCAGTGGCTTCATGCTACCCCCTGATAATAATAGTAGCACCTCGCCGACGCCCCGTGTTGAGACACCACCGCTGCCACGGCCACCGAGTGCAACGCACGGAAACATCCGCAGCTTTGATAGCCATGGAGCACCCTTTGAATCAGTGTCAGATCATAGTATGGCCTCAATTATGGCTCAGAACTCTTCAAATAATTCGTGCTGCATTCTCGATTTGGCCCCTGAGTGTTGCGATGCTGCAGGCGGTACCAAAATGCTACTCGTGCTGTCAGAACCGGTTCCTAGAGATGTTCGTGACTCTGGGCAATCATCAAGCGAAAGTCTTTCCGTGGGCTTCTACAGATGCACGGAACCTTCAGCAACAGAATTAATGCCTTCTAATGAAGGCTTAAGAGTTGAGTCTATGAACCATTCGGGTGTCAGCCACCGCAAGGGCGACAGCAGCCGCAGTGGTAGTACAAGTGGTTGGACTTGGGTTGAGGGTTCGGCAGTGGGCCTTACAGCTGTTCGTTGCTTAGCGCCAACCATGCACCCAGGCCCCGCACAGGTGGTGGTTGCGCGCCATGTACCTTCACTGAATCGTCATGCCAGTAGTGGCAAGAACGCGAGCAGTGATTTGTGGCAGCGTCAATTTCTCACGCCTTTCGATGGTGATGCTCTGACAGGAGCTCCGCGCGTGGTATTTTGTGATACTGATGGTGCCACGCACCATAATGTTCTTCGGCCATTGTTGTCTTCGACCTCGGCTAAGTTTGCCTCAATAGAAGATAATGTAGCTGTTTCTCCTCTGCCTCCTGTGTCCCAAGCTCCGGTTACTTCTTCTGGAAGCCAAGGCTGCTTGAGCCGCAACAGGGAAGAGGATGGCCTCAGTGTGAACGGAAGCGCGTGGGTGAACGAGGAACAAGAGCGTAAGATTCGTGCTATAGCGCGACCAGAACTGAGCCGACAGCAATCATCATCGTTGGATGCTTTTGTCCCAACATCTGGAGTTAGCAGCAACAGTGGCAGCAACAACAGCTACAACAGTGACAGCAGCAGCAGTAGCGGTAAAACGGACGATACTAGTGGCACGAGCGGTGCCAGTGCCGTAGGAAACGTCAGTTTTATCAGTAAAGATTGCCGAAGTGTAGGTGGAGCAGAGGTAGGGGAAGAGATTGCTCGTACCGCTGGCCTGGACGGTTTCCTCGTTGACGGAGAAGCACTTCCAGAGCTGCTCGACGATGCCAGCTTGCACCAATTGGGCGAGCTGGAATTGGAAGACGTTCTGGAGAGGTTGCTCATGCGAGTGGTTCAACAAATGGTGCTCTTGGCAGCAGGCGACGACGATCTCAAGGTAAAAAAAGCAACGAGGGGCTGCTATAGTTTTACGAATAGAAGTACCATCCTTCGAGTCTTTTTTTTTGCAAAGTGGACGAAACAGATTGATTTTGCTTTCGTGGTTGTGAACTCGGAAAGAACCAGTGCTTAATTTCACCACCCTCATGTATGTAATGTACTTGTATGTGCATTGTTGTTGTTGTTGGTGTCGCTGTGGTTTAGGAGGAACTCAATGCCCCTGACAAGTCTGGGCTCTGCTTGCTCCACTACGCAAGCCTATACAACTTGCTACCTCTGGTCCCCATCTTACTGAAGCACGGCGCTCGCGTGGACGAAGCGACTGTCTCGCTGGAAGCACAAACGCCACTTCACCTTGCGGTATATCAATGTGCGCAATACTACTTTGAATAGAATATTTTGCAGCACTGGCCTTTGTTTTGAATCATTTGTTCACGAGGGCACCCTTGCGCGGTATTTCGATTCAATCAGGCGGGCGCGGGGCATGCGGCCGTAGTGGAAGCCCTCGTTGGGCATGGCGCGCCACTAGCCACCCGAGACGGCGCAGGGTTTACTCCCCGTGAGAGGGCATTAGCTCAGGGACAACACCACGTGGCGGCTCGCTTGCACCAGCTCGCCAATGGCTCATCGCCAGACTATGCACCTTCATTAATTTCTTCTTTGGAACAAGCTGCGTTGCATGGCACTAGTGAAAGCACTAGCAGCAATAGATTAGAAAGTAGTATCATTGGTAGGAGTGGTAATGAGGTCGACACTGGCCAGCGCACATTACATACCAGTATCGGTGGTGCACTGGGCCATAACAATACCAATGATGGGATGATGAGCCTTCGAGGTCAAACCCATGATCATTTCGGGCCTGACTTAAGTCGTATGGGCCATGGAGCGCCATCGACTACCTCATCGCCAGTGCAGATCAGCGGGAAGCGCACAATGAGAGAAGCAGAAGAAGGAGGAGGAGGAGTTGCTGCTGCTGCTGCAGGAGCTGTGGCTGCTCTTACCCTGCCTACAGGGAGCCCAGGCAGCAGCAGTGGCCACCTTGGCTTAACGCTGCAAAACGTGGCAATGCTTCAAGATGCCTTCACTACATTGAGCCTCAAAGAAAAGTGCCTCTTACGGAGTGGGGTGGCTAGGCACTCCCTCAACCTTGGCCTTTCTCGGGGAATAAGCAGCAACGCCAGTACTTCTCATGACGGCAGTTCAGGAGATGCACCTGCTGGCAAGCTCGGGTTGGCTGCTGCCACTTGGGCGGCTATTGAAGCTGCTGCAAATGCGGCAAAATCTGAGCATGGGAACAACAGTGATGACGGCAGCGGTGGAGTTGAGTCCGAAGTTGCGTCTGTGATTACTGACAGCGACAAAGAGTCATTAGATGTAGCCATGGCCATGATGGAGCCTAACGAACGGGCAGAAGTCGAGAAAGAAGCGCGCGTGCTGCAGAAAAACATGAAAGCATGGATGATGCGGCGCAATTATAAAGCCATGCGAGACTCTGCCCGCAAACTTCAATTTTTGTGGCGCGAAAACAAAGCTTCTGCCACAAGCGACAACAGTAGCAGTAGCAGTATCAACAGTAGTGGCGGTGGTAGCAGCAACCGTCGCCGTGTTCAACGCGCGTCCAGTGGGAGCACTGGCATTGGTAGTGCTTTAAGTCACAATACGTGTGGCGCTGAACGTTCAGGTGGCCTTGATTCTATCGATGAGCACTCGGCGGAGCATCTTGGGAGCAGCAGCAGCTTTAGCAGTGACGACGGCAGCGGCAGTAGCAGTGGTGTCAGCACGAATAGAGTTATCTTTCCTCGGGCCAGCACGGGCAGCAAGGACCTAGCAGTTAGCAGCGCAGGCTCAGGAAGTTCCATGGAGCTATTTTCAGAGGGGCACCAAGTAAAGGGTGCTGAAAACGAGGGATCAGGCGACGAGGAATTGGGTCTAAATGAGGGTTCTACTGAACGAGATGTCAACGATGATGATGATGATGAAAATGACGACAGAGACCACGAAGGGGTGGGCGAGGACCAAACGCAGGAAGAAGCTGGCCGAAAGCTACAAGCAGGGGCGCGTGGTATGCTGGCAAGACGAAACTTCCGGCGCATCAAGCGGCAAACTTTGGCCATGATCGTAATTCAGCGCACGCTGTTACGGCGCAGGAACCGCGCGTCATCTTTCGCTGACCTTTCCATGGCGCCGCCAATGATCTCCAACAACGATAGCACTGGAGAAGAGGCAGCTGCTACAGAAATGGTGTTGGAAGCATCAAGCATTGGGCCTAACGGCTTGCCGCTGTTGCTATCATCAACCTCGAGCGTTTCTCCTTCACCAAAATCCCGCGAGGCAAGCCGTGAAGCACTGTCCAGCTTCTGGGCCCTTGAATCCGGCGGAGTTCCACCTTAATGATTACATTGGCTTGTAAAAGTGTAACTAAAACAGCGCAATGGCCGACATATAGATAAATAGCGCTGCTGAATTATGAGGCGTGGGAGGTAATAGTAGAGTAGGCAGAAGGCGCCTAGGCCAAGTTCTTTCTTCTTCATTCTTCTTCTTCTTCTTGGTGGTCTCGAGTTTCGCCATGGGAAGTAGTAACAGTAACATAGTAGATAGTAGGGCAGTGTAACAGCCACAAAGAAGAGCGCCCATATTCTGGTGGTGTGCGGTGTTCTCGTAGGACCTACTCGGTGGATCGTGTGGATCCAATTCCGATTGCAAGTGGCGCCCAAGTCGGCTAGGAGTTCCAGTGAATCAATGTCCTCTGGAGAGAAACCACGGCCATACGAACTCGAACTCGAACTAATACAAACCCAAATGGCACAGAAGCCAATGCTGCGGGCAGAAGTGGGAATGCGCGTGCGTTGCGCAAACAAAGCAAGTGCGGAATGATTCAGGAGGGAGAGGGGCATTGGCCAAATTCCTCGAAAAATTTGCAAAAAGCGAGGAATTTGTGGGTGTTGCGCACTCCGCAGAACAATAAAGAGGAAGGCGCGCGAGCAAAGAAGCTCGTGACATGCGGAACACGAGGTCCACTCGGCAGAGGTCAAAGTGTGCCTTTCAGCGCGCAAGGCGCCTATTGTTCTGCCCCTGAGCCACAAGAGGCTTTGACGGGACAGGAACTCCTTCCTCGTTCGCGGAGTGGCAGTGAATAGAAAAGCCCCCCCTCAAAAATGCAAACAACAACATGCAAGCGGGCCGCTTGTGGCCTAGCGGTCCCTCCCTA
>Ga0307930_1002180_pt1 | contig 15048 bp, 9 predicted proteins | sample OrgLakmetageno46_FD_203161 | JGI IMG/M metagenome (GOLD analysis project Ga0307930, IMG submission 203161) | Saline water microbial communities from Organic Lake, Antarctica - #46 | ecosystem: Environmental > Aquatic > Non-marine Saline and Alkaline > Saline | place: Antarctica: Organic Lake... | reverse complement strand
CTGGCGCTGCGCCAAGGACAACGGGGACGGCGTGGAGCACTGCAGCGTTTGCCGCGCCAAGCTTGAATTGGGCGCGCAGCCCTGGTTTTGCCGCCGCTGCTTTCGAAAGTGTCACCACGACGCGTGTTCAAAGTGCCAGGGCACCCGGGCGGAGGGGGAAGCAGCAGCAAGAGGCGCTCGAGCAGCTTCGGCGCAAGCTGCTTCAGTGAAACAGGGAAGGCGTGCTTCTCGGACCAAACATGCGGCCGACAAATGGAAAATGTCAACCTTGCATGATGCCAATTCCCAACCTTGGAATCCTTCGCTGGAAGCTAGCGAGCCGTACAGCGATGGTTCGAAGGACAATGCCAATGCAAGTCCTGTTGCCGTAAAGGCCCAGAAGAGCACACCAAGCCACCTCTGGCCGTTGCCACCGATGCAAGTAGATGACGACAGCGCCACTGCTATTGCGCCAGAACGGCCGCACTCAAAACAGCAAAAGCAGCGCAAACCACCTCCCAAGACTACAGGTACCGCCGTTGCTGCTTCTGGTTCAACACGAAAACCCGTTTATCGGCAGTCTGAGCACCAAAGGCTTGCAGCGCTTGAAAAGCTGGTGGGTATATCGTTGCCACAAATTGGAGGCAATTCAATTGCGGTGAGTCAAGAACTTGATAGTGCTCTCCGCAAACAAAAGAAAGCAGCGGCCGAAGCTGCAGCCAAAGCGGCAACGGCTGCAACTGAAGCAGCAGCGGCAACAGCAGTAGTTGAGGCAGCTGAAATAGCAATAGCTGAGGTAGTAGCTGAAATGGTAGAAGCCGAAGCGGCAGCTGTAGTTGAAGAAGAGGCGGCAGCAGTAGCGCAAGCCCATTTTGACAGCGTAACCGAATTAGAGCGGCGCATTGACCCTCATGACGGAACCGTGGCCACTCGAGAACAGTTCGAGGAATACTACGGGGGACTCGACGAATGGGACGCCGCTTGGCCGGCAGAAGCTGCAAGTCATGAAGATGGCGCTAGAGACGGCTACTACGAAGGGGGCACCGACGATGATTACTATAGAGAGCTTGGAGCTATGGAAGGTGGTGATCCCGGTGGGGAGCAGGAAGACTATGCCCTGAGCGGTAGCAGGTTGCGCCGGCTGAACCCTTACGCAGCGGAAGACGCAGAAGAAGTGGCCGTGTTCAAAGCACTCGATGGGCCGAGCTGGGGCTTGCACTTAGCCGACGATGGAAGCAACGTGGTAAATGTTGGGTTCATATTCTTTTTCTCTTTTTTTTTCTTTCTGTCGCTGCCACGGGTACCTTGAATTATTCTTATGCTATTCGGTGTGATTATATGTCTATGGGTGTGTGTGGATGTGGGCTCAGGTGGACGCGTGTTGCCACAAGCAGCTCATATCACTGTACGGCGTCATTCCGTGCCGTTCTCGCGTCGTGTCAGTAGACGGGCACTCAACTCCAGACCGTGCATCCGCGGAAGCTGCTGTGGTGGCAGCAGCCGAGGCAGCTGCTGCGAGAGCGGAAGAAAGACGACAAAATTCAGCGGGCGATTCCTTGGAGGGCAACTACTATGACGACGATGTCGGTGGTAATGGTACAGGCGAAAGCGAAGGTTTTACCGTAGTGTTTACGCGTAAGCGCGGCCCGCTCTTGTCGGAGCTCGCGTGTGGGGGGTTCTCAGCCGCTCTGAAACTTACGAGCTACTGTAGCAACAGCAATAACAACAGCAACAGCAACAGCCGTCGTGGGTTTAATTTTCGCGAAAGCAGTTGGCTCGAGAAACGGTCGATTGCTGCTCTTCTTGCCGTGTCCTCGCCGGTAGCTACAATTCTCGGCGCCCAGGCCAGTCCAAACGTTACTGTCTCGAATGACCTTGTAAATGATGGCACAGCTGATGCTTTGGATCAATCTCCTGCAGGTCATGTTGCGCCCCCTGTCATAGAAAACCCTACTATGGGTAATGATCCTGATAGATTTACGAATGCTGCCACGGATACTGCGACCGAGACGCGTGATACAGTGGATTCTGTTACACAGCAAACGTTAAGTGAAGAAGCTGCAAATATTCATTCGAATCCTGAAATCAATGGAGCTATCAGGAGTGACAGCAATGCTGTTAAAGATGCTGTTACGAATAATGCCGGCCCCGCCGCCTATTCAATAAGCACACATAGTGCGCCAGTTGTCAGCGCCACTTCACCAGCTCGCAGCAGCCCACCTCTTGCTGCTGTTATTTTACCGAGCAGTCCTGGGCGCAGGAGCGATTTCAGCAGTGGATCCGCTGGCATTTGGTCAAAATCAACAACCAGTCGATGGGTGCCGTCTGTGCCCGCAACGGCCTCAGGTAGTGGTGGTGGTGGTGACGTGATGGCTGCTTTATCGCCCACCGCTCATCCTCCTTCTTCGCTGGTGAGCTCAAAGTCAGCGCTCGATAGCAGCCGTAGTTTCTCCATGTTCCGCCCGCGCGGCCCTAGCCAAGAGGCTGCTGATTTGGAGGCAAAACTGAAACGCCAGCAAGCGTTCACGGCGGCGGCTTCCCGTCGGGCGCAGATTGCTGCGACCATGCCGTCGGCGCAGATCGCCGAGCATTGGCGCAGCTTGCAACTGAAAGCACGGGCAGATGCGGCCACCGCGTCCCGCACACGTTATGCAGTCTTTGCGCATTTGCCTCACCCACGTGGCCTCGCACCTGCTTGGGCAGGAGTAGTGTATCCTCCATTGGTAGATGAATCCCCTGTTCGCAACTGGGTCAGCAGTGCCATTCCTGAGCGGCCCGTCACGGTTCCGCCGGCGCTCTTACGAGCTAGAGCCAAGGCACAAGCTGCTGCGTTAAGAGAGATGAATGGATCCATGCCCCAGGTAGAAGCTAGCGATAGCAGCAGCAGCAGTAGCGACAACAAGAATAGCGATAGTGACGCACCGGTAGTGGGATGGAATGAATCATCAAAGAGCGAAGTAGAGGTTCTAGTGCACAAAGAGCAGCACACCACTGAAATTGGTGCTGCTGAGACGGCTGAAAACACAGTCGTTGCGCCAAGGCGTTTTGTTGTGGATGTGCGCGGCGCGAGCAACGCTTATCAAGTGGTTTGTGAGTGCAGCGAAAAGCGCGGGTGGAAGCTAGTGAAGAAAAAAGTGAAGAAGTTACCATCAAGCACTGCCCTCCAAGATGATGACGATAATGATGACAATGATGATGGTGATGATGGTGATGACGACGATGATGACGATGACGCTGGAGGTTCTCTTAGGGCTCGAGCTGCCCGCAAGAAGAGTAGAAAGACTAAGAAAAAGAAACGAAGAAAGCGCAGGGTTGCTGATGCAGGAAGCGACGATGATGACGACGATGATGATCTTGACATGGATGGAGAATCAAGCAGCGCTTCAGATGATGACGCCTCAAGCGACAACAGCGGCAGCGACAACAACTCCACAGATGACGATGGCGACAATGATGACAACAATGATGACGACGATAGCGATAACGATAGTCAGGCAGGAAGCAGCGGTGACAAAGACAACTCGAATGATGCAGGAGCTCCAACAGCATCAGCTGCGGTTGGCAAAGAAAAGAAGCCTGTCAGTTTGCACCCTGCGCCACCTTTGAAAGTGAAGCCTGCACCGCAGGTATGCTTTAAAGCAGATTCAAATCGTATTATTCGTAGAAATTTAACAATGTTATGTTCGTGAATGCTTCGGCCATTTTGTGCCTTGCTGGCTGTTGTTTGGTGTAGATGAAAGGCGAAGTTGATTGACAGAGGGTTCCATTATACAACAGCGTTTTACTAGGAAGGGTTATCAAAATACGCGCGATTTCATCTATCTTTTGATTTGCAACTTTCAACGACCGTTTGTCGTATATGTATGTGTATTAGGCGGATATTGTGTGGCTCGCGGACAGCCATGTCAATAATTTGCTGTCTTCGAATTTAGTCGCTTACGGCCCACGCCGAAAGCGCAAAGCGGACGGACAGGTAGTTGCTTACTACATATTTGAGTTGTAGTGTGTGAATGAGTAGGAACGCAAGGATCATCTTGGATTCCAGGGAACATTCCAAGTCAACATGTATACTTCATGTGAAATTCCATGGGCTACTTTTGAATACCGCTCCCAAGCTTTTCCAGTGCAAACTTTTTGCCAGCCTTCAACCCCCCCACCCCAAATAATTCATCCCCCACTTGTGTGCAAACTCTTTGCAATTCTTGTATTTATGAATGTTTTTCGTTTTACGTGTCCACTGCGGACACTGATTTTAGGTGCGGCGCCGTTGGGTGAACCATTTTCCTGCCATGCAACAGCTGATCTCCAAGGCACCCCTCGGCCGCGAGTTGAACCGTATTTACGGGCTCCTGTCCTCTAAACACGCGGATGCTTTCAGTTTCTTTCCGCGCACTTTCTTGCTGCCTCGCGACGAAGCGGCGGCTGTTGCCTGGCTGACGCGCACTGATGCTACAATACTAGCCACAACAACAGCAGCATCAGGAACAGGCACAGGAAAGGCAGCACCGGCAGGAGCAATGTCAGAAGCAGAGACAGCGGTTGGTAGTATAGCTGCTTCTGCTACTGACACCAGCGCTGCAGTTGAGTCCAAAGACAATGCTGCACTTCCAAACATAACAAGTGCTGGGACTGGGGCAGCCTCGAGGGCTTCTAGTAAAGACGTCAAGAAGAAAATGAAGGAGCCCACACGCACTTTGATAGTGAAACCATCGCATGGATCGCAAGGCAAAGGAATCCATCTCGTTCAGGTACGATTGTACGGTGTAGATCATTGCTCTACTGGTATGCACCTTTTCAATTTATATCGTCATGCTGTATATTAGGACGAAGCGTCGATCAAGGAGTACTCGTTTGGGTCGGCGGCTCGGTGCAGCAGCGGCCGAAAAGACGACGATGATGAGCGTTACATTTGCCAAGAGTACCTCGATCGCCCGTTGCTTTTACGCGGTCTTAAGGTAAAATCCGTTTGAAGGGCTTCCGACTTTTCCTTTCTTTTGTGTTCTAACATCGCCAAAAAAGACTGTTTTTAATGGGCATTTTATTTTTTGTCTTTCATCGTATCAATGAGTCTTTTATCATTCACCTACTCAATGTTCACGTTGCGCTAGTTTGACCTCCGATTGTACATGCTGGTCGTCGCTTCCGACGAAATGGAACAAGTAAGCTCTATAGTACTTTCCACTTTCCAATCTATCTTGGTTTTTTTTATTTAACGTGTGCTGCATTAGCTACACTGTAACGCATACTAGTAGATGAAGAACACATCGAACGATATCCTTTGAAAATCTTCGCATGCTTTATTTCACTTACTTTTATTCTTCACTTCGCTTTCTTTCTCTGCCACTTCTCCCGAGTTTTCTTTTAACACTCTTTCTATACCCGCGTGTTACTTCTTCTCGGATACTGCTTCTTAAGCCGGATGCCTGGCTCTGTCGCGAAGGATTAGCCCGATTCGCGACAGTACCCTACGTCGCGCCATCTGCAGCAAATCTCGACCAGTCATACATGCACCTCACCAACTACTCTCTGAACAAGGTGAAGAGAAGGTTGAGAGAATGAATACTACTGTGTAGAAATGAGTTCGAGAAGGTTGTGAAGACTGTTACGATAATATAGAGCAAATGTGCGCCGTTCTCCTTTCTACGTTTTTTAAGTTTCATGCTTACTCTCCCTGTGAATTCATTTTCACCATATTGTTATTTCCTTCTCAGGATTCGGGTGCTTACTCTGAAGGCGAGCACAAGAGGCCAATGTCAGAAGTGTTGGATGAGCTTGTGGAAGCAGAAGGAGTCGACTTGGGAGAGGTGTGGAATTTATTGTCAAGCACTTCCTCCTTTTACTAGTGGTCTGCTTAGTGGAAGTTTGCTCTCTCTCGAGTTCGAATTCTCTCTGCTTGAACACGAACTAACTCACTCATACTCAAAACTCTAAGTGGTCCTCTTTTATTTCTCTCGTCTATTCTTTTCTGAAAAGGTGTGGGACGAACTCGGCCGTATGGCTGCTCACACCCTCATGGTAGTTACCCCTGGTCTCTTGAACGGTAGGCGCGCATATGCTTTCGAAAGAGACCGCCGACGCAAGCAAGCCAAAGTGTTGCACGCTTTAGCCACGGCACAAGACCAGGCACCGACCCCTGCCACTCCTCGAAGTCATACAGAATCGGCAACGAGTAATCGCCTTCGAGCTAGCAATAACGACACCCCCAAACGAGCAAGAGCTAGTAGTAAAGCCACTGCAGATAACAACGGTGCGACCATAAGCCTTACTGTTACAGCTGCTACTGACGGCAAGGCTAATAAGGAAGCAAGCCTGCCCTCAGAGCCTACGACCCCAACTGCCGTAATTGGCGGTGGCGCTGGTGGCACTGCAAACAGCACATGTAAAGACACGTCAGCAGCGCCTTCAGCAAGTGGAGCCAAAGCAGGTGCTGCTGGTGGTGTCAAAACGTTGCCGAACTGTTTTCAAATTTTAGGGCTCGATGTCATGCTTGTCTTTGACGACCATGATAGCGAGGACGACAACATAGACAACAGTGGCAACAATAATGAAATGTGGGATAGGAAAGTCAGCAGCAGCATTAGTAGTAGCAGCAGCAGCAGCGGCTACAGTAAGAAGAAAGAGGGGAAGGCGAAGAGTTGTAAAGTGCGCGCCAGTTTGTTGGAAGTGAATTCAAACCCTGCGATGAGCATCGGCCACAAGGTTTGCCACTCTCGAAAGAAGAGGCACTGTTCAACCAAACGAAGGAAGGAATCATTTTTCTGATTTTGTATGTGAAGAAGTTACTTTTGATTTGCTGCACTCTGCGGCCACTTGTTTAGGAATTCTTTTTTTGTTGAGTATGTGCTGATGTGTCGTTGTGGTTGTGTATGCAAACGCGTGAATAATATATTTACAGGGTCATCGATCAGCAGTGGACGAGCTCGTCAAGACTAAAGCAGTCAGCGGTGCTCTTCAACTGGTAGAAACTTGGGACTCAAGGCCACATTCGGATGGAGCAATGGTGACGTCATCATCTGGGTTGGTGCAAGGTCAACCTACGAGTAATAGCGTAGCAGCCAGCACAAGGAACACTAGCAGCAGCAGCGGTGGTGGTGGCACTACCGGTCCAGGCACTGGTGCTGGTGTCGAGCAGAGTAATGGTAGTGATGGTGTTTCAACAGCCAACTTAAGAGCCAACTTACCACCGCCGCTCACTGTGGATAACTACTGGCAAGTTGCCGCAGGAGGGCGTTGGCTTGGTCTCCAGCAGCACCTTCCTCCGCCGCCGCCACCGCCTCTGATGAAAAAGGAATTTGCGGCACCAGCAGGAGCGGCACCAGCAGTAGCAGCGACCTCGGCTGTTACTAATGCTTCTGCCCGTGCGGTTGCGCCCGTTGCAGAATCAGAGTCTACCACAGCACCTACGGAGAAGATTGGGTCGGAGGTAACGCTAGGAAAAGAGCCGTTCGCTCTTGAATTGCCGTCGCCAAAGTCGGCAGCCAATGCATGTGACAAAGAAGCTTCTGAATTCCCTCCCCTCAACACCACTTCAAGCACAGCTAGCACTGCCAACGACTCTTCGGAGGTGTTCTCGTTACCTCCACTGGCGCCATCTCCCATAGAAGAAGAGGAGCGTTGTGGCAAGTCGTCGAGTAGAAAAGGGTCACCAACGGGCAGCAACAGCAGCACAGGATCGAAAAAGTCTCCTTCGAGATCATCACCGCGTCGCTTGTTCCATGAAAGCGCGAGAGAAGAGAGTTTAGAGGGCGAGAAGTTGAGCAGCAACAATGGTTTTATCCTCAACAGCAGCAGCAGCAGCAACGGAGGTGAAAGCAAAGAAGGCGAAAGTCAGATCCATGACAATGATGATGGCAAAGGTCTCGACGAGAGAAGCAGCATAAGCGAGCAAGAGTTGGGCGCTAAATGTAGTGACAGTGACACCACCACTACAGTCACGCCACCAAGCCCAGAGCCTTCGTGTGCTGCTTCTCCACCTGCACCGGTACATGTAGCAAAACCGCCGCCGCCGCGACCGCTGCCCACGCCGCTGCCACCCGGGGATGCGGAAGCGATGCTTGTAGCCGACTACCTCATGGCGGCTCGGCACATGTTCGAAGCTTTCGCAACGGCTCCCAAATTGGTACAGGGAGGGAATTCGGCTTTGGACGGCACTGGCGGATTCGGCGGGAGCAACAGTGGCCACAGCAGCCGGCTAGCTGGTTTAGGGCTCGGTGATTTGGGCACCACCGCTGCGGTCGCGCAGCACCACGGCCTACCTGGGGGATTATCAGGCTTCAACGAAGGTCTGCAGCACGTGATCAATTGGGCCACCGCTTCAAGCAGCCATTTCCTCGAACGAGGCGTAGTAAGTAGCAGCAGTGCCCCTTACGACTTCGACGCTGGGGAAGAACCTCGATGGTTCTTGACGCGCAGCACTTTTCAGCAGTTCGGGCGGCGATGCCTGGGCCCTTCCTCCTTAGACCAACAACAGCAACAACAACGCCGCGGCGGAGGTGGTGGAGTGGGGAATAAAAGTGCTCAGCTGTCGTCAGCGGCTCTGGACGCCTTGTTTCTAGCGGTCACCAAGCGCAGTTGGCTCGCAGCTAGACGTATGGGAGCTCTGGAAGAAAGCATGTCGTCGTCGTCGTCTCAAGGCGCGATGAGCGGCGGGCGGCGGCACATGTCCTTGCCTCATTTCTTGGATGCGCTGGAGACATTGGCGAATACTACTGCGTCCACTAGTAGTAAGCAGCAACTGCAAGGTAGTGCTGCTAGTGAGCGCTTGGTGTCAACTACCGTTCCAACTGCTGCCGCTGGTGGTGCTCCTACTGCTGCGGTGTCGTCTGCTGCTCTTGTGAGTGTTCCAGCTGCTCCTGTTTCAACCACTGATGCTCCTACTGTGACAACGGCAGCCACGACAGCTGCTGCTCCAGTCGCTACCACTGCAGTCAGCGTTCCTACTTCTGCGAACAACACTCCTGACGACGTTCTTCTTCCAGCGAACATCAAACTTCCGTTGCTTTCTTCGCCTGGAAGGCCATTCAGCAGCACTAGCAGCCGGCCTAGGAGCCTATCTGGCAGTCGACCGGGAAGTCGATCAGGGAGTCGACCGGGAAGTCGATCAGGGAGTCAATCGAATGGCCGGCCCAGCAGTAGCTTCGGCCGAAGTTCGTCATCTTCTTCTTCTTCTTCTTCTCGGCCTAGCAGTTCTTCCTCAAGTAACCACCGCCAAGAGCAGCAACGGCAGGCTGCAACTTTATCTTCTACTCAACGCCCTGCTAGTGCGAAACATGCACTACGGAGCAACAGTGCAAGCCGTTCACGGCCTGCTAGCGCGGCGCTTGGTAGTCGAAATCACGAGACAGCGACGAGTGCGGCGATGACATGTACAACATCCACGGTGGCAGCGCCAGCAGCACTAGCAGCAGTGGCAGCACTAACAAATCATATTCGCAACAGCCCACTTGCTGGTGCAGCTACTGCTGCCAAGAGATCCGTTGGGAAAGGCAACATGGCCTCCACAGGAGGCAATGCTGCTTCTAGTGGTGGTGGCCCGAGCGTAGCAGTGTCAGCCGTTTCTGGTGCTTGTGGTGAATCTACACCAGGCACTCCTGCGTGGCGCCTACACCAGCTTTTGTCGCGAGCTCATGCGCGTCTCAATGCAGCTGCAACGGGAAGTGGAGCGCAACAGTTGTGAACTGATTGGCCACCTAATAATTGGCCTAATAATAGCCTACGATTTGTACATGAGACGTCACCGATCACATACTTTCAACAGAAGGAGTTGCGGAAGCAACCAGAGTAGGCGCTCAAACTTAATTCTACAGTCCATGTTACTGGTTTGGAGCGCCCCATATGAATGGCCACTTACAGAGCCATGACTGGCTTCGAGCGCCCCATGAAAAGGATTGTTTATCGGCTCATAACGCTCCTGTTCGTAGAAAGGCCTGTGCTAAGTTCAGCTGCACTCGCTTGCATTCAAGAGTCAATGCTACCTCGGTTATTACTCCTTTCGCGATGCCATATCTTTCCTCTCCTGTGGCTGTGGCCTGTGATAATTTTGTCGTATTGTTGGTGAAGTGCACTCGCGATGTAGTTCAAATATTTGGAAATAAAGCCATCCCACCCCCCATCTCTACTTCTATTCTGTACTTCTATTCTGTAATAGAGGACAACGAGGATAAAACAGCTACTACGTACTTTATTTTTGTGTTTGGAGGTGGATCGCAACCAACTCCACGGCCACTAGCCACTTCGGTCTCTGTAGTCCGGATAAAACTCAACACTCTCCAAATACAAAGATACGCTCCTGTAATATATAGCAAAACAAAAGTAAAACTTCTGAGTGTGACTATCCTTTTGCCCGCAACAGGCTGCGATGTCTGGAAAATTTTCAATGCACCATCGCCTAATCTATAGGAAGTAAGTCTGACTCGGAGTTCCTGTTGCGTGCCGCTAAAAGTTTAATGTTTAGCGCAAATGCGATCTCCCCGTTGTTGTATATTTATGCCATGCGGATAGATACACAGCAACAGCGGACTCCCAGCGCACTGGAAGTTTCTAAATGGTATGAGCGATCGAACAATGAAGTTGCCCATGTATCTCTGGCCTGGTGATCAAAGCACGTAAAGGATCCCGGCGGAAACCCAGTAACCACCTGTGTATATTTTATCATCGCAGAGCGTAGAGTAACTTTAAAGGTTTCCGTCAGGTACCAAGTGTGATATTCAAAAGAAGCATAACCCGGGTTGAAGTACAAGTATCAGACGCAGAAACGATTTAAGTCTGATCTCAAAATAATTTCATGAACAATTTCCACTTTAGAGGGGGGTGGAAGTATTATGCTTCCTGCCCCCTACACACTGTCCTCTTTACGATTTTGACTCGCGCGCAACGCACGCGTGTAAACTTCTGCCCGCTGCATTGGCTTCTGTGTCATTTGGGTTTGTATTAGTTCGAGATCGAGTCCATCTTTCTACGTGAAAGCTAAATTTTGGTTATGTGGTGTGCTACTCAGAGCTCATGCTAGCTAGGCAGCTCTTCTATGTTTTACTCCTACTAATTTTTATAAGCACTTTCTGTGTCTTCAGTAAGAATGTGAAACGAATGAAACAATCATTTGAATAAATGCTTAATTACTGTAATTAATAACTTAAATTCCTCCTTCGCACGTATGTCGCTTTGGCCGAGTGGTTAAGGCGATGGCCTGCTAAGCCATTGTACAATGTACGCATGGGTTCGAATCCCATAGGCGACGATTTTTTTCTCCACAAAAACATTTGAATTTTTGTAATCGACGTCGTGCATAAGTACAGTTCCCCTCAGTTGTTAAATATATATATGAAAGGCTTTCTTTTGCAGTCTTTGGCTGTGGCTTTCTTTTGCAGACTTTGACGACTTGACAGAAGGAACAGACGAGTGAGGAGTAAGGTTGTTCGCGTGCGCACTATCAGTACCGTTTCAAATTTTGAGCACGCATACGCTTTAAAAGGCGAAGGCGCTCCGATGCGAGACGCTTTGGCGCAACGTACTCCCAACGGAATCGGTATAAAAACCCTCGAATAAATGGCACTTAAATGTTTATTTGATCCTTCAGAATTATGAATACCTAAAATTTGGGCTTGTGTGCGGGATAAGCTCTTCTTCTTGTAGAAGCTCATTGCGTTGTATTTCTACCTGTTCGCCCTCTAATTCTGGTCCTTCGGGACGTGTGTCAAAAGGAACGTGCATTTTTTATGTACATGATTTGATCTGCACGTGGCATCATCTGATACCGCAGCAGACTAATTTGGAGCTTGGGTTACATCACCCTAAGTGAACAGGCTGCGCGCTGAATATCTGGGGCAGTGCACACGAGAAGGCGCAACGCAGTAAAGGAATACCTGGAGACCTGGTACAAGGCTCCAAGAAGTTTACTCTGTCAGGAATAAGATTGAACCGCTTTATCCGTGCAACAGTCCTGGCTACAATATTTACACGCAGTTTCAGCCGCAATTAGGTGCCGGGTCCACAGTAGGCGCGCCCAAACCCTTGCCCTTTCTTCAAATGCTGATGGCGTGATACTTTTTTAAAAGATGCGCGCTGCATAGCAACTTGATTGCATTATATTCTTCTGGGGCCAAGAGGCAATGCTCCGACATTTATGGCGAGCCCACTTAGTTCTGCAGAGGCACGGCCAGAGAAGATTCCGGATGGGCTTCGCTAAATCAAGCTCCATCACCAACTCACAACCAGTCATTTAACTATTAAAGGTTTCAACCCTCAGGAATATCCTTAAAATATTTTTCAATGTCATAGTGCCAGCAAGCGTGGAAGTACTTCGAACAGGAGAGTCACTACCGACCTCAAGAGTAACACCCCCCCCCAATGATGTGCCCATGATTAGCTGGCGGTGGAGCAGGCCCAGTCGGGAAGGGTTCAGAAAAAGACGGCGATCTACCCAATTAATTACAAAATCCATTTCCGTAGGGGAACTATAGTAAATGATGGCCTGCCTTCAAAGGAGGCTTGATGACACCTCAGTAGCGAATCGAAGGATAAATTGAATGAACGCCGCTTGGGCAAGTATATTTAATCAGATCTTCCATTCATTGAAGTGCTGCTGCTTTCCCTTTCAGACTGCCCACCCTCTAATTCTGGCCCCTCAGAGCCAATTTCAATACGAAGGATATTTACATATTTACAGACCTGATTTTCTGAGCCCCGAAGGAGATTGGATATAGCAGTAAGCAGAAGAGGGTTCCACCTTAATACGCAAGACGTCAACTGCTTTCTTCGGGCCGGACTTGAAATATGGCTCGGGGTTCATCTATCTACATACCTTAAGGGGTCCTTACAAACGTTTGTTTGCAGCTCAGAGGTGTTAGGTATCGAGGTTGGAGGTTGGTCCCATGAGATTTCACATTTGGGTTCGAATTTCCCACCTTGGGGGAGGGGGGAAGGAGGGCACCAGAATCGAACTTTCGTCAGCTCACCACTGTAGACCAAGTACAAACGTCAACAAGAGACACCGACCTAAATCCGCCCCCCCCCCCCTTCAGGGACTATGAGATTGAAGCAAAGATGACGAAATCATAGACAAAAAGCTACTACCCGCGACTTGTCCGCATGGAGGCGGCCATGGACTAACGAGTGAGCCACTCACGCCCCTCATAATGGCAGTGTTTGAACGGCAGCTTCGAGCAATCAAGTGTATCACCTCGGAAGGCGCATATCTCCTTACCGAGGCTCCTTTCGTGGAGCTAACAAAGGGCGATGCATTACAAGAAAGCTCAATGGCACTACCTGTAGGTGCCCACGGTCGGCAAACGAGTTAGAGGAAGACACAAACACCGGGCAGTGCTGCATAAACTAAAGGAAATTTAGCATATTGCTGTGCGTACAGCAGTAGTGGAGGCAGCTACGCGAGATTGCGAAACGATGTAGTGAGCACCTTGCCCATGTGTACTGTGCACACCACCATCCGTCATGCAGATGGCGTATGACGTGAATGGCGTGTTGTTGCGAAAGATGTCTATACAAATAACCCGTAATTTTACGTCGAATCGTTGGGGATTTCCATCAATGTTTGTGTGATAGATTACTACGTATATTAGGGATTTTCTGCAGCACGTGTGACTTATCTACATATTGTACGTGCAAACCAAAGAGGCGAACAATCAGACCACCAAGCGACGTAAGGGGTGGGTGGGTGAGTTTTTGCCGTCTGGCCGCAAAAAAAAAGCAGGTCAATTCCCCACTCACTCCAGAGGGGGTTTGGCCATTCCCGTATGTAGAGCACCAATGGACCACTCCAGGGCGGTACTCTCATCGCCCCCGGGGAGGGGGGCTAGATATGGAAATGGGGGACTACCCACCAGGTTGGAGTCGTCAGAACAACATTCCCCGAACATTCCACGCGACATTACACTCTCAACAATATCTCAATAGAAGTTACTTTTTTAAATCTCAACACTTGCTCCACGCACTCCACCAGAACACCATCTTCGACCGAAAAACGAGCGACACTGTACCTCCACTTCACAAGGAGCTGGCCTGGCATCCATTTTCGAATACCTGGTCCGCTCGAATGTCTAAGTCTACTAAGAATTCTTCCAACAAGGGTAGTGCACCTGGTGTGCCCGCCGGGGCAACCTGCGTGCTTTGCCATACCCACGTGAGCCCAGAGGACATGGTAACCCTCGTATGCGGGATGGTCCCGATCGCGCACGAGTCAACGGTGCACGTGGCTTGTGCTGAAGAACACGCGGCGAGTGAAGCGAACAGCTTTTTGAAAACGGAACGCCTCCCCGTCATCTGTCGACTGCTGGGTGGCGGTGGAGCGAGCCCCAACCTGGTTTCTAACAGTACCCTCAAAGCGCTCGGCCTTCAAGACATGCTCGAGGCCACTGGAACCGAGAGACGTAAGGGATCACTCACAAGTACGAAGGGCAAAATGAGCGACAAGTACCTCAGGATGGCTAAGAATTGGGCGAACGACGAAAGCATCGCCAAGAAGCTCCTCGTCGCGGCTTGCCCATGCGACGGCTGCTTCCTGACGATTGAGACGTACAAGACCCCTCAACAAGACGATAGTGGTGCGGCAGCTTCAGAGCAGGCAAGCAAAGCACCCCGGAAGTTGCACCTCCTTGCTATGGATGGCCCTTGCGAGGAGGCTGACGAAGGACGTTGCGTTGGAACGAAGCAAAACGGCGATGCATGCCCACGGTCGGCGAACGAGCACGGAGGAGATGCAGGCGCCGGACTGTGCCGTCGTTGTAAGGAAAAAACAGAGCGAATCATTACAATTGCTGCCACGCCAGCAACGGCTAAGCAAGACAACATGAAGCGAGCAAGTACTACTGGAGCTACGAAGAAGAAGATGACGTCTAAACACGAAGATGGCGGCATTGGTACCATTCTCAAGAGGACCGCAAAGCCTGTCGAGACCTGCTCGTCGTGCGGCTCGAAATATCATTCGAAACAAATAGAGTCATCTCGAAAAAGAGGGACCTCCATGTGTGAAAAATGCATTCGACCCATAATCAATGCAACCGCTGCTCTTGCAGCTGAAAACAAGGCAATTGGAGCTAGTGCTCGACGAACGATGGG
>Ga0307930_1002179_pt1 | contig 15053 bp, 14 predicted proteins | sample OrgLakmetageno46_FD_203161 | JGI IMG/M metagenome (GOLD analysis project Ga0307930, IMG submission 203161) | Saline water microbial communities from Organic Lake, Antarctica - #46 | ecosystem: Environmental > Aquatic > Non-marine Saline and Alkaline > Saline | place: Antarctica: Organic Lake... | reverse complement strand
GTACTATTTCAGTCTCACTCACCCGCAAATAATTCATTCCTCAAACAACAAACTCTCACACATCGAACTTATCGTCCGTCGCATGTCGCATGTCGCCCCGTCGCCCCTCGTTTTTGGCTCGTTGGGCCTCGTTCGTATCTTGCTAACTTATAACAACTTGCAATCTCGCCTGACTCTTTACGGCTTCTCGGACTGCGGGAGCTACCGCTGTCATCCATCCTGTGCACATTATTTCCAGTTATTTGCGCTCGGATTTCATGCGTCGTCCGAGTCCTGAAAAATACCGTGTCCTAGAGAAAACCACAGCACCTATTAAATCATATTCAGCTAGCGTTCTTCTTTGAGTCAAGGGGGAACATGCAATCATTTGGAAACCGGCACATAGCTATAGCAATTCTTGCCATAACACACGCTACCTTAGGTATTCGAAGCGATCCCGATGGTATGTTACTCGAGCATTTCGAACTAGAGAACGTACGTGTTGTTCTCAAATTTCCTTTAGCTGGCACGCCTTGGGTACCAGAATGCCGGGTGGACCTCGAGGTGGTTGTTGGCGACAGTGGTGAGCTGGCCGCTCGAGTCAAACAAGATCCTACTCTAGTTGAAGTGTGTTATTGGGGCGGTGTTGGCACACCAACTTGCCGAGCTTTACTGGCCTCTGATACCGCGAGCGTTGCAATAGCAGCTCCTTCTTCAGGACTTTCGGAAGTTCACGCCTGGCTGCGATGGTCGAACATCAGCACTATCGACGAAAATAGAGATGCTGCTACAAGTGATTCAGCGACAACACTTGGCGTAGGTCAGCGGCTCATAGGAGTTGCTACTATGGCCTACCTATGGACTGACCCACATGACGCAGCCGTGGAACTGCGCTGGCGCTTGACAACGGCTCTAAAAGTGCAGCCAAAGCCTTCACTGGAAACGGTTGCCTGCTTGAGAGCCCACTTGCAGCGCGCGATTTCCGACCCGCAGGTCACAATAGAGTCGAGTATCTTCGGGTCGTACCGCAAAGAAGTGGGTTTTGGCACTTACGGGCTGGAGAACGCTGCGTTCCACTACTGGGGCTCCGCAAATGCCTCCATCACTTTTGGTCGATTTGGGTCTTTCGCGCCCGACTGCGAATTTTTCCTCGGTACTCTTCTTATTGGCTTTCACGGGTTATTTTAGACATCTTTTGCACATTACGAGTCAGCATTATTATACCATTCTCCTAATCTTCAGACTTTGCCACGATTCACTCCCCTATCCTATCTTCTATCTTTCTTTTGCACGTGTCCTAAGACGGCAACCATCGCCTCGGCGCAGGGTCTACTTATCCTTTCCAAGAGCGTGGCGCCCTGCTAGGCTGGTCCACTGCAGCTTCGAATTGCCCCGTGCAGAATAACGGCAAAGGCCCTATCGCGTTCGGCTCGGACGTGTGGGTGGGTCGAGGCGCCGTGTTTATGAGCGGCGTTACCGTCGGTCACGGTGCAGTGATTGCCACACGGGCAGTGGTCACCAAAGATGTACCACCCTATGCGGTGGTAGCAGGCAATCCTGCGCGAGTAGTGCGGCAGCGGTTTCCTCCCGACGTTCAGGCTCGGCTACTAAAGGTGCGATTAGAAAAAAGCCAAGAATAACCTGACTTAGTGTTGATTTTACCGTACTTTGAGAACTACGATCATTCTCAATGCGCGTAGCCTTTGCAATCCCAAGGCTTCGTTCTGCTCTGTGTGCTGCATCAGTTTGATGCACATGTAAGTAGGATTCTTAACTTTGTTTGAAATATATTTTCGAATCTTTCCTTTCAGGTGTCGTGGTGGGATTGGCCTCATGAGCGATTAGACGCGCTTCTGAGCACCGGCCTCCTCGGGAACAGCGACATTGAGGCTTTTCTGGAGGCCGCTGAGGCCATTTATGCAGGAACAAACGCTGCAACTGCTGATGAAGAGACATCTCGAATAGCTTCGGTACTTGAAGAGGGGTGTATGCTAACTGAGCTTGAGATGTAGACAGGGCCCAGCATAAAGTTATCCTGTATTGCTTGAACCAATTGACTAGAACGAGCTCGCATAGTAAGTTCTTTTAGCTCTCTCCGAAGTTCTCGCTTTTATGTCGTTTGAGTTCGCAACGAGTTGGATATACTCGCTTGTGGGTTGTCACGGCGGACCCTGTAAATGATACCATTACCTATACCATTACTCGTCCTACCTATCTTCCTACCTATCTTCCTATATGATTTATTGGAGTTCATATAGGGGTTGTGGTTGGTATCATGCATAGCATATGTTATTGATGTTATGGGTTGGTAGCGGCTGGTAGAGATTCATACTACCGCCGCGGCAGTGGCCCCTAATATAATACTAAGTTAAAAATATACAGTTACGTAGTCGCCATCGCATCAATTTGTGCTTGGAGATTAGCGTGCTTCCTACGGCAGTAAGTCACGAAATCGAAAATGGCGAACTATGATTCTTATCAAATACAGCGGCGCGTTCCTGAGTAGCTCCACTTCTAATACCTAACTTTTCTCCTCTCCTCCTACCAGTACTAAGCTAACTTGCTTGGTTTTTCTGCCTGTTGGCGATCTGATTCTGGCCCCTCGGGGCTTGTGTTAATTAACCCCTTCCTTATTGCTCTCTTACTCACATACAGTTGAACTTCCGGGGATGTGCCAGTAAACCTTAACCTTACATATTACTTTGTAGTAAGGAGCCCGTTTTAATTGATTGAATCAGCCATTTGACATTTAGCAATTAATTCGGGAACCAATTGGCCTGAATTTTAAGGGCCAGCAGGTAGAAATAAAAAGAATACTGCTAATATAAGAAGCGGACTAAGTAGGCACTAGTCTGGTTTAGTCTAGTCTAGTCCAGTCAAGTTAATACTCTCCCAAAAAAGAAAGAAAGGCAAGTGCACAGCAGTCACTGAGGCACAAAAGAGTAGGCACACATTCCTGAAAGGCCATGAAAAAACATTGAGACGATGCCCTGCTGGGGCAAAAATAGCCCAGAGAAATGCCTCGTGGACTCGTGGACCTGGGACGTGACACACGAACGAGCACTCAGTCCCGCCGACTTGTTCGGAGGAAAGACGCCAGTTGGTGCCTGAATTGGCCTTCCGGAGAAAATTTGCTAGCGCATAAGCAGCACAAGTACATTAGTGCCCCTGTGACTACTCTGTACTTGTTTTTCTTTGTTATTGGGAGGGTATTAACTAGACTAGACTAGACCATGGAAGTGATAATGGCGGTCCATGGTGGCTCTTCCGTGCCCTGAGAGTGCTGCTCTAACGAAGAGTCCCCGCCCCCAGAGCCACTCCTCAACATTCGAAGAACGACGTCTCAAGCTTCCTTCGGATAAAATCTTCCTTGGTTTACGAATGATGAGGAGTGCCGGAGTGCCCCAGAGCCGCAGGGAGATTGGGAGATTTGTGCTCACGAGCCACCCCGTAGGGGCACACGTCACTCCTTGGCTCCTTGTGCAGCCTTGGGCAACATTTTTTAGCGTCTTGGTGTTGCTTGGTGTTGTGTGTAGTGATCTTGCATCTTCGTGTCGCGTCGAGTCTAGATAAGCGCTGAGCGTCGAGTAGCAAAGGTAGCAGTAATAGTTGGCGTATCTCTAGCAGATATGTTTCGCCGTGCCATTCTGTATGCAGCTGTGACCGCTGTAAGCGCTGATGTTGTGCACACTGTGCATGACCAGCAGACCTTCAACATCCTTATTGCGGGCTTTGGGCCTTTCACTGGTGACAACGGAACGACGTACACAACGAACCCTAGCGCTGAGACCGCTCTAGCCCTCGATAATCATTGCTATCCAATGAACACCCTTTTGCCGAGCACAGCTGCAAATTCTACTAGTCGCGTATGTTTTTTAGGGTGGAACGTGACCGTAGACCATCGCGGCGCCGCAGAGGTGCAAAACGCCCTTCGCCGTGAGAGCATTCAGCGCGCCGGCATTGACGCAATCATTCACCTCGGCCTAGAAAACTCGGCAGTTGGCCTGAAAATTGAAACAGCAGGCGCTAACATCATGGCAGAACCTCAATTTGAGGGTGAAAAGATTGAGCCGTGGGCGCCAGCTATTAGCCCCACCACCATTGACTTCGGCCGCTTGCACATCATCGACGAAGCCCTTGCTCCTGTGGTGGCAGCAGAAAATCGTTACGCCACTGCAGCAGGCATTGCCACAAATAAAACAGTGGGGGAGGCGTGGTCGCGTGATGCAGGCACTTTCTATTGCAACGAAGCGCTCTTTCGCACGGCCACGACCGTGCGGGAGCTCAGCATTTTTGCCCCAAACTCTGCCGACCGGCTCCTCCCGGCAGTCTTTGTGCACCTTCCCAACTCCACAGTAGCGCCAGTCGATGAAGTTCTCGTGCCTTCTATTGCCTCCCTTGGTGCAGCCATCCTTGTAGACCAACCTGGGTATTGATGGAGATAGAAATGCCCTGAACTGTGAGTCCCACTGTGAGGCTCTCGTCGAGTTCTGGAGGTCTACTGTAGTAAATATTTAGCATAACTTGCACTGAGTTGAAAGAGTTTCCAGTTGCGCCATATGAAGATTTCAACTTCAACTCGAATATGTAACATGAAAATAAATAAGCTCCTTTTAAAAAAGTAGTGTACAGTATGCGGACTAGATAGACTATAGACTATAGATTAGATATTAGATTAGATTATACTCCCCAATTACAACAAGAAACGCATTTGCAGCTCAAGTGCATTCTTTATGTGCCTCTGTGACTGCTGTGTACTTGCCTTTCTTTGTTTTTGGGAGGGCATTAACTAGACTGGACTAGAAACAACAACAAGCAGCATGAACCTGCGTTTTGATGAATCATCCAGAACAAGTCTGACTGGGCTGAGTGTCCTTTTGCGTAATGCAATGTTTTCCTCCAGTTACTGCTATTAACCACTAAATTTCCACCATGGAATTCTATAGAGGAATAGGACCTCACCGGAATGTTTCTCCTGCTGGTGTTATAGATCTCCTTCAATTAATTCTTCGGGGCTGAATCCGAGACACCAACAACCCACAAAGCGGCCTTCTATTGTTCTAAGGTTTTTGAACATCCTAACGGCCATGGGCCCCAGGGGGTCGAATTCCACTTCACTAATGCCCCAATTAGTAAAGGAAACTTTCATCTACCTTCCTTCTTGACGCCTGACGCCGCCCGAAAGGATTTGAAGCCAGTCCAAGAAGGCAGCGCTGTCTGTGATCGCCCGTCCTTCGTACCACTGCGCATCACTCGCCTTGGTTTGGCGGTTGGCTTCCTTCGACGCCGCAGATGCTGCAGCTGCTCGGGCTACTCGAATAGCCTGTTGAGTGGCAGGTGGGGGCTCTGGGAGACCAGCAAGCGTGCCGTTGCCGGGAAGCAGCCAAGAGCCAGTGCGACGACCTGCGTTGATCTTGCCCAGAGGGGTCTAGTACGTGTGCGCGCGTAAGAGGCGGAGAACGGAAAAGGAGAAGAGAAGAGAAGAGAAGGCACGCGGTTAGAGTTTAAAGGGGAGGTACTTCGTGGAGAAACAGATGAGAGTTCTTTGGGGAATGAGACGTGAAAAAGAGAGAAGTATGCTGCACTGAAAAGAATTCCATAAGTGCACTTCAGCATTCTCACCTTGTGAGCGTAGCAGTGCAATGCTGCTGCCCTTTTCAGTTGCTTTATGCCCATGCCAACTTTTTGCTCACACCGGCGTGGGACTGTGCTGTGAGCTAAAAGTGCCACGCGCACTTCAGTGCCGTTGATATTGCCCACCCCAACGTCAACAGCCTTCGATGACGTGTACTGAAGGAAGGCACCTGCAGTAACACCCTTGGTTGCTCTTCTGAGAGGACGCCGGTTTCGCAGCTGTCGCCTGACATGTTCGCCTTGCCTTTCATGCCGCTGCTCGTCTACAACTTTGGCAAAAGTGCTTGCAACTCTGAGCGTTCTTGTTGCAGCAGTAGGTCTTCCCCGTAAACTGTACTGATGATGATTTGCACGCGCTACACTCTCATTGCCCCCCACTCCGTCATTGATCTGATCGTATCCGAGCCAAGATAAGCGCCGCTGCCGTGTGCTAGGCCTTCGAAAGCCTCGACGGTGACGATGAGGAAGCACCTGTTGTTGTTGGTTTGCTAATATAGTGGCATTTTTGACAGCTTCGGCTTTCCGAGCGGCGAGCGCAGCTGCAGCCTTGGCCGCAGGGGTCTGAACCGAAGGAAACTTTGATGCTGCAAGGTAACTCTCCCTTTGTTTACTTGAAAGCATTGTGGATTTTGTTGCTGTGGCCCCCGAATTCAGTTCTACGATTTTTCCCGTCGATTCTTTTCCTTGTCGCGCCGACACCGATGCTGGACCTACAGTAGAGGCTGACGTTACCGTCGTATTCACTTTTGGTTTCAACCACGTGAGTGCAGCGTCATGCAACAAAGCACGGTTCAATGCCATTTGATCATCGAACGGTTGCCCCGGTAAAATGCGAGCTGCAAGCCGCGACACAACCGCTTTCCCTCCTGGAGTGGGTGCAAAGTACACTAGCCCCATGCACAGAGTAGCACCCCAAAAGTTCCCAACATCATTTGGAAAGGAGCCGCGTGACGCGACCACGTCATACGCGTGCACAATTCCACTGCTGCTGCCAGTGCTGCCAGTCCTTCTATTGTTTCCATTCTCATTGCTCGTACCCGCTGAATGAGTGCCCAAGTAGCGCGCGTGCCTGAGATCTGCTTGCCAGACGGCATCCACGTCAAAGAAGAGGGCGCCATAGCCCGCACGCAACAATTGTCGTAGCTCAAGGACACGCAGTGCCCACAGATCGCGCATGTGATCTGAATGTCCTACGGATTTTAGCACATCGCCTTTGATGAAATCGCTTACGTCATCTTCGACATCGTCTCCTGAAAGCGAAGTGTCCTTTTCATCACCATATTTCTTCTCACCTGGTTTGTTCTCTAATCCATCGCTGGCTTCTTGACTCAAGCGTAAACATGGGGGCGCGCCGACACTGCGTAGTATCTCTACAACGGCATCGTCGAGGCACACAACTCCCACTTCTGCGGGTAAGTTTCTGCTCACGCGGGCCTGAGCCACAAAGCTATTGAGCAGCACTGGCCAATAGCCACTGTCCGTGAACACTAGGGGGAGTGTTTCGCCCGCCTTCAAGCCCTTTGACCGTGCTAGCGACACTACGTCTAGGCATACACCATCTCTGCAACCGCGTGCTTTAACTCGCTTTTGTTCGCCCGCTCCTCGACGCACACCAGCTGATGCAGCCGCCGCATCAGCAATGTTACTCAGCGCAAGCGTCTTATCTTCAGCTACCAACGGAGTGACAGACCCTCCAGCTACTGTTGATGACGATATGATGCTGCTATAGGCCGAGGTGACGAGACCAATTGAGAGTAAGACTAGAAAAAGCAAACTAGATGCTATCCAGAGGCGCCGACCAGGCTTCTCGGACACTTCTGTCAGCATAAGCTCCTCAATGTCAAAGAAACTATAGCCGTCGATCAACGATGGGTTGGTTGAGGTATGAAAGCAGAATGGACTTAGTTGATCATATTTCGCGAAGGCATCGCTCAAGCCAATTGTAGCGCGAGCGCCAGTCAAGTGCCTTTAGCTTGCTGGCTACCTGTACTCGCGAAGAAAGTTGTAACCGTGAAGGTGAAGGTGCAGAGAGTAGAGATGAGCGCAGAGCGAGGAACGAGAACGAGGCAAGCAATCGAGCGACATTGCGACATTCAGTGCAACAGACGACGAAACGACGAAAAACTCAAACTATCGGGCATGGGCATGTGCCTCATGTGCGCCTAATTAGCTAATTAGTTTCTTACTCTAAGGTTTAGTTTGCGCAGCTTTGCTTTTTATCATTACCTTTTAACCTCCTAATTCCGGCCCTTCAAGGCCTAAATTTTTTTTCCTAGGAGCAAGGGCCAGAGGCCTGTGTCAAAAGCAACAGAGGAGCGTGCCACTTTGGACCGCTATCATCACTTCCATGGCCACTTGGGCATGTGCGCCTGATTAGCTTCTTAGGTTTAGTTTACGTTGCTTTGCTTTTCTTCTCTACCTGCTAGCCTTCTAATTCCGGCCCTTCGGGGCCTGTCTCAAAAGCAGCACTCTCAATCGCATAGGACGGAGGAGCGACTTTGGACTGCTATCTGCTATCTGCTGTCTGCTGTCATCACCTCCATGGCCACTCGGGCATGTGTGCCTGATTAGTTTAAAAGCAGCGAATCCCCGCCTGGTACAATAGAAGGGGCTCCTGTCCGTATTTATATATATCGCACCTACAATTCTTCGGTCTACAGATACAGGAAGATGTGCTCTTACTTCGAATTCGTATATCCACGCAATTCTCTATACAACAAGGCTACAGGATTCCCACCTTTTCAGTCCAATTACGAATTTAAGGCACATAAGCAATCGCTTCGTTTATCGCTCTTTTGTCGCTATCTGTTTGTTGCCAGATCTACAGCGACAGAAGTTCTCGAATGGAACATTGCCACAACGAGCTCGTGATTTACACGGACTCGAAATCGGGCTCAGGCGGCGCTGTTGGAGGCGGCGGCAGCAGCCCAGAAGAAGCAGCAGAAGAAGACGCACCTCCCCCGCCTCCGCCTCCACTAGTTGCAGCAGCGCCACCGCCCACTTTTCCAAGGGGGGGCGCGGGTCCCGTCTTAAGGCTGCGCATGAGGGGGTTGGTGCGTTCCATCTGGTCCATGGCCTCGTCGAAGTCCACGCCTAACTTCGTCATGCACTGGTCCCACGCTCGTTGCCGCTCCACCGCCTGTTGGCGCTGCGCTGCAGCGAAAATGCCGAACATTTCGCGCATAAACGCGCTGCGCTCGAAGTGGAAACGATCCACCTTTGTTTTTAAGACATGTGAAGGGTTCGAGAAGGCAAGGATAAGCACACTAAAGGCAGAGATACGTGTGCATAAATTACATGCGCAAGGAGAAACGCTTTCGTTCCTCGAGCTTGCGACCGATGAGAAGTTACAAAAAAAGAATCCTACGAGCCATTACATCAAGACGGTGGTGGTGCCAACAATCAAACCTCACTGAATTCCAGCGCCGAGGTCATAAAGTTGAGCTGGGTCGTTTCCGTCTCCAATTCTGCTTTCGCCGCAGCAATGATGTCTTCTTCACTGGCTTTGGCGCCAAATATGCTGCCCGATTTCACGGGCTTGCCGTTGCGCTGGTTTTCCAGGTGCTTGTCCAAGGTAGTGGTCAGCTTCATGACCAGGGCATTCTGGGTGTCGCGCACCTTCAAGTACTCCTTGAACGCCACCACTTGATAGGATAGAAACTTGCAGCCTGCCCGCAGCACCAGCTCCCAGTTGTCAGGTTGGGCCAAGTCCGCCTGGTTGGCGCTCGACAGCGCGTTGAAGGCGTCACTAGCGGTTTGGGCCGCGGGGCTGGAGGTTTGGTTCGGGAATTCGAACTTGGTCCCATCGCCAAGCTTTGACTCGGTGGCAAGCATCTCCTCAGCAGCCGCCATGACCTTCCCACTGCTCACGGCACACGCCGACAGTTGGTCGGCCAGGGCTCCGATGCTGGACGAGAGCTGCTTGGCGTCCTTGTCCACTGCCTCGAGCTGCTTCTTGAAGTCGTTGGTGAGACGGTCCCAGTGCTGAGGGCTGCTCCCTGTCAGGCCCTGGAAATAAGAAATAAAGATGAGAGAAAGAAGGAAAGGCACACCCACAAGAGAAGAAGGAAAGAGAACTGAAAGGTTTCAGGGCGGGACAAGATGGGAGTATAAAAGCCAGTAATTTTCGACTGAGAAAGCTAACATGTGAAAAGGGCACCACGAAGTCACAGCACACTGCGGTGTTCCTCACTGTAGCCACAGAGTGCTACTCAAGTACAAGCAAGAGAAAGTTAAATTTTCAATCAATCACCCCATCTTACACACGCATACCTCTCGCCAAGCCACCGCGCCTTCCGACAGGTCTGTGAGCAAAGATTGCTGGGCGGTCTGCAATTTGGCGGCTTCGAACTCTTTCTCGTCCTGGCAGCTCAGAAACGCCACCACCCCCGGATCCCCCCGCAGGAGGTGAATTTTCACCAGCGAGCTGAGGAAGAAGCGCAGCTGCTGGAGACGGTTCAAAATGAACTTGGAGGAAGGGTCCACTTCCGCGCTGCTGAAGGTGTTTCCCGCGAGCTCCTTGGGCGGCAGCGCAGGCAAAAAGAGGCCAGGAAATCGCTTCTCAAGCGAGCTGCGCAACCAACCGAAGTCCGAGTAGCGGCGCTGCACCACATACCCGAAGTTCTAGCCATGGATAGAATATCAATAAAAGAAGGATTAAATTGAAGCTAATTGAGCACTAGGGTAGCAGCCCAACGCGCATTCATATTCAAAGTGAAGTGGTGAAGAGAAAGTGGTTTTGCCCGAAGACCGTCTTGACGCTATCTTACTTATCTTCACATACGAAAAGCGGACCTTGGTAGTAACACGGTAAGACACATGGCGGCTCATGGTACTATTCCCAGCTTTACTTGGGTCGGACACTAGGACTTTAAGCTCCGACGCGCTCAGCTGTTTGCCGATCTACATGATGCAACACAGCGTTACAAAGAAAGACAAAAAGATCACGTTGTAAACACAAAGCTTGGTAGTTATTTAGATGCATAATTGGTGACTGTTCTGAGTAAAAGAGGCATTACATTGTCCCATCGATCTCTCCAAGATTCTGCCATGGCTGACTGTTAACCCCTTCTTGCAAGTACTAGTGGACGAGGTGATCAACTTTTTGGGCTTATGGCACGATACTGTATCATGCAGACACGGACGGGGAACCGAGAGCCGACACGAATTTCAGCTGATGACGTTCTTGAGTTTCTTTCAAGAAGTGAAAAATATAAAAATATGACTTCACTCCACTCCCTGTAAACAACAAGCATCTCGTTCGTCGGTGTTGTTTCGGCGAAGAAGGTTGAGTGAACGCTGGAAACTCAAAGCTCAAGAGCTCGAGAGCTCGAGCCATTAGACTAGCAACTGGCACTAACCGCTCTCGCATATGAATCTTGACGCTAAATATGTAACTTTGAGGATATCGTAACACTTTTCCCCGTCCCAATTTTCAATACCGAGTAGTATGGCAGAGAACGATCCTTGGGCGCCGTTTCCACAACGCAAACGGGCGTTGTCGTTCGAGGAAATTGAAGAAGAATACAAAGAAAGGCAGCAACACCAAGGAATAGCGATCCAGATTGCCGAAGAGGATTATTCAAGCGAAGAGTCAGGCGAAGAAGCTGTGTCTTCAGAAGCTGCCGCTTTTCGAATGTCGGAAGTGCAACCGCGCTTTCAATACGAGCGTGCTCTAGGCAAAGGCAGCTATGGTTTCGTTGTTAAGGCGATAGATACACTCTGCGGTGGGCGCTCTGTGGCCATTAAACGCATCGAACAAGTCTTCTCATCGACTGATTCAGCACGTCGTGTTTTATTGGAAGTGCGGCTGCTGCGGCAGCTAGGCAGCCATCCTCATATCACAGGCCTGCATGCGCTCCTGGTTGCCGGCAACGCAGATCCGTTGACTTTCAATTCTGTGTACATGGTGCTCGAACCTTGCGCCGCGGATTTGCACAAAGTGCTCAATTCTACTGTGAAGCTACAGCCTAGCCAGGTACATTTAGGGGCGTGTGATTCATAGACAGGATTGCATCGATAGATTGGATTCGCGAGGGCACGCTTAGTGCAGTAGGTTTAGGAAGGGAGTATGGATCACTTTTACATGTGCTTGAACACGTATTCCCTTAACTTACTCACATGCCTTACTTTTGTCTATTTTTTACTCTTCAGGTTTCCTTTCTTCTCTACCAAGCCCTCAACGCACTCGCATTCTGCCACGCACAACACATCGCCCACTGCGACTTGAAACCTTCCAACATTTACGTTGACCGCGATTGCCGCCTCAAACTCGGAGATTTTGGTTTAAGCCGCTTCGTATCTGTTGTAAACTCCACCGCATCGCAGCAGCAACAGCAGGAGCCTCAGTCGTCGCGTTCTCTAAGCCATGACGAACCAAGCTTGAGCGTGTTTGGCAACTCCGTTTTGTCCACGGGTGTGTCTGGAATTGAGTCGTTAGCTGGAGAAGGAGGAGGAGAGGCCAAGACGGCTGCCGTGCGGCCGCAGCCCCGTATGAAGAGCAAAAGCGGCGGTGCAGGCGGTCCAGGACCAGCAGCTGCACCTGACGCAGGGGGCGGTGGTGGCGGCGCTCTTTCCCCCCACTGTACACCTCTCCTTGCTGATGGAGTAAGCACAGTAGCCTCCTCATCGTCGTCGTCGTTGTCTTCTTACTTGGCGCCCGCTGCTGCTGCTGACGGCTTCACGCGGAAGCGACCACGAGTTGAGGAGGCAGATGACACAGCAGGTGGAGGAGCATTAGCGTCCGGTGGAGGTGGCGTGGCTGCTGCCGCAACCCCAACTGCCACTCCAGCTGTGCTCGATGCAGCAGCACCTGCAGACAATATCCCGACGTCAGCATTCTTGCCTCCATCTGGCCATACATCCTCCTTTACGGGTGGGCTATCGTCTATTTCTGAAGGTCCATCTATAATGCCGCCTAAAGAGGTAGACGAGCGAGTTGTGAGCACGCAACCTGCCGCCCCAGCGCCCACCGCTCCTCACTTCGCGGCGCATGTGCTCATGGCCGAATGCGCTTACCGAGCACCGGAAGTGTTGTGGCCAGCGAATTTAGACCATGTTTCAACCGCCCAGGATCTTTGGGCTCTTGGGTGCGTGTTTTGGGAACTGCTTGCTGCCACTGTGCGACCTGAGAAGGCTTCCTCAGCCACTGGCATTATTTATGGTAGCAGCAGTAGCAGTGGAAAGAGTAGCAATAGCCATGGAAATGGTAATGGTGGTGGCAATGATGGCGAAGATGAGGAAGCTTTCAGTGCATCCTCTACATGTGAAGCAGTGCCACCGTTGCCACTCGACGATCAAGGGCGTATTTTAGGAGGCTACTGCGCGTTGCCCCCGCTCTTTGCGCCTTTAGAGAAGCCACCATTATGGATCCCACAAGTAGCTGCCGCCGCAACCGCAGCAGCACCTAAGAGTAGAATAGCTGGGTCGTTGGCAAATGCAGGAGAAATCTCAGCGGTAGGATCGAAGGCAGTCGCTGCACCAATCACGGTTCCTTCAAGCGTATCAGGTGTGGCATCGCCACTCGGAGGTGTTGCTCAGCCTAAATCGCATGTGCCTGTCATGATTCCACGCCCTGGGAACCGTCTCAGCGGAGCACCTTTGCCAAGAAGAACCGTTCTCTCTGAAGGCAAGGGAAAGAGCAGCAACAGTTGCAGCAGTTCTTTTGACAATGGTTCGCAGATGGAGTTTTCATCTTCCCGAGCAACGCAGCCTCTGCGTGGCAATGTTTGCTCTTCTCCAGGAATACCGCGCCGCACATCTGCCACCAACCTTCACTCAGGCTCCCCTAGTTTACACTCTGGTGGCAAAGGAGGCATTGGTCGTGGTAGCGTAGGTAGAAGTCGTATCAGCGAAGTGGGTGGCGATCGGTTAACGTTAGCATCATCTACTGCCGGCCGCCCGCTCTCGAAAGATTCGCAAGCTGCGCTCGCTACTTTTCTCACTGTTCTCGGCCCAAGTGCCGCTGCTGCTCTCACTGATGAGCCCTCGAATGAAGAAAGCCTCTCAGCTGCCGCAACGAGCTTCGTAGTCGCTTCCGCCAAACATCTCAACGATACTAAGCCTCTTTTCCTTGGCAATGGTGAGAGCGGAGGCAGGTTTCAGATTGAAGCTGAAGAACTGCTTCGGTCACTGCTGTGTTTTGTACCTACGCGGAGGCCTAGCGCGCTCGGTGCTCTCGAACACGATTTCTTTCAGAACCGAGGCGCCTTTGATCGGTTTCTCAAAGATGCTGATGGCGGAAACAATGGAAACAGCGCCAATGAAAAATTAGTAAACGGCGGCGATGTGGTTATTCGCCCGGAAACAATTGCCAATGCGGCTTGCTCTGATAGAAACCAGGGGCACGTGGAACATCGCAGTAGCGAATCCATGTCACCTTCAGTTGCACTTTCACAGCGCAGTGTGCGGCGAGAACTGTGGGCAGAAACAAATGGTCCCATTGAAGGACCACCATGAGCTTAATAATGCTCGTATCTCGTCGTGTTTGACTCACTGGATCCGATATGATTTCCCTGGTGTTCCATCGTTGTATGCTTAATAAGCGGTGAATACACTGCGTAGGTTGATCATACAATTTACGATACTTAGCAGACATCGAGTCCCCAGACTTCAACTTATACTTATATTCCTATTCTTCCACAGGCTTCAATTTAAACGAATTTAGAAATGGGAAAGGGAAAGGGACTAAGGATCACAGACAAAAAATATTATCCGTACGTAAATCAGAAACAAGAAACAAGTCCACATATAGAGAAACGCACAGCAGCAGCAGAAGCAGATAGCAGAAGCGGCGCGAGGCATCATGCATTTCTATTTTCCTCTTTTTTGCTGCTGGTGCTGCGGGTGTTGCTGCTGATAGCTCATGGCTGATACTGCGTACTGACCGCACTGCCGTACTACGCACTGTAGCTGTAGGTGTGGCTGATTGTGATTGTGTGCTTGTGCGAGAAATATAAGCCCCCTGTAGGAGCAACTGATCCGAATCCCTCGTTTCTACAACTACGACCCCAAGCTAAACCAGCGACCGTGTAATCACCGGAACCCTCATTTAACCCGGGATAAAGCTAGCTAATAGCAGCACAGTCTCTCTTTCTGATTTACTGTATTTGGGTTTTCCCTTTTTTTTCTTTTTATACCACCCTATATTCTTTCTATTAAATGGAATTTCGTTCGTGGTTCGTGTCCGCCCTTTTTTGAGACAGGCCCCGAAGAGCCGGAATTAGGAGACTAACAGGTAGAGAAGAAAAGCAAAGCAGCGCAAACTAGACCTAAGAAGCTAATCAGGTGCACATGCCCGAGTGGCCCTGGAAGTGATGGTAGCGGTCCAAAGTGGCACGCTCCTCCATGCTCTGAGAGTGCAGCTCAAAAGAGGAGTTTCCGCCCGCAGAGGAGGGGACTACAACGAAGTCCCTCAGGCGATCCAGAAGGAGAGTCGCCCA
>Ga0307930_1002175_pt1 | contig 15072 bp, 20 predicted proteins | sample OrgLakmetageno46_FD_203161 | JGI IMG/M metagenome (GOLD analysis project Ga0307930, IMG submission 203161) | Saline water microbial communities from Organic Lake, Antarctica - #46 | ecosystem: Environmental > Aquatic > Non-marine Saline and Alkaline > Saline | place: Antarctica: Organic Lake... | reverse complement strand
CAGTTTCCACTTTAGAGGGGGGTGGAAGTATTATGCTTCCTGCCCTCTACACACTATCCTCTTTACGATTTTGACTTGCGCGCAACGCACGCGCGTACACTTCTGCCCGCAGCATTGGCTTCTGTGTCATTTGGGTTTGTATTAGTTCGAGTTCTTAATGAGAAGTCTGAGTGGGAGAAGCTTATATTTGATATACCCCCAATCATAGGAGCCTTAAAACAAAGGCACGGGCAACTCTGGGGCCAGTGTCAACGTCAAAATGTAAGTACGGTTGCTCACAAATATTCCAAAACCAAATACAAATCCCGAATCCCGGCCGGAAGGAATTCGGGTTGCTGAGTTTTGACCTCTTCTTATCTTCGTCGTCATCATTCGTAAACTGGCAGCTTTACAGCTTTACTACCGAGCATCGGGCTATGTCTGCAGTAGGCCTTCGCAAGCTAGGCATCGCCACTGCTGGGAGCTCTGTTGGCGGAGCGTTGCTAGTACGGCAAGCTGTGGGAAAAGACAACTTTGATCGCAGTGCGCACTTTTACTACGTTGCGCTGCCTGGATACCTAGTCTACAAGGCGACAGATTTGACGACGTCAGTAAATGCTTACGACGTTCTCCCAATAGCATCATGTGGCGTTACGAGATACTTGCTCTCCGTTCTTTCTAGCTTTCAAACAGTCGAATAATGCTTACTTTCCGTGTTAGACTTTGCTAGCCGGCTTGTATTCCTGATTTCGAGCTCTCACTTCCCGTAACCCTAAACAGGCGCCACTTGACGGAGGCTGAGCGCTCAGCTAAATTTGAAAAGTTGCACCACATTTGGGCGCCACGGGCACTAGAAATTATTCTAGAACTGCGAGGCTTCTATATCAAGGTAGAATACTTGGCTCGGAGCACAATACAGAGTGAAGCACGCTATATGACATTCGATGCCGTTGTGGGGGGCTCCACTTCTGAACTACTTTGCCTTGTTGAACTGTCAGGTCGGACAACTCGCAGCCACAAATGTGGGAAATGCTTTTCCTGATGTGTGGGTGCGCACGATGGAGGTTCGTACATTCTTTGTGTGTATTGCTATTGTTTGAGCACTTGGGCTAGTGCAAGGCATACTAGTTCTAGTATTTGCTCTCCGTGACTACATTAGTCCTAGTATTTGCTCACCGCACACTGACTGCCCTTGAGCATGGTTGAATTAATGAATTTTAGTGCTAATAGTCCGTGTTCTACTGAAAAGTTTGCGATCTCAGCAATCACTACTACTTTATGGCACTGTGCGCTCGTTCAGGTGCTGCAAGATGAGGTCCCCCACAAAGACTTAGCGACCGTCCAATCGCTGATTGAAGATGCGTACGGCGTACCTTTCAATCAAGTATTTGAAAAGTTCGACCCCAAGCCTCTTGGCGCAGCTTCGATTGGGCAGGTAGAAACTAGTGTTGTCTTTGTTATGTACCAATGATGAGCAAATTTAGTTTCACAAATTTCTCCTACATCACACTGCTTCGAGGAACAGTGGAGGAAGAGGACTCCTGCATAACACCCATGCTTACAAAACACACGCTGCACTTGCAGGAAAACATCAATATTTTTTTTAGCTTCCCTGCCATGTCAAATTCACATGCCTGTTTCGCTTTCAGGTCCACCGCGCAAAGCTCACTGAGTCCGCCGAGGCCGTAGTCCAGGCTGCCGCGGGTGCTGCTCTGGCTGGTGGCACAACAGAGGGAAGCGCAGCAAGCACAGAAGCAGCTGCGGAAGCGTTTCGTCTCAACGGTGTGAATCTATGCGCTCCACAGGAAAAAATCGCTAGTAACCATCAAAGCCAGAATCAGAAAGCTGTCGTCAATAGGCCCAATTACTTCCAGAGGTGGCCGCTGCCTTGGCACTGGGGAGACAACAGCAACGTCAACAATAAAGACAGTCGCGATTCTAGCAGCAGCGGGCGTGATGTCGTCGTGAAAGTGCAGTACCCCGAGGTGGAAGGTCGTTTTCGGGGTGACGTACGCACGATTCTATGGTTCTGCAAGCTCGCGCAACCAGAGCACGTAAAGGCCTTGGAAGAAATCGAGAAACAATTTCGCAGCGAATTTGATTACCGTTTAGAAGCTTCGAACCTGTCGGATGTGAGTCGCTAGCTTGCCGCTGATACAAATGCATACACATCAGATTCTTAAGATATATCTTTGAACAACATTTTTGCATCATTTTTACTACAAGAGATGTGCTATGCCGTTCTTACGTAGATGTATATTTCTCTTCCTCTCAACCTTAATCTATTGAAATGTCAGGTGCACAAGAACTTGAAAGAGCCCTATCCGAGCGTGCTAGTGCCTACTCCCCGCACCCCCCTCTGTGCCAAGCGCGTCTTAGTCATGGAAGACCTTTCTCCGGCCACCAAGCTCGCAGACGGCCTGCGCAAAGAAGCCTCCAAGGTTGAAAAATATAGAATAGAAAAGACAAAGATGTCTAGTTCATGCTTACATGCCGTTGATGATACACGGTATTTATATGCACGCGAGGACCTCCAGCCACTTCCGCTCGAATTCATCATGAGTGTGCGTGTGCCTTTTCCTCTCTCTTTCTTGCTTTCTCATCCTAGTTGGCGGCAGCCTTAGGCTGGACCGAAGAAGAGCTCGCCGCTAAAGTGCGCGCGCACGATGCGGCTCGAGATGCCTTTCATCGGCCTCGCTCGGCGGTGCACTCCGCGGAAGAAATCGACACCGTAGTGGCACTCGCGGCGGCCCACCACGCTCGTCGCGATGCTTATATGGTGATTCGGAACTTTCTGACGGGTTGTTGGCTGCCCTGGGGCCTAGGACCGGCGCCATTGGAGCGCCCTCTCAGGAGGGACGTCGTGCCACTCAACCCGGCGCGTGTGGTGGACGACCTTTTCATGGTATATCATATTCGTGCGTTTGCTTGTAGGAAATAGTGTTTGCCCCTTCATTTAAGGAGTAACCCCCCCCCCCCCTCCCCCTTCATTTCCCTTATACGTGCCATTTTCATCATTGCTTCAGCAACCCAAATTTCATGCCTGCATTCTTACTTCTTACGTCTCACCTTTATTCATTTACTTTCTTTCAATACTAAGTTGCACGGGCACGAGATTATTGTGGACGGATGCTTCAATGGAGACCCCCATCCTGGGAATTTGTTGCTCGTACACGGCCGAGATTCTGATGACGGGTACTAATGTAATACAAGGGGTTGTATTGCTGCATTGTTTGCCCTCCTGAATCCATTTCTGGTTGCATGCTTTACGAGTTGCGAGGTCCACTGTGAGAATAAGACAGAGAAAAGTATGCAGAGAAATCAAAAGCGATACAAAAGAAGAGGTGGTATCTAGGACAAGATAAAATCGTCTTGCACAAGTATTTTGACATGACTGCACGTGTGTTTCGCATATGATTGTCACAGGGCATCTGCTGCACCCAGTTTGTGGTCCGCTACGTGGCATTATATTAGCACATCCTCGTGGTGGCCGCGCAAACAGCAAGCAAGCAACGACGACACAGCGACGCCAGCAGTGGTGGCAAAGGAACAAGAACAAGAAGAGGGGTGCGTCAAGAGGCCAAATGTAGGGCGCTATGCGAGCGGAGATCGACTTGGGCTGATCGATTATGGCCAGGTTAAGTGTTCATGCGACCGCGTTTGTTCCTCATCCTCATCTAATACGTCAGCCTTTGTTGTTGCCAAGTCTATGAGCAATCTTTGTACCATCGTTTTCTGAGGTTTCTTTTCAACTCCTTTCATTTTGATGTGATTCATAAATCGTTGACCAATGTTTGTCCTCCTTTTTCCTTTGTGTGTCTTATCATTGTACCAGGTGAAGCGCTTATCTCCCGAGTCACGCTTACGCTTTGCAGCCCTCATCACTGCTTTGGCAGCGGACTGCGGGACCCCCTCCGACAAGGCCCGGGTAGCTCAAGCCTTGTACAACATCGGCCAGCGCACCAAGCACAACAGCCAGGCGGTGCTGTATTCCACCGCCAAGCTGGTTTATGATGCCAACGACCCCGAACTCATGAATGGCAAACATGTGCAGCTGGTGCTGGATGAAATGCAGGCCAGAGATCCGGTATGTAGTTCTCAAACAGTACATGTGCAATGTTTTTCTTTGTACTTCGTTCTGTCTGGAATATGGTGTGACTGTGTTGGCATCACGGGATTCATGTGAGCGGTTGTTTGGAAATGCACAGTAGCGCTCGTGTGCTTTCTTTGGGCGTATGCGTGTATGTGTGTGAGAATTGTGTCATTCTCTACGCTTCCACAGGTCATCGAAGTCGCGGAAGACTTTGTCCTCGTCGGGCGAGTGTGCGTCATGCTGCGTGGCTTAGGCTTTGTCGTGCACCAACCAAGGTCCACTGCGGTGGAGTGGTGGCCCATCGCGAGGCGAGAGCTGGTGAAGGCAGGGCGGTGGAACTACGACGACGACGAGCGCATTGCCCGGGGCCTCGAGATTCGTCGAGCGCGCAATGAATTAGCAGCCGCTACCGAAGCAGACTGGGTGACCAAACACGCTGCTGTGCTCGAGCGATGAACATACTTTTCTTTATAACAGATACCCAAAATCTTTTGCTTCATTTGTTGACCTGCGTGTGTGCGACTTCGAGTTGCACAGAACGAACGAGCTCAGAGCAAAGAGTGCGATTTATTTATGCGTTTTAATGAAATGCATAGGCCTGCCCTCTGGCTTTTGATGTCCACGGACCTCCTGGGCACTGCGATGCGATTCTTATAATAAAGCCGCTATATTTCTTAATCAGGTATAATAAATATCACTGGGCATATAGCTGATTATCCATTTGCACATGCAAGTGTAAGTGTTTTGGTTAATTCGCATTCCCATTATTCTAATGCGTTTGTATAATGAAATTGGATACGGGTAAACCGGTGAAATATGTGCTGGGTGCGCGTCATTTGTAGTTTAAGAAGGACTTAGATGCGGCCTTATTGCTCATTGTGGCGTGAATTATCAAATAAACTAACAACTAAAATGCAGTGGGAACAAGGGAACTACCCTAAACCCTCGCCAACATCTTTTAGAACTTTAAACCGCCCATCTCTTGACATTCGCATTGGGACTTCGTTTCTTTATTTCCAAATATAGAACCTATGCTTCCGGACATCTAAGCTGCTGAGGACTCAAGATAAGATCGCTCAGACCGGCTTGAAACACGGCTGTAGTCGTCGTCTGCGAGTTGCTGGGAGGCCGCCTGCGGACAAATCAAGATAGGGTTAGAGACAAAAGGAGTTGGGTGGTGTGAAATGCGAGAGGGGTAAATTTGGAAGCTGTCACAATCATCCCCATAGGCACCTGGTCAGCGCGCGCTTGTAAGCGGTTCAGTTTCGCTTGTTGTCGTCGCATGCGATTCTCAGCCACCGCGCCCGACGCGGCGGCCGCTTCCGCTGAGAGCAACTTCTCCACCACGGCTCGGCGCGCCCGGGTAGGCGGCGGCGACGCTGGTGTGCCTTCTTGTGCTCGGCTCGAGAGCGAGGCGCGGGCTGCACTAGGAGGAGCCGTTGTGGGGTCTTGGTAGCGCGACGACTGCGACCGTGCGCTTGACGATGACATCGTTGTGGTTGCCGCCGCTGGTTCTCGTGCTGGCGCCGAATAACCCGTAGGACCAGCCCCGTGGCCCGAGTTGCGGCGCTGCTGGATCCCCATGGCGCGTTTCGCCACTTCCTCGGCGAGGGCTCCCGTGCTGGCGGGCGCGCCTCCAGTCCAGGCCGCAGGTGGCGGCGGCTTGCGGAAGGTGGACGACGTTGTGGAGAGGTTGTCGTCTTGGTCTGCATAGTTGTCATCGTTGAGGTAGCCACCGTTGCCGACATTCGACGCTTCCGTGTTGTTCTCGATGCCACTGGTGCTGCTAGGCACCCATTGTCCGCGTTCGTCGGTCGCCCATTTGCTCTTGCGCGGCTGCTGCTGCTGCTGCTGGGGTGGCGGGTCAGGGTAGGTCGCAGTGGACATGACGGTAGAAGAGTCTACTGAGGATGCCGAAGAGATGTGTTTAGGTGGCAGTGGTGCGGAGCCCCGCGCAGACGTGTTTTGAATGAGCCGCAGGCGGGTCTCGGCTCCTGTAGCCTCCACGTCATCATACCCACTAGTGGTAGTGGTGGTGGTGTGGTGGTCGCTCAAAGGACGAGGCGCACTGTCGTTCAGGTAAAACTCGCCCCGGCTGGCTGCCGCTTCGCGCTCGCGCAACAGCCGCCGCTCCGCGCGAGGCATGGGGTCCGCTTCGGAAGCGGAGGTGCGGCTGGCGGCCAGCACCTGAGCAGCTTGCTGCGCTCGAGCCAGGGCGCGATCGATGGCCGCTTGACCCGCTGAAGTGTGATCGCCCGCGGTGCGGAGGCTGCTGTTGCTGGTGAGGCCGTAGTCGCCTCCTCCGCCGCCGCCGTACGACTCATCCGCGTGACTGCTGCCGCTGGGAGAGCTTGCCCGGCCACCACCGCCGCCGCGGCGCTGTGCATCGGGGGAGGTGCGGCGACCGTGGTGCTGGGTGGGGAGTGTGCTTCCTTTCGCCAAGTGCGCGTTCGGAGAGCGGGACCGGCCGTGGGCGCTGCTGATGGGGCGGCCAGCCAGCAAATCCGCAGTGTCCATGTGGTAATCCCGACGGCCCCGGTAGTCGTAACGACTGGTGTCTTCACCGTAGTTGCTGTTGTCATAGCCATCGCCGTCGCCGCCGCCGCTGCCGAAGGTGACGCGCTGGCTCGGTGACATTGAGCGGTGGCGAGTGCTGGACGGTGACATTGAGCGGTTATGCTCGCCTTGAGAGGCTTGATGTGGGTCGCGAGGGCGCCGAGTGGTAGGCTGACCGCTGCGCCCCCGACTAGTTGCGCCCATGGTCGCCGACATCGTGGAGGCGTTGATGCTGTCGTCGCGCTTGTGGCTGCCCGCCGTGGAAAAAGTCATGCCCGAGTACACCGGCTTTCCAGAGGCATCGGCACCTTGCATGATCGAACGGCCTAGGCCTTCCGCAGAAGCCTGCGCCGATTTGGCGCCCATTTGGTGAACGGAACCCGTAGTTAAGCGCGTCCCGTAAAAGCCCGTTGGATCAGCGGCCGAGGCGCCGCACGCGGCTGAAGTAATGCTGCGCACTCCTTCGACTTCGCGTTTCACTGGCTTGGTAGTGGGCTGTTCTTCGAAGGGGATACCAGTGAAGCTCCGCGTGCTGTCGTAGTACCCGTACCCACTGCTGCCACCCACGCTCCATTTCGACCCGTTGTAGTTCGAAGGTGCGCCAGCAGCGGTGGCACCGGACGTGATACTGAAGGTGGAATTGGTGTTTCGCTTCATGCCATCAGCGGTAGAGGAGCCCATTGAGAGCATCGTAGGTTCATGCGAGCAGGAGGCAGTGGTATTGCCAACTTGAATGTTGCCCCACACCTACCAGGAAAAGGAAAAAAAAAAGTTGAGGGGAGACGAATCAAGTATTGAATAAGTTCGAAAGAAGCAAGGACAGGCCACGCCTTGAAGAATTGCAGAGAAAGAAGAGCTTAGTAAGAACTAACACGCCTACACGCTGCAAGACAACCCTTACTTTTTCGCGGGTCATGCCAGGTGCGCCGCTGGAGCCGAAGCTGAGCAAGGTGGCTGGCGCGGCCGACTGCGAGGCCGCGGAACAGTTGCTGCGCACCCCCGCGGCCGTGTAGACGTCGGGGCGTTGCATGCCGGGCGCAGTGGCGGACCCCAGGGACCACAGCGGGATCGCCGAATTCTGCGCAACACTTCCACCGCTGCTGGAGACCGTGGCCCCGAAGGTGTTGCTGGAAGCGACGTTCGCGCTGTGCAAGGACCGCCCACCCGTTTCGGCGAGCGCGGCCACCGAGATCGAGGACCCGAGGCTCCACAACGGGAGGTCAGCCGAGGGCTGCATGCGCATGGTGGAGCCAAAGGTGTTGGTGCCCGGCACGTGAGACGTCATGCCACCGCCGTTCCACTTCACCGCGCCCTCTTCACCACCTTCCGAAGGATCCAAGCCTGAAGCAGCGGCCATGTCTGCAGCCATGTCGGCATGCTCGGCTTCCCATTCAGCTTTCAGCCTCGCCTCGGCAGCTTTGGCTTGCGACAGCGCACTGCCCATCGCGAACAAGCTCAAACCGGTGTCGACGGACTTGGGCAAGTGAGCGACGGCTGTGCCGTATTCCCCGACGCCACTGCTGCTGCCGCTGCCATTGTTGTTGTCACCCGGGTTCGCCCGACCTGCGAGTTTGTGGTGCGACATTCCCGGTGCTTTGCTAGAGCCGTTAGTCAGCAAAGTGCCACAATAACCCGTAGAGTCCACCGCAAGTACGTAAGAGCTTCCCGCACTCGCGCCCAAGGTCTCAATCGAGGCTGGGCGAGCACCGTTGCCCTTGAGCATCCCCGGGGCGTTGAGGGAGCCTGCGGTCACGAACGTTGCCCCCTGGTGCAGTGCTTTGCCCGTGTTTGCTCCCACCAGGTTGTCCGACCGCGAGACTTCTTTCGCCATCCCCGGCGCCGTTCGTGAACTGTCACAAAACAGCGAGACTTCCGATTGGCCTACTTTGGACACGAACCGCGCTGCTTGCACTGCGACGTGGAATTGGTTGTGCACCTTGTTGTCCATCCCCGGCATGCCTTGCGACCCCATGCTGAGGCCCATCACCACGTTGTGGCCCGACAGCGAATGCTTAAACTTGCGCCGCGTGCGCACTTCTCCAGCAGCCGCGGCAAATGCCCGCGCCGCGCGGACCGCCTGTCAACAACGACAACAGGTAGGAGAAGGGGATGGAGGTGGTGAGGGAGGTCGATACAAAAACAAATCAAAGGTAATCAGTAGCGAGGAAAGTCATTAATGTGTATATCATTCTTTCAGGTATCTTCCTTGAAGCATGACATTTCATACAAAATCAGCGCATCATCACCTGTGCTGCTTGCTCAAACTTGTGCAGACGCGACTTCGCAGCTCCTGGGGCCACCGCTTTTGAGGAGTCGTTTTCAGTGCTCTTTCGCCCGTTGGGGCCGCCATTCTTGTTGCCTGCCATCGATTGCCCGAACGACTCGGCCGCACGAATGAGCGCACCACTCGCAATCTGCGAGTCTGCGTCGTTTTGCCGGCTCGGGGGGCGCGGGGATGGTTCCCGGCTCGAGGGGCGGGACCGAGATTCCCGCGGGCTCACCGGGCGCTTCCGAGGTTCCCGGTCGGTCTCCGAAAGAGCCGGAGCATTTTCCTTGGCCATCATGGCGTGCACCGCAGCCGCTGCCCGCTTGGCGACGCCAGAGCCAGCCAAAGCCGCTCGGTCTGGAGAAGGGCCACGCTCCTTCTCCGCAGCAGCAGGCGCGGAAGCATCCTCGTTTTGACCCGGTGCCGATTGCGGCCAAAGTGGAGCGGCTGCAGGTTTTGGAGCCATTTTCGCAGCAGGCCACAGGGGAGGCGCAACTCGGCGGGAGGATTGGCTCAGGCTTGACGACACGCTGCTGTCGGCTCCGTCGTTGCCACCATTAGCCGCAGCAGCAGCGTTGTTCTGGTTGCGCGCGGCCGCCGCTGCAGCTGGGTCGCCAGTGCTCGCTGAATTGGCACTTGCAGCAGCCCTTGCTTCGGCTTCCGCCTTTTTTAGACACAAAGTAGGAGATGAAGTTCAGAATGGGAATACATCGGACAACAAAGGGAACCAAATCGACGCGACACAAAGAGAACGTAGATCAAGAGAAGACAACGCGTGTTGTCAAGGAAATTTGCCATCATCTAAACTCTTACTTGATGGGTAGCCAGCTTGGCCTGTTCTTCTGCCTCCGCTGCGGCCGCCGCTGCGCGCTTGGCTTCTTCTTTCTTGGCCCGAGCCTCTGCCCGGCTCAGTTGGTTCGCTTGGTCCGCCGCTGCTTTTGCCGCGTCCGCTTCCTCCTTCGCCAGCCGCGCTGCCTCTAGAGCTTGGCGCTGGGCGGCGACTGAGCCTGCAGGCACTTCCATTTTGGCCTTGTGCGCCGCGTGCGGCGACGGTGGCTCGTCTGCATCTTGGAGCCCGGGTGTAGGGATTGGACCAGCGGCCGCAAACATTTGCTGTGCGTTCGGGGAGGCATTTGCGAGGGACGCCATTGTTTTGGAGACCCGGCCTTTGGTCTTTTCAGGTCCTTTTTGGCTGTTTGAAAGGGAAAGAAAGATCCGCCACAATCAAAGAGGGGTGGAAGGGGCACTAAGGTCGTGTGAGAGAACACGGAAGAGGAAATGAAAAGAAAACCAAACAAGTCGAAGCCTGCAAACTGTCCAAATCACCTTTCAAACATGCTGTGCTCGGGCGATGAGGCGTAGTAGCGCTCTTCCCAGTCCGAGTCCTCGCCTTCTCCGTCGCTGTACAAGCTGTTTCCTGTGCGGCGCAGGGCGGAGCCGGGTCGACTCGTCGGCTGGCTAGTGGGCTGGCTCGTGGGGTCTCCTTCGCTTGGTTCATGGCTCCCTCCACCGCCCATGCGCGCAGCCTCCGCAAGTGCGTACTTGCGCGCAGCTCCACCCATTTCCTTGTGGATGGCAATCAGCTGGGTGGGAATGCGAGTACATGCCACCAGAAAGTGCCCCGCGATGCACGCATGTGCAGAAAACGGCAGGACAGTTAGAATGAAGGAAAGGTTGAATTCATCAGGAGAACAGTACAAATCGGGTGAATCAAATACTGAATAAATACGCACGCTAAAAGGCCAAGTAGAGAGATATGCCATTCCTTCCAGAGAAAAGAGTGCTACCTTTGAAAATTTGCAGCGCGTTAGGAAAGCGCGAACCACAGACTGCAAGGATAGCGCAGCCGCCGTCTGTGAAATGATGGTACGGGTAGTTGATCAATGACAAAACGTCAAAAAGAGGTCCACAACGAAAAGACTTCGAGTTAAATTTGAGAGGAACTAGTATAAAGCTAACGATAACTCATTGAAAGCACTAGGATTGGTAAGAAGAATATAAAGGTATTGGTTGTGCAAAAAGAAGAAAGGAGATTTGATTTGAAGCATGTAATGTGTACATTCTTCAATGTCACTCAAAAAGCCTAAACCAGACTGACCTGTTCCCAGAGCACGTCCACGAACATGATGGCTTGATCGCGTCGCACCTGAAGTGAAGAAAGCATGTAAGCATTAGGTAGAAGGCATAGTTCGAGGACACATTGATCCGCGTCTGGACGGGCAATAGGATCCATGGTGTTTTCTTTAGGGTTGGTGCCAATCAAGCCACGAAAGCGTATCATCCTCACAGTTTTGCGAACGGAACGAACGGAGTAAATCGTTCTTCTATCGGCTAGAAATTCATTGGCGGGGATTGAGTCGCTGTGTGAGGAGAGAGATAAGGAGTTGGCATATCGAAGCCTTGTCTTCCACGTGGCGTGGGCCTCTCTCTGCCGTTTCTCTGTCTTGCACGCACCATGCATTGAATAATGGTGGCGGCGATGTGCTCTTCCTCGGTGTAGCCAGCATCGTGCATCGAAAAAGCGTCCGATTCGTAGTCGTTGGCAGAGCGATCGTCGTAAGAAGCGCCTTCATAGCCGTCGTCCTGTATCATTTTATCGAAGTACCCACGCCGGCGGTGATTCGACGAATAGGAAGGCAAAAATCCGAGGAAAGGAAGGTGAGGCACGAGTCGCAGCGATGAAACTGGGACAAAGTGAATGGATCTTAGAACTTTACCGTTTCGCCGACTGAATTATAACCCTCCATAGCTTGAAGGGGCCGCCCCCAGCTGCCCTTGTCAGAACTCGAAAGCAAAAATTGTGAATCGAACAACGGCCACTTCTTTCGAGAGTTTGTTCGTATTTTACTCTGTCATATATTAGTGAACCTTGTCTGCTGATTTTCAACAGACGAATGAATTCAAGAAAATGAGCACACAACGCGATGACACCCGTTGACTATAGACCGAAAGGTTAGAATGCGCAAAGGTCCAGGAAATACAAAGATGTCACGAGCCGCGCTCGAGGCGAAGCGGCTTGAGGACGAGGAGCGCTCCGATAACTTCGGAATTCTAGTTGACCAAAAGTACAAGGTGATAGAGCGTATTGATTATAACAACATTTTATTTGACTAATATAACTATCAAACTGCACCGGTATTTGATACTAGCTGATCTTGAACCGCCATTCTACTTAGGCTACTGAGGCTGAGCTCCATAGTATTCTAAAAGGCGCGCCTAAAGCAGTGAAAGATGTGCTCGCAAGCGACTACACGGTTGCGATGCGGCCGGAAGACTACGAAGAAGCTGCATGGTTTGCCGCTTACTCAGGCGACTTGGGAGAGCTTCTGACGGTGAAAGACGGTGGCTACTCGGTGGATGCATGCTTAGACCGGCGTGCGTCCACCCCTTTTTACATTGCGTGCGCAACGGGTCACTTGGAAGTAGCCGAGTATATGGCTTCCACCCCTGGGCTGGTAAATATAAATACGCGCACGCGAGCGTCACGTATACTTTACGTGTAGATACTTTCGACATGAAATTGATGATAGCATTGCTGAGAGGTTTAGGAGGTGCTTTTGGTTGTATTGTCAGTTGTTTCCTACACTATTCTAAGTTGGCGTGCTTCTTCTTTGCGCCATCGTTGTACATACTTTTTGTGTACGGCAACCAACGACAGCATTCACAGCCCCTCTTTTTCGATCTCCTCGCCTGTTGCTTTGCTTGTGATCACGGGGCCACTGCAGGTTGAGTTGAATTCGCAGAACCACACTGGCGCCACTCCTTTCTTCGCGGCTTGTACAGGGGGGCATGCCAAAGTGGTGAAGTACCTCGCGGGAAAGCGAAGGGGGGATGATTTTGCGGTTGACATAGAGGTAGGTCGGATGCCGCACAACATGCCGAGGTTTCTCATGTATCCTTCATGCCCCTATTCATTTGCACCATGTCGTGTTGCTAAATATTATCATACGTTCGTGGTTCAATGCGTTCTTGATTCAACTCTTGCGTGTCTTTCTGTACTCACTTCCCATCTCTTCGTCTCTCTCACTCAGCTCCCCGATGACAACGGCGTCACACCTTACGGCATTGCTGTGGCAATGGGCCACAAAGACGTGGTCCACGAAATAGATTTTGCTCGACAGGTACGTCAAATCGCTGAATTACTTTGAACTCGTTAACTCTCTCTGTTTTCGATTCTTCATTTCGAAGTTGCTTGTTTCAGAAAACTGCTGTATTGAACGCGTCTGTTTATAATTCTTCTTTTACTCATATTTCTGTCGCTTAGCTCACATGTTATCCCTTGATTTTATGGGACTTTCCTCGTTGATAAAGGTGCGCATTGAAGTTCGAACTCCAGTAGTGTCCCGGTCGAGCACTCCGCTCCGCATTTGAGCTCAGAAGTTTGGGTGCAAGGTTGAAATCGACTGGCGGTGGAATCGTTATCGCTATACACGGGGTTCGTCGTGTCAATTTAAGTCTCTATAAAGCCACCTGAAATCCAATAGATCAGCGGCACAGCCCGAATTACCAAGAACCTGGTCACTGATTCACAGGTGTATTATTTGTAGAGCATAAGGCATAACGGTTAAATGACCGAAGCAGTTGCAGCAGGAGGACCAAAGTCGGAGTTATTTTGTACTATTAAAAACATAACACATCCGATGGACAGCCTCTTCGCTATTCCCTTATCATATCAAAGGGGATTCCATTCGCTAACCTACGCAGCCATTGCCATATGCCCATTTAACTATGGACTCTAGTCGCCCATATGCCAGTGCTTTTAGTTCAATTTTTGCTGTTAGATGTTTGCGTATGATAAATGAAGACCCGACATCCCAGAAGAACTAGTTTTCTGCACGTATGAAAATTTACATCGGCCAGATCACGGACTAAAAGCGAATACAGGCGAGGCCCTAGTTTAGAGGCGTGTGAAGCTGCAGCTAAATGCGAGAGCAGCAGCATCAGCGTTACGGAGGGAATTTGTTCTCCTGGGTAGCCAAGTCTACATAGAGCGCAAAGAGAAGTGACTGCTTACTCGTCCTCCTTCAGGGCTGAACTCCGGACTTTCCCCAGAATGTGCAGCACCACTACGAAAGCAATAAATACCAAACTGATGACCAGGACTTGCACTGGAGACCTGGAAGAGCCAAAAAGGAAAGTAAGAGTCATGCCAGATAACCCAAACCGTTCCAATCCAGAAGCAAGCACGTCGCATAACACAGAAGCCCAGAGTGCTCAAAAAGACTAGTCTGGAATCTACCGAAAGCTAGGCAATGGCCTTTATTTGTCTTCAAATTTGCATCTAGTTTAAAATTCTCCAAGCGCACTGTCTGTTTTGATAGCGCTACAGAGTTGAAGCTCGACACCCCACAAAGGAGAGCGAATCAAAAATCTATACAGGTACACGAATCGAGAATGGCATTTAAAAGAGAAAATAAGTAGGTACTTGATACGCACATTTTGATTCCAGGAGCTTCTTGGTCGTAGAACTTCAAGATGCCTGGCTGGCCGCCATTGCGTGATGCGGCGCTGCCCTGCCCATCACCTTTCGCTGCTGTTGACCGCCGCTTGATGGCACCACCTGCAGGGTTCTTCGCCGGAGGCGGCTTGTCGGTGACGCGTCCCGACTGAAGAGAGCGATTAGCCCAAGCGAAACCGCATCAAAGAGAGCACGCGTAAGTCAAGCGCACAGCTTAGAAACATAGGGAGTACGCGTGGCAAACATGTGCACATCGAGGCATTGAAGTTATGAGATAGAGTTGAAGTAAAGATCAGGTCATACGCAGGGAGCGATAAAATCCGCAATGTGTTTAAAACGAGCAGCAATTGATGAGCAATTCTTGCGCTGGGAAAATTAATGTTCAAGGAAGCGCTGAAGTGAAAGCACTCGCCATTTTGCGTGGTGTCTAAAGTACACGAGACGAGAAGAAGAACGACACGAATTACTTTACCCAAATATAGTACACAAGGAAAAAAAACGGACTTAGTGGTTCGTGATTCACCTCCTTCGAAGCTATAAACGCTTCGAGTGCAACCGGGATCTCAAACTTAGTGAGGTAAGGTGTTTAGAGTGTCGCCGGTCGTTTACGACCCGTCGTGCAATTTTCACCTCTTCATCACGTTCGAGGCGTCAATTCTTGACGCAGCATCCACCGCACGGGCTTGTAGTCGCGTCGCCTTGAAGTGTAACGCGGCACGC
>Ga0307930_1002173_pt1 | contig 15077 bp, 16 predicted proteins | sample OrgLakmetageno46_FD_203161 | JGI IMG/M metagenome (GOLD analysis project Ga0307930, IMG submission 203161) | Saline water microbial communities from Organic Lake, Antarctica - #46 | ecosystem: Environmental > Aquatic > Non-marine Saline and Alkaline > Saline | place: Antarctica: Organic Lake... | reverse complement strand
ATGCCGGTTCCAGGTTTCCTGTTTCGCATCAGATGAGATCCGGATCCGGCGCGGCTGCACCGGATGGCCAATTCCTCCTCGCTGTATAACTTGCCAATGAAGTGCGCTCTGGCACACTTAATAAAACTGGTCGGTTGATTGGTCGATTTTTCTATCTTGTCGTCGTCAAATCCCAATTTGAAAAAATGGCTGTCGTGGCTATGGCTAAGGAACATGAGCCTACGTAGCCGCGCCCTATACGTGGACGACATACGAGAGAGCCGAGATGCATGGTCTGGCATAGAAACTAGCTCTACTGCCGACATGACTTGGCAGCAAGACTACCAGCGGACATTGCCCAAGCGGCTGAAGCGCAAATCCAATCGACTTCGCAATGTGTGTGACTGATTGTATTCCTTTCAGTAGTTCCTTTTTCTTTCCGCGTACCATGCAGCTAGCTAGTGACTGGCCTCATACACTTTACGGCTGTAACTTCTAGGATTTTTACATTGCCAATCCATTAAGCCCTCTTTATAAACCGTTCATGCTCCACCTTCTGTACGAAGCACTCGCACTCTCAGTATGAAGCGTTAACATAATGATCGACCGAGTGTTTACCTCACTAATAACACTTGCAATCTACCTCCTTGCAACCGCAGGCATGCCTTTGCCTCGTTGGGCTGTGGATAGCTGGCGTGCTTTGGTTTCTCGTTGGCTTTCTCAAGAAGCGAAACTCGGAAGCTTCAAACGCTCTCCTTCAAGGAAGCGGAACTAAAGAAACGCCCAGCCTGCGGGCCGGAGCCCGCCACCAACCCGATCTATCAGCTGCGAGGGATCTTGACCCAGTGCCATCTTCAAAGGTATCCAGCGAACTCAGTGGCGGTAACGGAGGCGGTCATGAAGGCAGTGCACAGCACCCTTGGGGTGCTGGCGCTAGTGGTGGTGGTGGTGGTGGGAGCAACAGCGGGGACGCTGACGGCGGTGCTGAGGAACACCGAGCAAACAACCAAGCAGGTAACAGTGGCGATGGCAACGAAGGCCACCGTGGCGGCAGCCAAGGCAGTGGCGACGGAGGCGACCGCGTTTACGACGATGCGAATGGCGCAGCTGGCAGCGGCGCACACGGTGGTGGGGGTGGGGGTGTGAGGCGAGTGCTCACACACACCAGCGACCACCACCATGACAAGAGTCTCGATGAAGACTCCAACAAGCCCGCAGATGCTGCCACCACCAATAATGCAGCGCTGTTGCCGCTCTCGCCGCTTCCACGCGTGCACATGGATTCTGCGTCATTTCCGGTGGTAGCGTCCGAGAGATTGCACAGCCGAAGTGCTACCACTGCGGCCACTGCTGCTGGAGCTACCTCAGCTGTTTCTAGCACCAACGGCACCGTACACAGAATGGATACGAAGATTATAACTGATAGTGCTCAGCATAGCGCTGCAGGCAAAGTCAGCGGTGAAGCCGGCGGGTGGTCGAATGCGCTCTTGCAGAAAGCCTATGTCGCGGTACAGAAGCAGTACCCGTTGTGCGGCGCTAAGATGCGCTGGTACTGCGAACAGGTACAGAGCAGTACATGAGACTAGGAAGACTAGCTAGGACATCACGGCTATTCGTCTTCTGTGATTTTTGCTTGTGTCTAGGGCATGCATGATTCGCGGGCGTGTGTCTTCGTATTTCCTGAACTTATCCTGACGTGGTCGTGCGTTGATGTATGATTGAACCTGAGACTGTTCACTGGTGACGTTTCAAGTTCAATGTGTTTGAGCTTGCTCGCGTGTGTGTATCTGCTTCTGCACACCACCTACCAGGAGGGATTAAGTGACCAGTGCGCCAACGGTGATGTTGCTATTCTCGACGCCATGCAAGTTCGTATTGGATCAGGGTTCAAGTGTCTATATTAGGGTCACACTTAAGCGATGACTCTTCGTTCTTATTGGTGCTTACATTTTTAAATGCAGTTGTGCTTTACTTTATGTCGTTTTCGTTTCCTTCGATTATTGCCTAACACCCTTTTTCCTTATCTTTCCTCTGTACCATGTGTTCATTTGCGTGTGCTCACTCGTTGCCTTGCGCAAATGTTATGTGTAAAACACCACGCCTACGCTGACACTGACGCCCACGTACACTCACCATCCCGACACAACAGGCCAAAGTGGTTGAAGAAGGCCGAGCAGCAGCTGCGTCTCAAGCAGCGCACGATCAGCGAGTCGCGGCAGCTGCCAGCGCTGCCAAGACACGCGCTCTCAAGCGTCAACAGGCCGCGCGCCGTGCTGCCGCCTCTGGTGCGGGCGTTGTGGCCTTGCCAACCACTACCGCTACTACTGCTGCAGCAACAGCAACAACACAATTAAATTCAGGCGCGGACATGAGATATAGTACTGCAGCTGGTAATGTTACTAGTGCTGCTCTTGTAGCAGCTTCTAACGATCAAGCATCTGTGGTTCCCAAGACCGCGCTTTTGCCACTCACGCATCTCCTTGCGAATGATCACCAACAACATCTTGCCAACTCCTCCCTTCAAGAGGGGTCCAGCTCGCTCGCTTACCATTCATGGGGTAGTATTTCGGACTCCCTTCCTCTAGCTCCTTCTTTGGAGCAGCAGCAATTGCCTCCTTCCTCCGCAAACCTCAACGGTGGAGTAGGCGGCCCAACGCCCGATCCTGAGCCCGCTTCTTCTTCGGATGGGACTGTAAAAGCAGCGAAGACTGTAAGAGCCCTAGGAAGATCTCATGACGGAGCTCAAGGAAACGACGAGAAAGATGCTCTAGCTTGCCCGGCTGTGGCGTCGTTTTCTTTAGGGCGAGTGTGGGGCGCTGCGCACAGGTGACATTTAAGATAGTACTAGTCTGCCGTTTCGTCAAGCTCTTCCTTTGACTTTTCGCGCCCTCTCTTTCATTTCTCGCCCCTTTTTTGTCATTCTCATTCTTTTCGCCGCTCAAACTCCTAGACTCACGTAGACTCCCAAGCTTCAATCGTCAATGTCTCGCATACATGTGTGTGGTTATTTACGGTTCAGGTGGGAAGAATTACGGCGGCGCAACGAAGACGTGCCTTACTGGCGGCAGAAGCTTTTGGCAGCAGGGCAGCGGGCAGCAGCGGCGCTTCAGCCAGAGGTTGATATAATATTAAAATGCCCTATTTCGCTCTTCTTCTTGCTGTTGTATTTTTATTCTTTCATTCTTTCTCTTGATTCACTTGTGATCTTTGTTCCTACTCAACTCCATGAAATTCGTGTGTCTCGTGAGCGGAGAAATGCTCTCTTTTCACCGCTTGATGGTTTGCGTAGCCTTAGACAGTCGAATACTTGTTCCCTCCTCCCGTTCTCACGAGTGCGTGCATGCCCTCGCCCTCCTTTCTACTTCTCTGTCTTCCCTGCCTCTTTCTCTCCCTCTCTCTGTTCTATGAAATAGGTGGCTCAATGGTGGCCTTCTTCATCGTCTTCGTCCTTCCTGGCTAAATCACTGCTATTAGAGCAAGAGAACCAAGAAGAGGAGAAGACAGAAAAGGCGAGGCAAGAAGAAGAAGCCCATAGTAAAAGTCCCAACAGTGACAAGTCAGCCCTAAAGTGGCTTGAGAGCGGGCGCCAACTTCGTGGCCTTTTCTTTGGTGGCAGCGGTGATGGTGACAGCAGTGATGGTGCTAGCACTAGTGGCGAAGAAAGACCAGGCGAAGACGAAAAAGAAGTACATTCTAGGAAGGCTACTGATGCTGTTGCTGCTGTGAAAGAACCAAATCCTATCTCTTTGCTGATTGTGGTGCTCACTTATCCTCGCCCTGGAGATCCGCCGTTTCTCCTGGACACGGTGGGTTGGGCAGGATGACGTTACTTCATTTAGTCATGGTTGCTTCCTTCTGTTATATATTCAATCTTTGTATCTTTTGTCTGAGAAAGTGCTGGAATTGATTCTGGGACTCAACGTTCCTTTTCCATAATGGTTTGTATCTTTCTTCTTACACTTTCTCTATTTGGCGAATTCGTCACACACACACACACATGTGCGCGCGCATACAGATTGGTGCTCTGGAGACGGCCATCGCCGACTTATCGACGTCGCCGTCAACGTCCTCCGCAGCAGGAGCAGGTCATCTCGCACATGTAGGCGTCACTGTTATGAACAGCGCAGCTCCCGGGCAAATGCACACGAGGTTCGCGGAAGCGAAGCAACGCAACAAAGAGCGAGGCGGGTCGGCCACCACGAAAGTTGCTTTCTTCAGCAATCCTTTTTTAGCCGAACAGCCTGAGCCAGAGGTGAGTGATATGCTTTATTGGCTTTCTCATCTGTTCTCCTCCTCCTCCTCTTCTTGTCCTTCGTGTATGTGATGAAATCTCGATCAGTTGAAGTGCAACCTGGCGTGTCTCTGCATGCTTCCATTAGAATGTCCATGTTTCTGAGTGTTCATCTTTCCATTGTTTTTGGCCAGTCTGTTTTGTTTTCTTCATGGATAATATCTCGCACCTTCATGCTCATACTCCCAATTCTGCTCTCAGGACTACATCACGAGCCCGGTGGCGCGGCAGATCAGCACTCAAAGTTGGCACGTGGCTGCCGCTCTCGCCACTGCCTCTGCCCTCGCACACTCATCATCCTCGCCGTCGCACCTATCGCCTTCAGCTTCTTCGTTGTCTTCTCCTTTCTCTTCGCCTGCTGCTGCCGCCATGCCAATTTCGTCGGGTAGCAATGCACCACCACCAGCTGCTGCAACTGTTCCCGAATATGTTATGTTAGTGGAAGACGACATGTGCTTGTGTGGTGGCGCTTTACCAGTGTTGCTGGCTGACATCCGAGCGGCGGCAACTACGGCAACAACTACTGCTGCATCTACTGCTGCATCTTCTGCTGCTGTTGCTACTAGTGCTGCTCCTGCTGATCATGGTGCTGCTGCTGCCAGTAATGCAGCTGCATCGCACGCTCCTTCTGCATCTCCTCTCAGCCACCCGTTCAATGCGCTGCTCGTGTCGTACGGCCTCAACGGGTTGGTGCTTCGAGCTCGAGACATTGCGCCGCCGCCTCTATCTCCTTTGACGCCTTCACTAGACACACAAACTGCAATTGCTACCGCTAATGTTGCTCCTCTTGGTAACAGCAAAACGAACAGCAACAATGACGTCAGCAACAGCAGCAGCAGCAGCGACAGCGACAACAAGAACAATAGTAGTAGGAAGAGCGGCAACACTGGCAGCGTCAGTAGCGGAAACATCAAAGGCGATGAAGAGTCATCATCATCGTCATCGTCACCCGATGCTGCTTCCTTTTCCTCTCAACAGCATCGTGGAGAATCGGAAGGACCAGAAAAAAGTGGCTTTTTGTTGGACTTTTTGCTGGAAAACCGCCACCCCGCGGGCTGCGAAGCTTGCGTGACGCCTCCGGACCTGGCGGCCTACGAGTGGGCTGGCTTGCACCTGTACCCGCCTTACCAGGTAAAAAAGAACGAACAGCTGGAGATGGAAATACGGAAAGTACTGATTAAACTGAAGTCATTGCAACTCTGGGTTCGATTGGTACCTTTGTGCCTCTTGAGGAAGATGGAAGGTGTACTAACATCCTGAACAGTTGGTTTTGTGTGTGTGGATTTGATATATCCTTTCTTAATGCTGCCCTCTTATTTCCTGTCTTTCTTACTTATTTATTTTCTTCTATTTCTTTTATTTTTTTCCTCAAGATGGACCCGACTTACCGAGCTCCTCCCAATGGAGCTTACACGCGGAGCACTAATTTGTTTCACCACTTGGGCGCACACGCTTCCACCTTTGAGGTGTGTGCTCACAAGAGAGGAGTTTAACCCAAACAAAGAATTCGATGTTAATGATTTTTTTTTCCTTAGTCTTCATTTTCTCGAATCTTAATACTGCTTCCTCCTTTGGAGTCTTTAATTTTTTCTTGTCTCCGGAGTGCTATTTGAATGATTTCTAATGCACCTTCAAACAGGTATGTTGTCGCTACTGCTCAGTCTCTCCTACTTTCTTTTCTCTCGCTTTTTTCTCTCTGTCAAGGATCGCTCCTTCGAAGTGCCCGACCAGTACCGTTGTGGTGGGCCTCTTCAGTTCAGCAGCGATCAGAACTTGGGCGTGCATGTCCTCAATCGGCACTGGTATAAAAATTAAGTCATGATTTTTTTTTGAAACTTGTTGCTGTGTAGATGCACGATACATCGTTAGACAAAGCAAGGCAATTAACAGTGCATGCATACGTGTCTGTGCGAACATCTCTCATTTTGCTTTACTTTATCTTCCTCAGTTCAATACCTAAAATGTTGCGCAGTTCTAGAGCCATCTGTGCTCTTCTTCATCTCGTTCTTTTTTTATTCTTTTCCACTGTACCCCTGTTAACATGCTTTGGTGCACTTGTTCACAGGTTTTCATCGGATCCATCAGAAGACAATGGCACCACCAGCGCTGCCGCGGGCGCTCTCAACAGCTCGTCTGCCGCTGCTATGACGTCATCCATGACGTCATCTAAGAGCAGCAGCAGTCGCGTAGACGTGGTTACTTTGGGCCGCGGGCTAGGCGGCACGGCGGCGGCGCGAGCTGCGGCGCATGCAGCCATTGGCTCGGTGGTGCACCGAGAAAGAGGAGGAAGAGGAGGAGGTAGTGTGACAGGTAGTGGAGGTGGAGGAGGAGGTGGAGGTGACAGCGCCGCTGCTGTCGGCGCTACAACGCCTACTTTGTCTTCTGCTGATGCTGGTGCAGCGACGTCAATTGAAGGAAAAAGAAAGAGCAGCGAGTTAAACACCGTTGTCGAAGAGCCCGTAAACGGCGCGGTGTCCCTTTTGCGGAAAGCAAAGGAGCGAGGAGCGGCCAGGCACCACTCTGCGGTAACCCACCGCAATCGATGATGATTAATGAGCCAAGGAATTGCTGTCTTGCAGCTCCAGTGGCTTCCGGCTGGCTAGGCGAATGCAATTTCAAGATCTTATTTGATGTATCCTGGCGCATTCAATCGCAGCTCGCTTGGACTTTTTGCGTCCTCTTACGTTTTGACCAGAGAGTCGGGAGGCCTCCGAGCGACTCATACGGTCATAGAGCTTCCCTTTTATCTTGAATCAGACGTTGCGCTCGCTACACGCAATCGTTTTTCCAGTGGAAGACTTAATTACGGCCGCATTCTGCAGTTGTACTTCTGAAGACAAAAGGGCACTGGCCGGTGACTGGCCGGTTACCGGTTAATTCGGTTGTCGGTCGGCATATAGCCCATTCTCCATTTCTCATTACTCCATTACTCGCGTATTCTAGGAGAACTGGGCGCGCGCTCCTTAGTTTACGGGTGATAGGGAGTAGGCATGGGCATGCCCATAAACTTCTACACGTTGCGCCGCACTTGCTTTTATAACTTCGGTGCTACCGGCTACTGGCTAACGGACGAACTAGGATTGCTTACACTTACACTCAAATGCCCCATCCTTCAGAAGTAACAAGTGACGAATGTGGATTGAAAATTATGTCTGGAACTTCCTTTGGTGGTTCCTAAATCAGCTGCCTCTGTATCATGCGAGAAGCGCTTGCATAGAAGCCCATGGTGAATGTGCGTAGTGTAATTCACGCCATCCTGATTGGCGCCTCTCCATTCTCTCTTATTGCGACATTTGGAATGCGATGATGCCCACGACAATGCAGAACACGACGCCACCCTGTAATACATGGAGAGAGAGGAAAGGTAGAGAGAGAGAAGAAATGACGAGGAGACTACGGCAGATGAGATGCAATACTCCAAGGAAACTCTGGATAATGACACGTGGTATGTGAAGAAATTGCGCGTTCTCGATCGGGTTATTCCGCAACAGACAGGGTAGAGCACCGTACCACGATCATCATTGTAGAGTTGCCGCCACCACCACCTTGAAATTCTGTTAGAGAGACATGTTCAAGAAAGGCACAGAAAATGTCCACATGCGTCACTCATCAGTACAATCCAATTGCAGTTTCCGTGCATGATTTTGTAGAATACTTTAAGGAGCTATTTTTGTGCTTTGGCAATGTAAGACGTGTTGCAGAAAATCCCTAAAGACGAACCGCGGCCTTTGATGTTGTGCCGAGCACGAATTTGTGACGCAGAAAGGTCGGAGTCGTTGAGGGTGCCACCCTTGTTGTAGCGCTGCCGAAGCTCTGAGGCACCATACTGATCATCCATGGCGCAAGCGTTTAGTCGTTTCTCCCTGCATGTGGAGCAATCCAAGCAAAGGAAAGAATTGAAGAGTCAAAAACATTGCCATACTGAAAAACTAAGTAATGATTATTATCCTAGCACAATGCAATCATCGAGTAGCCCATAGCACGCTCCTAAGCTTACCCGCAGGCAGCTCACTCTAGAAACAGGTGGGAGTATGGAGCGGAGCGGGCGGTGGGCAACAACGAAATACCACAAGCAAGCATCAGTTAAGCTTGGTCATTTTTGACAGGAAAAAAATGACGTCAAACTTCTTGCGTCAAACCGTCTACTACCTACTACCAGGACACAACCTCAAACTCAAACATTGATGAGTGACAGCACGAGTTTTCAACATTTTCAAGACTCGAGGACTCGAGGCTTTAGAAGACTTTAGACAGACATCATGAACATGTCATCCATCATAAAAGGACGGAATAAGAGAAGAGACTGAAAACTTCGGACTTCTGAATACTCCTACTAGACCCAACAGGAGGGCTATCAGAGCCAAGTTTGAACAATTCAGCCGCCGCCCCGACACAAGAAGATGCCAAGTGTTCTCTAACTTTATCTATTCTGTCAATCACATCACGCAGTATTCTAGTAGGTGAAACGAGCAGAAGCAAGTAATTAGCGAGGCTGAAGTGAGTGGCATTCGTCAATTTCAATCGATTTAGTAGCTCGGCATTCCGTCGAGGGTTGAATTTTTAGTGTCAGTGCGACAGAGTGCAATATTCCTATTCGAATCCGCTGTGATTCAAATCCATTTCAAGCCTATGACCTCGAACGATGCTATCCTAGGTTTTTACTACGCAGCGTTACTCCCTTGAGAAATCATGGGGTGGGAGTACCGCATTTTCTTCAAGTCAGTGCCAGGTTTCACTGAGCGGGTTTTCAAGGAAGAGCTAGGGCCTGGTGTAGATGTCGAGGAGCGCGTTGATCAATATGTGCCGCATTCTTCGGCAGTTGGAATCAAATTTCGAGGTGGCGGCGGTCTTGAGGTACGCGTCGTAGAGCAGCCATTTTTGGTTGAAATCAAAATGTGAGCCTTTAAGATTTAGAATCCAGTTTGAATTTAACGGGTTTTAATGTGCCATTTTTTTTCAGGTAAAGACGCGCCGGGATCTCGACAACATCGGCTTTGAAAAATGGGACAAAAGTCAGTGTGAAGGTGGAGTGGGTGCCCTCAACGAGAAACTAGCCGCTCTAGGTCATGGTTTGCCTCCGCCTGACTTACCGCACATTTACCTCGCCAAACGTCGCGCAAGGTGCCAAGGGCCTCGTTGCACTTTCGAAGAAACCGACGTAGTGGTGCGCTACTGTGCTGCGGACAGCACTGAACCCCACGACACCACTGCGGGCGACGGTGCTTCATTGGGCCCGTCAGAAGAAGTCTGGCGCTCCGTGGCCGTCGAGGGGAAGCGCAAAGCATGCGCCACCCTTCAAGCCACGCTCTTGCCGCGGGTGGCAGCGGCAGCGGGCCCCGAAGCTCGCGTGTTGGTGTGCGGTTACGCTGAATTCGTCGCAATCATGGCTGCGCAGCGTGGCACAGCGGCAGCAGCGGGAAATGGAGATGCACCGGGGGTAGTGCACACTTCAAGCGATGCCCTGGGGGCGAAATGAGCAGAGCTCTGCGGAAGCGCCGAGGAGCGACTCGACGTGACTGACAGTGACGTGCGATGAAAACTCCTTTGAATACTTTTTCTCATATTTGAATTCGAAAGACTTCAGTAGTTTCGTTATTCGGCTCCTGGCGCCATGTGCTTGAATGCCCATCTAGTCTCAGTGAAGCTATCTGAGTTGCAAATTGCGAAGCAGCAATTGGTTACTATCCAAAAAGAACTAATTCATTTCTATCATTTCTATTGGGCTGAGGGCTGAGTATAATTTCAACACAAACAATTCTATGTTCATACCAAACAAACACAGCCTGGGTAGCTCTTCTTCTTGTATAAGTGTAAACTTCATTGCATTGAATTTGAATTTATGCCTGCTTGTACTGTAATTCTGGCCCTTCGGGGCCCAGCAGGACCCGTGTTAATCTGTTAATTGTATACTCCTGAGTTGTGAGTTGCGAGTTCCTCAGTTCTACTCCAGCTCTTAATGCCTTTGGTATTTCATCATATTGAAGATGAAGCCCGAGGAACCGAGGAATACCGTTAAGATCTTCTACAGCTGAAGAATGAACCTGTGCCTTTCTTATTTCTTGCCCATGTCTATCTTTGTTATCGTTATTGCTATGGGTGGTTGCGAACAACTCGACTAAACGCTATACAAGAAGGAGATGGAATACGAAATATTGATGATTCTATATTTCTACATTCGCCAGACGCTTCGACCCTCGAGTTCTCGAGTTGTATTGGACGCTGCGATCCGAAATTGAGAAGAGTGAGCTCGGCTTCCTGTGTTTTCCGTGAATTTTCCACGAACCCACTTAAAGTTTCCTCTGCTCGGCGCTCATGACTCATGACTGAGCGATGAGTAAGGCCTAGGGTGCCTTCAGGTTTACTAGCGAACCAGTGGCCAAGTGGTTACAGAATAGAACTGAGCTCAGAGTGTAGCTCGAAAGATTTTTCTGAAGTCGTTCTAATATAATTTTCGAAAAAGTTTTCCAACTGTCAACGCTTTTTCGAGCTCAAAGCTTTCTTCATCAGAGTTACAGATTCTTGATCTTACTAGCCAGAGAGAAGACTCCTACTCGACGAAAGCAGTAACAGCCTCTCTCTCTTCTTCTCTCTCTTTAAATCAGTCAACATGTCCTCAGCCCGAAAAACATACGGTGGTGGAAAGGCATTTTTCCGTCGTGGCTCGTCCTCTCAGAGGACCTTTGCAGGCTCTACCCTCTTCTCGAGTGTCGGCGAGCTGCACACACTTCAGTCGGAGCTTCAGCTCCGCAAATCATGCCTTGGCGTTGATCACCCAGCGACAATTGAAGTAGCTCAAGCTATAGATCAACTTTTACTGGCGCCCGTGCGTACGAGCACCAGCCCATGCACCGCGGAGTCTCCTTCGCCGTCTTCTCCTGTGCCATTGTCAACTGACATCGCCGTTAACGAGGTCTCGTGCAGTTCTAGTAATTCAACTCCGCGCGATGCCTCAATGGACGATCTAGGCGTAAGCGACGATGCATGTGAATCGACGCAAGACTGCTCGTTTGCGTCGGAAGGAGGGGAGAGCAGTCGCGAATCAGATGTGGGCGGCGACGATGGTGACTCCGGAGACGAAGCTCCAATTTTGACAAAACGGGCCGCTCCTCATCCTAAGGTGGCACCGGCAGCAGCAGCTGCCTTCCCGGGAACGAATCGCTCATATCGTCGCCAGCGTCGCAAGCAGCTTAAATCAGATGCCATGCCTCGTTCCATGGGCTATGTCTCGGGGATGGCGGTAGCTGGAGATGGAGGCTCAAGCATTTGCGCTGCAGCGTCGAGTTCTAGCGAGTCGCAGTCTGCTGCCTCGAAAAGGCTCAAACCGCGGCCTCCGTCGCCGAACGTAAGTGCGAGTGCATTAGCAGAGCTTGAGGCGCAGCGGCGTTACTTTGAAACAGTGGATGAGCAAGAGCTGAGCTTTGAAGACTCTGAGGAACGCCCGGACTTTTCCATGAATTCAACAGGAATTTCTACGGCGAGCAGCTCTAGTGGAATGCGTGCAGCATCGACAACGGCAGGATTAAGCTGGCCGAAGGTAGGTGTACAGCAAGTAGGTACCGCTGACGCGCTATCCGTGAATGAGCCCACATCTCCTCGGTCGCGTCGTGAATTGGCGCTACAAAGGGCATCCTTGCTTTTTGACGATGAGGAGCTTGGCAGAATGGTCGAGTGCAGTTGACTTTCAGATTGGGGACACAGAGGTCGCAGATTTTATTGCAATTCATTCCACAGGCAAATTCAAATTCCATAGATGTAAATCCCATCCGATATTTGATTTATGGCACTATTTCCGCATGCGGCTATTCGCAACATTTTACACTTGCAAAAACAGCAAAAGTAAGCGCACGCAGCGTATGTTATATGTGTAAAAGAAAAAGGACTTGCCTGATATAAATTGGTAAATCCTTACGCATGAATTGCCACTTCACTGATTTCTGCTACTTCGTACTACTACATACTATATGGCTCAATCTCAATGTTGAAGGCGTATTTCGCTGTGTAGTATACGAATATTTCATTGTTCTGAAGAAGTAACAAATGGCAAATGGACTGTATATATATAAGTATGACGTATGACGTATGATGTATGATGTGTGATATATAATTTTAATTACGAAGTACCGTGCATGCCCTAATAAGATGATTACATGATCCAAGATGAAAGTTACAAGGGAACACGAAAACAGCTGAAGAAATATTTGTTGATATACCACTGGACAGTCGCGATCGATTATCCAACACATTGATAAGGCTAATTGAATTGGCGTAATAGACGGCCCAACGGCCCAAACGAAAAGCGCTGGAAATTGAGCTCCAAGGCTCACTCAGACCTCACAGCGCATTCCACGCCTCAACGCCTCAACCTCTTATGTGGAGTTATGACAAGGCTCCGGAGAAAACAAATTATATAAACCTGACGACCGACGACGGTTATTTCCAACTCTCTCTGCAGAAGCAGAAGAGACATTCATATAATGGCATAATGGCGCTGCGTGAGACGAGATAAATACGAAGCCACTTCTTTGTACTAAATTTGGAAGTTTTCGCAGCGGAGATGGATCAGGGCTTGCATGATTAGATACCCTTACTCGAACTAATACAAACCCAAATGACACAGAAGCCAATGCTGCGGGCAGAAGTTTACGCGCGTGCGTTGCGCGCAAGTCAAAATCGCAAAGAGGATAGTAAGTCCTCTTACGTTTTGACCAGTGAGTCGGGAGGCCGAAATACCCTTATGTGCTGTATATGTGCTACTAAGATATGTGGTGCTTGAGTAGATCTCTAGAGGTAAGAGAGTACTAAACCATTCAAGCTTTTTCGGTCTTGAGGTAGATTATTCAGAAGACCGCAGTTATCAACTTGCTTTCGACAAGTTCAGGTGCCCGCGCGATGCGCGGCTTCGGAGCAATGTGTTTGCTGCGGAGACGTAGGTGCGTGTTCTTAGCACCTCAGTGCACGGCCTTGTGATGCCCGTGGGTGAGTGCCCTTGTATTGCCCGTGGTGCGTGTCTCCTCTTGTGCCCGTGGTCCGCCTGGTGTTTTGTTTACCGCACATGTACAACAGAACTGTAAACTGTACTGTACTGTAGGTACGTAGGTACATAAAAAACGACGACCACCACGAACGAAGGAACGAACGAACCACGGTCGATTTTCCATTTAAGATGAAGGATTTCCGGGGTAAATAGGGCCATCGGATCCTCATGGCGCGCAGCGCGCTCACCCGAAAGATCCTCTGCCCAGGCTGCCACGACGCCAGCAATATTACGAGCCAACATTTATTCATTAAGAGAAGACGGAATTCTGCACGAGGACTAGTTGGCTATCCAAAATAGAGTTGCTTTTAAGGAGTTCGTGCCTGTGAGATGCATCGAGGATGGCGAGGAAGTGCTTGAGAAGGATCCCCGCACGAAGGATTGTTGTTCAGGCCGCTATGTATCCAAGACAATTTCTGGCTTCGAAGAATGTGAACGAAGGATGCCAGGCATACCGTAAAGAAAGCGGGTGCAAGCGCCAGCGTTCGATATCGAATGAGGTGAATGGAGTAACAGACACTATCTGGGGCCACAGCAGCAGCAACAGCAATGACAGCAGCAGCGTTGATAGCGATAGTAGCAACAACAGCAGCAGCAATGGCAACGCAACACAGCATTAAAACCTAAACCTCGAACTATACCCCAGGATCATAATAGGCTAGTACCGACGGTTTGATGCATCAGTGCTAAGAAGGTATGATGGACACAGCTGAGAAATTCCTTTCTGATGCTAGGATAGTTTATTCGAATGTTCCCGATGAAAGGCTGTCAATTATTCTAAGGGTGAAATATATGCAACAGAGACATGATGCGACTGATTTTAATTCACGTGCTTGCATGTTATACGAATCATGGAATAACTTCTTTCACTATCTGTCATTCAGGTCTCTACGGAAAAATAATGATGGTCTCTGCCAATCGTCGGACGTGCTAGTATGTCCTCGGGTTGAATAGCTCTTCGGGTAGCGGGGCGGCGGCCAGTGCCCAAGAGAGGTTGAATAGCTCATTGGGCAGCAGGGTGGCGGCCAGTGGTCAAGAGGGGTTGAATAGCTCGTCGGGCAGCGGGGTGGCAGCCAGTGGTCAAGAATACTTTAATAGCTCATCGGGCAGCGGGGTGACAGCCAGGAGTCAGGTGGGGTTGAATAGCACATCTGGCAGCGGGGCAGCACTTTGTTTCCTGAAATCGCCAAATCCATTGATATCAATGCGACCACGAAGCCGAAGTGTTCACTCGCACAAGCGCGTGCATTATTAGGTCGCTAGGGAGAATTGTGCATTATTCGACTATAATCAGTGTTACCACAAAATCAGTAGAAAAAGAGGGAAAGAGCGCACAGGGGTGTGCTCTCAATGGAAGTAGAAACGACAAAAAAAATACCAAATGGCTTGGTCAGGATCTTGATTGGCTGTCAGTACGGTCAAAGAATAAACAGATCTTCAGAGTATAACAACAACATAGATGACTCGAATTGAAGGACAAAAAAAAATCTCCGACTAGGCATTTAGCACAGCTCCGAGCACCATAAGCACGGTGCAGGAGCACTACGCAAGCAACAAGGGACTCACCAGGCTGCACGTGGATCACGCAGTGACAATTGATGGAGGCAACATGCACCTTAAGGTCGCCCGGTGGTCGAATTCAGGTGATCAGGACCGATGCACAGGTGGATGAGCGCGCCTGAATTGAGCCATATGCGCAGCTCCGAGCACCATGAACGCGGTGCAGGAGCACTACGCAAGCAACAAGGGACTCACCACGCTGCACGTGGATCA
>Ga0307930_1002172_pt1 | contig 15078 bp, 16 predicted proteins | sample OrgLakmetageno46_FD_203161 | JGI IMG/M metagenome (GOLD analysis project Ga0307930, IMG submission 203161) | Saline water microbial communities from Organic Lake, Antarctica - #46 | ecosystem: Environmental > Aquatic > Non-marine Saline and Alkaline > Saline | place: Antarctica: Organic Lake... | reverse complement strand
AGCTCTATGACCGTATGAGTCGCTCGGCCTCCCGACTCACTGGTCAAAACGTAAGAGGACTTTCTACACACTATCCTCTTTACGATTTTGACTTGCGCGCAACGCACGCGCGTACGCTTCTGCCAGCAGCATTGGCTTCTGTTTCATCTCGGTTTGTATTAGTTCGAGTTCGAGTTCGATATCCCCATATCACTCAGTGCATATATATGGACCGAATAATCGCGCATTGCAAATAACAAATTTCTGAGAACTGGCACTGGCAAAGGAAAACGAAAGAGCTGCTCTCATCAAGAGAAATAATGGTCTACACCAATGCTTCTGGTTCATCTCTCTTGTTGGTTATATAGCACTAGGCTACTTCAATGTAGTTCCGTTTTTCTACAGAAGCACGAATAAATTTCTAGTTGCATTAGGCACTGAGTAGTCCAGGTCTGATAAGTATGCATCATCTTGAAGTCACATGTCCATTTCTCTCTTGATATGCTTATCATACTCGCGCATAGCTTCACGTTCTCTCAAGTCAGCTGCGAGCTCTTCTGCAGCTACAGACAAAGACTGAGATCCGTCCAGACCACCCAGAATCCTTTTCAGTAGGCCCACTCCGGGAACTACCAGTGCTCCTGGATTCTTGGAGCGGCCACTAAACGCGCTATCATCTTTGCCGAGACGAGTGCTGCAACTAGCAGAAGTGTCAACACCAGGTGCCGTGCTACTAATCATGGCGTCATCGCTAGCTCCATTGTTGATGCCGCCGATGTTTTGTACGCCACTAATGCTGCTAACTGCGTCGTCATCGTTAGCTTGATCGAGAAGACCCATTTCGCTGAGCATGCTGCCAACAGCGCCTCGAAGCACCGACTGCCCGCCCAAACTGCCTTTGCCACGGCCCGTTACAATGGTTAGCGCAGGTACTTGAAATGGTGCGCTGACATTGATGTCGCCGGCCCAAGTGTCTGCAATACTTTGACCATCATTGATGTTCTTGCTCGCACTATCCATCTTATTGCTCGTCTTGGTACTGTTATTGTTACCGTTGAAGCCTTTGGTAGTTAAAAACCCGAGCTCATCAAGGCGCTGCGAGTGGTGTGCCAGGGCAGCCCTTAACGCTGCCCGCGCCATGGGCACCGTAAATCCATGCAAATCTACTACAGTAGACGGTGCACGACTGGAATCCATTGCAAGAGGTCCCTCAGAAGACAATCGCTCCGTGATGTCGCTACGAGGACTTACTTCTTCATTGTTGATGCTACTTGGACTTGTAGCGCTGCTGCTTCCTGCGGGCGCCACGACCCCATCATAGACGGCAAGCTCAAATAAAGCATCAGCTCCTGCAGTGTCACCAGCCTCCTCAAGGGCGCCCACTGCCTCGGAATAGCAGCGCAAGTCTGGCCAAGGTGGCTGAGCATCTGTTTTCCCTACAGCAGTAACCTCATCGAAGGCTGCTGCTCTGTCACGCATTTCTCGTATGATTCGGTTTGCTTGTGCAGGTTCATGTGCTCGCCGCATGGTTCCCAGCACCAAGGCATAAGCCACTCGGTCCGGCTGCACGTTGGACGAAAGCATTTCTTGCAAAAGCCACAAGACTTCAGCTGGGCGAGCTAAAGTTTGACCCTTGCTCGATCCAATAATGCTACCACTACTTTTATCTTGGCTCGTGTAGCGGCTAATGTCTCGATCACTAAAGCGGTCGGTGGCATAACTATCATTTTCGCGGTTTAATTGTCGGCTGTTACGTGCCCCGCTGAAGCAACCAATAGCAGTAGTGTACAGCCTTTGGTCTGCAACTACTCCGCGAGCTCGCATGGTTACGAGCAAACCTAGAGCACGATCCCAAGCTCCGGCAGCTGCACACGCCTGCACTGCTGTCGCAAAGGCCAAAGCTGTAGGGGGGCATGCACGGTATGGAAAGCGGCGGCGCGAAAGTCCCTTCAGTTCACTAAGACCAGCAGTGGTTTGACGATTTGCAAAACTATTGCTGCTGCTTACAGTGACGCTCCACGAAGATGAAGCTGCTTGAGGAACGCCTTGTCGAGCTCCCTCAACGGTAGCTATCATTTCATCAATGGCTCCAACAGCAGCGTCGACATCCCCCGCTAAACGCGCTGCGTGCAACACAAGATTGAACGTAGCGTTGTCCGGCCGCACATGCCATGCATGACTGTCCGAAAGGTCGAGTTTGGCTTTCAGCTGAAGTGCAGCTTGCGGTTGTGAGTTACGCACCAGTAAGCGCATCATATGGTTGTAGCTCGCAATGTTTCGCACTGGCTGTAACATGTTCGGCTTTATAGGCTGCTTCGTACTGGTGCGAGAATTGGCATCAGTAGTGCCAACATTGCTATCGAAGCTGCTACTTCTGCTACTGACACCTGTCTTGAGGTGGTCAACATCTTCATCTACCATGCTTTCAAAGAGTGCAGTGGCCCATGCTACGGGTGCGCCGCCAGTTACACATGCTCCAAGTGCAGCATTAATGGACGCCGTGTTCGGTGGCGCTAAGATATTAGGCCCTACAGTACTGCTGCTACTTTCAGAGCTTTCCATGTCAAGAACCAGTGCAGTCGCTCGCCGCCAGTCTCCGACGCGTTCCAATGCATTGAGCACTGCATTCAAGCACGCCGTGTCTGCCAAGGCACCAGATGAAGTAGAAGCAGCAGTGAGACTGAGTTCCTGAGCAACAATGGTTGTCGATGTTGAGTTTGCTTCAGCAGACTTTAGCAGCTTCGCTTGCATGCGATGCTGGCGCTGTAAGTCTGCAATCAAATCGAGCGCGTCATCGACAGCTCCAGCGTCAGCGCACGCCGCTACTGCACCTCGAAACAGTGGACCACTACTGCTACCAGTAGCACTACCACTAGCGCCGGTAGTTACTACACTATTTGCTATAATGAGGTCACTACTGACAAGGCCAATCATACCCCGTGCTGCCAACCGAGCTACTAGAAGAGGTACTTCATCACCACCGTCACCACTGTTACTCCGACGATCTTTTACTCTAATACCTGAGGCAGCGTTTACCGACAGTCGAGAAGGGCGGCAAGCCCGTAGCAAGGCTAGTGCAGTTGCTGTTGACGGCACTACACCGCGTTCCTGCATTTCGGTATCGAGCAATAGAGCCTGTTTTGCTGGCCGATTCGCTGCAACCAGCGCTAGAACAGCAGCCGTGTAGACTGCACTACTCGGCACAACTCCTTGAGTGCCAGTCACCTCATCATTTTCGCCTTTGTCTTTATTGTCAGAGCCCCAGGTAGAGCGAAGCGCCTTGAGCGCGCCATCCGCATCACCTGCCGTTGCGTAAGCTTGTACCAGAAGTGCCACGGCTTCGTGATCAGTGCAGCCGCTGAAGCGAGAATCATCTTGTATCTGCGACAGTATGCGTTCCGCTGCGATCGGACGCCCACCACGCGCACATACCAACAAGATTGCATGGTAAGCAGCGCGATCAGGCACACATATGGCTGGCGGCGAGGCCGCTGCCACTGCTGCTGCAACAGCTGCTGCCGCTGGAGCATCCCATTGACCACTGCTGCTGCTGCTGCTGCTGCTGCTAGCACTACCACTGGCAGCCCGTTGTCGCGCATTGTCGCGGACTTGCCCTCCACGCACTGTAAGGTGGGTCCATAGGTCAAGCGCCTCGTCGGTTCGCCATCCCGCCATGCCACGCCGTCCAGGACCACCATCATCGCCATAAAGGCTCTTGCTGCTGCTATCGTCACCTGCAGGAGTATCTCCGAGAGTCAATGAAGCAATAGATTTTGCTGCCGCGCCATCATTAGTGGGGCTGCTCCCACGCTCCCGTGCTGCTGTATCAGTGCGCTCTTGCTCTTCAGGGCTCTGCAGACTCGCTAGAGTAACCCTCCCGCGGCCTAAATAAGCCTTTAATGTTAGCGTTAGAGCCGACGAGTCTAGGGTCAATAGAGCCCGGCCACTTCGGCTATTGCTGCTACTACCTGCACTCAGACTTGACGGTCTTTTTTTCGTCGCTTTCGTTCCAGCGTCTTTCGAAGAAGCCGCAGCGCCATTCGGCGTCACGTCGTAAAGATCAAACAGCAACGCCCGCGCTTGGCGACCGGCCCCTGCTTCAGCACATGCCGCGAGCGCTGCACGGGCTGCAGCCCGCGACACAGGCACCCCATCTTTCGCCATGAGGCTCAAGACTGCAGTGGCACGCTTCCAGCGGCCCTTGGGCACGCAGGCTCGGCTCACGCACTCGTAAGCAGTAGCATCTAAGCCAGCAGATCGCTCTTCCCGCATCACGTCCAGCAGCTGCCACCCTAGTGCGTGGTTGCCGCCGAGTGCGCAAGCTTCAAGGCAGGCTGCATAGCATGCTGGGCTAGGGTCCAAGCCTTCAGTGCGTAGCTCTTCCACAAGAGAGAGCGCTGTGTGCCATTCACTGTCACGGTTGCATGCGGATATCGCTGTTGCGTACTGGTACGCACTGGGCTGGTGTTTGGCAGCGCGCATCGCTTGGAGCGCAGCTACTGCTGCTGTCCCTGTTGGTGCAGCACTCACAGCGCGTACGCAATCGCTGAATGATGGCCCTGTCGACGCTAGTGCGAAATGTTGCCTCGGCGTACTGCTGCGATGACGCCCAACGGAGATCCACGGATGGCATGGTCGAATTACAAGCAGAAACACCAAGGCTGCCGGCGAAAGCTGGACCATCATCACAGTCAATTAAACCAATTAAAAATATGCTAGTTTCCAGGCTCGTTTAAGCTCTACAGCTGTATTGAGAGCACTCGCAGATTCGAGGGGGTTGACGCTAGGCCTGCGCCGCTACTCGCATTGAAGTTCGCTATTTGTTCAAAAAACTGAAGCTTGTTTAGTCTAGTAACTTCAGGCTTTGGAAATAATTCTCAAGTCTCGATGCAGCATGCAACGGTGCACTTATACACTTGCATTTACATCAGTTGTCTGCCTTGATGAATTGCAGTTCCGGTAGCTTTTGGCATGTTTAGGCAGCGCAAGCATGTAACGTGCAACGTGCAACATGCAACCTGTTCTCTTCGTGTTCGAGGGAATTTTCTAATATAGTATACAGATCAAATACATAAGTACATATAAGAAGAAAGTTGTTATAGAGTCTCATCATCTCATCATAAAATCAAAAAATGCTCCCAGCCTACTTTTACCGGGCATCGCGCTCGTGCGAAGCAGCTGCTCTGAGCGAATGGGGACTAGTGTGCGAAACACCTCAGAAGCAAGCTCTTGATAAGGAGTTAGCTTGTGCGGCGCACACTCTTACGAAATCAAAATCGACGAATAATAACACTTCCACTAAAGAAGCTAATGTAGCCGAGATTGGCAAGCCTACAAATTCCGGGGCATCCGGTAATGGCAAGCCTTCAGCCAGCGCTGCGGCAGGAACTGAGAAAATTTATTTGAGTAAAACATGGCAATTTACTTTAGAGGGCGTAATGGTTGTGTCGTGGACCCCGGGCGAAGACGGAACCCACGAAGTTGTCTTGAACAAGACCATTTTCCACCCACAAGGTGGTGGCCAGCCCGCCGATCAGGGGACTATTTCCACTGCCGATGGCAGCACAGTTTTCAACGTGCACATGGTCAAAGAGGATCGCGCTACGGGTCTAGTAGAGCACAATGGGAAGTTCTCAGTCGGTAGCGCCGAAAGCTTTCAGACTGCATCGGGAAGCCTCAACTTAAAAATCGACGAGGACCGACGACGAACCTGCGCTAGGGTACTATGACGTATAGACTGCGGGATCTCTGATCATGAACTTCAAATGAAAAAACGCATTGCGCAACCCATGCAAATTTGTACCAAGCTAGCTTGAACTCATCACGCACCCTACTCAAAAATGATGTCGTTTAGGTCCACTCAGCAGGACATGTGCTCGACGTAGCGATGGGGCTCATCGGGCACCCGAGCCTAAAGCCCACCAAAGGATACCATTTTCCCGATGGCGCCTACGTGGAGTATGAGATGGGCCCTGCTAAGCTCACCGACGCGGAGAAAGATGCCATGCCGAATCTTCTCAGCAAAAAGATGGCTGAATTGATCGAAGCTTCAGCTGCGTCAGAGGTGATAAAGCTGGCATTTGTAGGCCAGCTGTGCCAATTTTCCGATAATCATGTAAATTATTATTGCCATTTTATGTAGGTGCGGTATTGCACGAAGAGCGAGGCGCTAGGACTGTGCCCAACGAGCGACCTCACGATGCTTTCCGACAGCGCCAGCGTTCGCATGGTGAAAATTGCGGGAGGCTGGTGCCCTTGCGGTGGCACGCACATAGAGACCGTGGCAGGTAAAATTAATGTCCTCTCAACCTTTTGAAGGTTTTGCATCTATCCGTACTTTGTGTATTACTTTGTTTTGCTTTCCGGCCTTACGTCTTCTTTGTCGTTTCTGTTGTCCTCTACTAGAGCTGGGCGCGGTCACTGTTACCAAAGTGAAGGCGAAAAAGAGCATACTTAAGGTGAGTTATGAGATTGGCACGCGGTGATCGGTGCAGAAGTGCAGAATACTACTGTCGAGTGAATCACACGGCAGCTATCGCTGTTCTTTTTTTCTCTTCGTGAGAGTGCTTGCATGGATGTTGTCTTGTAGCAAAGTAGGCGCAAATGTAGCTCGAAAAAATAGATATCATGATAGAAGCGAAAGCAATGTGATCCGTTCCTGTCTATGAGCTGCTTAATCCAGTCATATGAGGCCAGTCCCGAGCGCTTGTTAAAGACAACGAGAAATTTTACGGGGTCTTTAAGTTGCTGCACATAACATAGGACTATGACATGACTATAGATCAGATTAGACTTTAGCAGGGCGGTAAAACCGCCCTGAAAGTTAGTTGGCACCGGAGCGATGGCTCTGGCGAAGCCAGAGCCCCTCGCCCCCCTGACGCGTCAGCGCGGGGGCGAAAATTTTTTTTTCAGGAGGGGAGATTGTATACTGTTTTTTGAATCTAGCGCCCGTTTTTTAGTTGGTGCTTCTGGATATTTTTTTGGTATTGAAACATTCATTCCCTTATGTTAAGTCGCTTAAAGGTACATTCTTATCATACTTGAGTCTTGAGCGGATATAGGTCCAATTTCGTTTCTAAATAGAGTACGTTCCTTTAAAGCTCCTGTGTTCTTCAAATACCTCTAACTCTTGATTTTAAAGATAATCTTTTGAGAATCCCTGGCCTTTCTCACACGGACAAGCCATATCACTCGATTCCATTGAAAGCCCCTTCGCCATCAAAGCAAAGAAAGAAAGAACGAAGGGAGTGCAATTGCCACAAATATTATTTGTCTTAAAAACAATCAATTCATCGTCACTCAATCTAGCAGGAGCAGGATAATTTGTTTTGTGTCGCAGCAGTGTTCAACTTGCCTGTATTTTTAATTAGACATGAAGATTTTTTTCAAAGTCGACGCTTGTGAGGTGCATTTCTGAATCACGATGTGGTCATGTGTCGTCAAATCGCTACTAGATATGCGGCACCCATCAATTTTGGCAGTGCACCAACTTTATTTGCCGGCAATCGAGTAAAGTTGCCATATTCATAGTACACGCGAGGCAGCATACCACCCCATTACCCAGCGAGGCTGCTTCAGAATTTTTAAGCACCGACCTGAGTACAATTTTGTTCTAGCTAGGCTCTCTGTTTCTGCTCCTATCTCTTCATAGGCAGCCGTGTGCTTCCTTGAGTGCTAGCTTGCTGTTCATTGGGAGCAGATGAAAGCGCATAGAGCTCGCATTCTAAAATTGCAACGTTGTTCGCTGGTGTGTCGTGAAAACAGTGCTCGACATGTGAGCCTCGTCTCACTTGACGTCCGCTGCGTCACCCGTTCTTGTCTGGTTCTTCTAGGAACAGACTTCGACATGAAATTAATACATCTTCAGCACGTCTGCTCCGCTATTACATCGTGAGAGTACCGCCCAACGGGTCCTGATTTCTCAATCATTTTGCGTAGCGCCAGGCCAAAAATCTTCAGGAATCTCTCCATCAAAACATCAAAACCAAACACACAAAACGAATGCTGTTGGCTGATGTCGTCGATGTTCGGATGTTCGGTGAAATTCACTGGTTCGCAATCATTGGTCAAACGAAATCCTTTATATATGGCTATACCCGTATATTATCACCCCATGTCGGCCTCGTGCGCCTGTACTGCACACACACATGCGGTTAAACCGTTCATATGACTGAAGTCCACAGAATTCTTGAGGTAGAATCGACTTGCGACTTCTTACAAAACATGTTGACTCAGCCCGAGTTAAACATCAAGACTCAGAGCACAGTAGACTAGTAGAGCAGGCACCAGCACAGTACGCAGCACTACTCACTACAGCAGCGCATTGTATTGCAGTAGTGCAGTCCCTGGATATGGGCGCTTTGAAATCAAGCCGGGCCTCAACCAGCCTTTCCTTTGCTCTCGGCGAATCATCAATCAAAGATTAATCAAAGATTAATCAAAATTAATCAAAAAGTTAGTTGGCAAAAAACTCTACTTTTGAACCTTTTACCGCCCTGGGCGGTAGTCTTGTATAAATCAGTAACTCAATATGAAAACCACAGGACTGGTTAGCCCCGTTAGCCCCCCTATGTTTCTCCGTTGATTTTTTTCTTATTAGTACGAGCCAGAGCATTTAGGCATTTAGGTCATCAGCGATAACGAGCTCACTCAGAGGGACTCGAGGGTCGAGTGGTCGAGAGCGAGGGTAAGGGAGAGGGAAGAAGTTCTCGAACTCGAAATCAGTAAAATCGCAGAGATCGCAGTTCACAGTTCACGTCCCCAAAAACGAGAACCGTATTATAAAAGGCCATAAGCCACATATGAAGTCGTGTTGCCTTGATTATTGTGCTCAGGCATAATTCGGTCTTGACTATTTACTCGAGAAGTACTGAAGGCAATTCCAGGGGGCTTAACCTTTGCAAAGCAGGGATCTGATCACTGCGCCGCACCCCACGAATGAGCTGGCAGTGGCTTTGACTGAGAATCTCCCAATGGTCGGCCTTGATGATCATAATCGTCGTCGCTCAATCGGCGGCATGTTGTGAGGCGGCCCTCTGCGTGCTCACCCGATGCGAAGTCGCCACCTTGATACAAAAGCGGCGCGGCGATGGTATAATGGTGAAGAGCAGCAGGCACGCACCCATGCTTGAACTTATCACCCGCGCTTTTCTCGAGGGCCAACTGTAAAACCAGAAGGACAGTGACGACGACATAAAGATGACGGTACATGTAAACGCGTTACAGCTGTGGGGATGGAATGCGGCGAGAAACAAGAAGAGCATTGATGTTCTTACCGCTAAGCGATCGTCGTAAAACCCGTTCATAACCCCCGGCCGTTACTGCTAAGCAATCGACAGCAAGTTGGAAGTGTGAGGAAGAGACAATCAGCGCGAAGAAGCAGAGGCGGAAGTGTAAGGCGAAAAAAATGGATAATTCAATTCAAATCTTCCAGAACAACGACCAGTTCATACCTGCTCTCTCGTGCTGCTGCAGAGCGGTGTAGGACTCAGCTCGAGCGGCTGCTAAATTCAACCACCCTGGCGCGAACCTTTCTGCAGCTGTGAGGGCTTTGATAGCTTGCCTGTGAGAGTCTTCAAATGAAGAGGGTTCGTTCTTAGCCTCACTCCTTTCAGCCGCTCTCTGATGGCCTAACCCGAGAAGATAGTGTGGGAAAGCTCGATTTCTGTGCCATCCCAGGACTCTCGAATAATGCCTAACGTCACTGCGAAAGCTAGCAAACGCAGGCGCCGAAGTGAAGCAAAGTAAGGCGCATAGGAAACCGAACAGAATGCCCAGAGTTGCTCTTATGGCGGAAGGCTTTCGAACTTTCGCGGGGTCTTGGGGGTTTTCCTCGGTGATTTGCGCAGAAAGAGGGGCGTTCGCAGGATTAGAGCAAGCAGCGAGCAGCAGTGCTGCAAGCAGAGAGGGAAAGAGAGCCGCGGATGCGATGTACGAATAGCGATCTGAGAAAAAGGGGAGACAAAGAAATAAGAATAGTTTAATAAAATGTAGTCGATCATATTCGTTCTTTGAGCAAAAGTATGCTTGTATAATGTCTAGCCGTACCAGCGTTGATGTAGCAGAGATGGTCTCCAGTGCCAAAGAGACCTAACGAGGGAGCTAGAATCGCGACAAACGTCAGCCAGCTCGCAGCAATCGCATCTCGTGCGTCGCACACAGTCAGCTGGCTTATAGCTTCCTTCTGCCCTACCCCTGTATGTCTTCTTCGATTCTCAAGCTGCCCTGCAGCCACACGCAATCTTAATATCATGCGCCATAAAGCCCACAGTGTGAGAACAAGGCTCATGATAGCCGGTGCTACATACCCGGGCAGCGAAAAGAGTGTCTCCTTGGGGTAGTACTCCTGTCGAAAAGCATTGTTGCACTTATAAGAGTGCATGCATCTGAAGTGAGCATTGAATTGCATCTTCAATGTGATAGCGGTGGTGCAGAAATATATAAATACATTAGGTCAATCCACTAACCTCGATGGCACTGCCCAAGGGATGAAGGAATTTCCCAACGTGGCGAAGAGGCGCCGCACCGGCTGCGATCCACCGCTCTCCTGCTCCAAGCCGCCTATAATCGTTGGCAAAGCCACATGTAGTCTGAGCTTCCGTGGCATTCATCGTGCGCTGAGTGACGAAGCCAGCTACGCACAGTGCTGGGAGCTGACGAGCTGCAACTGCCACCACTGCTGAAGCAACCTTCCGCCAACTATTGCGCTTTTCTAATGTTTGGGAGAGTGATGACAATGGGCTAGGAGGAGAAGTGACCAAGAGGAATTCCACGGCGGCTGGAAAAGCGACGAATGAGACGGCCGCCGCTTTGGAGAGGCATCCTAGGCTGAAGCACACGAGGCTGAGAGCTCCAACGCCCATGGCGCGAAGCTGGGCCTCGATCGAATCCACGTGGGCTTCCGACACGGCTTGCCATGATTTCAACGAAGAGGTGGTTGAAGCCGTTGAGGGCTCGGAAGGGGCGTCAGCAAACAAAGAAAAGAAAGCTGACAGCTGCAAGTGGGCACTGGCGAGGAGAAAGGCCGCGGCGAGGGGATAGCCCTAAAAAGAGAGGAGTTTGGTGAAGGAGCAATGTCACTGCGGGTGTTTCAAGAGACAGGGAGGAAAGAAACACGCATGCATTGAAGCATGTTAGAGTGTTCGCAGTGATTGGAATACAATACACATCTTCAAGCCAGCCCCGCGCACCTGCGCCGACAGCCACGCGACTGCCTCTGCGCACTGAGGGTGCACGAACACAATGGCCGTGGCGACACTGCAGCTCCAGCGGACCTCCGGCCATGGACCCAACAAACGCAACAACCGCACCGAGTAGCTGTACGCTAGCAACGCGCACAGCAAGTGCAACACAAAGCTCGCTGTAGCCGCTGCCAGTTGAGAAGGGGGGTAGCCCGATAATTCAATCACGCCCATCTTGAGGAGCCAACCCACAGGTTCGTAGACACCTAGTTAGAGAGTACAGCGATAGTATCAGAAGAGTAGCGAAATATAAGTGAGAAGGTAAAACATGACCGCTGAAGAACGCCGGCAATTATGTAGCTAAAGCAAGTGTTGTCATGAAGCTCTGGCAAGTACTAGCTAGCTAGCTAGCTCACACAGAGAACCAAGCTCCTCAATGAGGCTCTACACATTCACCAACACAAAGTTTCTAAGATAAGTGTACCACTTCTCACCTAGCATTGTTCCATCGCGCAATGCCCATTCAACGTTGGTTTTTGAGAGACCATGAATATGCCGATTGTGGATAAAGTTGTCCCCATCGTCTAAGACCAAGAGCCATTCTCTATCGGAGTGGAATAGCTCCTTAGTTGCAACGCCTACAATCAAGACCAGAAACAGCACAGGCCAATGATGACTTTGTATGCTCGTGTAGCCTGAGATCGACGCTTTCGGTGCTACTGCCATTCCGGTACTTAGGGTTCAGCATTAGCAAGCAGTGAGTGAACCACAGGACCATTTTCGAACTCATCTTGTCTTTGCAACTCTACTATGTCCCTGCGGGATTGGAAATCTTGCAACATTTGTAACTTTGCAGATATTTTGGACCAATCCAAACGCAAAAGATTTACGCGATTTTTGGACCTCTGACATCGGTTGCTGTTGCATTCTCAAGGTTTGTAGAGATACTCTCGGTTGCATCTTGCATTTTTGCATTCTTGCATCACCTATCGCCCACCGAATCTAAAGTTTTACGCACCATAGCGTACTCAGTTATCGTGTAAGTACCTCGACAACATCATGGCAATGCTATTCCGCCGCCCTCTCGCTCTCGCCCGCCCTGCTATGCAAGTTAGCATGCGCGCGGGCTTCGCGACCATGCCCACGGAGAAACCTTGCCCTGAGTTCAGCAGCGGCCCCTGCAAGAAGCGCCCTGGCTGGTCCCCGGAAATTTACAATGCCGGTATATATGCACGCCTGCTCGCTAACTGTCATTCACTAGATCATAAGCATTTGATATGCCGGACACAACCTGTGTTTTCATTTATTATCTCGTCGAATGATTCACCCTTCTAACATTTTGTGCCCGACCTCCATTGTTTAGCTCCTACGGGCCGATCCCACCGCTCCAAAATTGGCAAGGCGAAGCTCGCGCAGGTAGGCTTAATTCGAAGGCACGCGAGACTTCCGATTGCATCAAACACTATTTTCTATGTAGTATGCTGAATATAGACTTAATATCATTGATTCGTTGTCTCATGGGCGTGCGTCAGGCGATTGCCGACACCAAGCGCATCTTGGGTATCCCTGAGGACTACCTGGTGGGCATCGTCCCTGCTTCCGACACAGGCGCCATCGAAATGGTAAACTAATGATGGCCTCTTTCGTTACTACCTCCGTGTGCATGTTTTCATTGGCGTTGTGCTTGGGTTGCGCGTCAGTCTGCTTTTCCTCATTTAAACTTCAATAACGAATCTTCCTAATTGGGGAACGAATGTCGTGGGCCTTGAAATATGCAGGCGATGTGGGCGATGATGGGGGAGCGGCCGGTGGACGTGGTGCACATGGAGTCGTTCGGGAAGACCTGGTACAGCGACATCAAGTCCCACCTCAAGCTCAAGGACGTGAACGAGGTTACCGCCCCTTATGGCCAGCTCCCAGACCTCTCGAAGACCAACAAGGTGAGTCATATGAAGGACAGCTATGCCTCGACGGGAGTTATGAAGGGCTGCTTCTGCTTCTTGTGTCAGTCACGGTAGATTCAGTTCAGACAGTCTTCAAACCGGCACAATCATCCTCAATTCCCTTTTCCTTTTTAAATCGTACCAGGACCACGACATCATCTTCACGTGGAACGGCACCACTTCGGGTGTGTGTGTGCCCAACGCGGATTGGATCGCCGAAGACCGCAAGGGCCTCACCTTCAACGACGCCACCTCCGCCGTCTTTGCCATGGACATCGATTGGCCCAAGGTTGACGTCACCACGTACTCCTGGCAAAAGGTAATGAAGGACCTAACTGCCACTACTTCTTCTTCTTCTTTCCCCTTTGTGGTGATGGTATGCGGCTGTGCTCATCTCTTTTCGCGGGCTAGCCTTTCTTCTGACATCCCTGTTATTTCTTTTTGTTTCTTTCTTTTCAACATGTTTTCATTTTTATTACGCGTGCGTGCCACTACCCCTGCTGCTTCTTTCTAACCCTCTAGGTGATGGGCGGCGAAGGCGCGCACGGCATGCTGGTGCTCTCGCCCAAGGCCGTGGCCCGGCTGGAGTCCTACACCCCCGAGAACCGCCCCCTGCCCAAGATCTTCCGCATGGTGAAGAAGGACAAGGAGGGCAACCTCAAGGTCGACAAGTCGATCTTCGAAGGCAGCACCATCAACACTCCGTCCATGATCTGCGTGGAGGACTACCTCGATGCCATGGTGTGGGCCGACAGCATCGGTGAGAAAGAGAAGGGAGACGGAAGGGCACCTTTGTAGGTTTTGTTTGGTTTGGTAAACCATCTTTGCGCTCACACTTATATGTTCCGAACTGGGTAAGGGCAGTGGTGTCTTTTTTCGTATCCATTTTGATGCATGCTCCTCTCATCTTCGCTTGGTGCCTTCCTCTCTGTCCTTCCTTCTTCCTACTCAGGCGGCCTCCAGGGCCTCATGACTCGTTCCAAGAACAACCTCGCGGCAGTCACCGCCGCGGTGGACAAGCTTCCTTGGCTCAACTTCTTGGCGGAGAACGCGGAGACCCGCAGCTGCACGTCGGTGTGCCTCACGGTGGACATGGAGGCGACCAAGCTCAAGAAAATGATCGCCTGGCTCGAGGCCGAAGACATCGCCTACGACATCGGCGCCTACCGCGACGCCCCCGACGGCCTTCGCGTGTGGTGCGGCGCCACCGTCGACACCAAGGACGTGGAGCTGCTCATGCAGTGGCTGGAGTACGCTTACGAAAAGTTCAACGCCTAGGCATGAAGGCCGTACTCCCCTGCATGGGGATATGAAACGCTCCTGGCGTGTCTGTCCATGAGGCAGTTCAAAGGAGCGCACGACCTCGGTCTCTTCTCATGCTTGCCTCTTTTACTGTGCTTGTAAAGGGGCGCCTGTGAGCCCTTGAGACCGGGCTCAAAAGAAAGAAGCACCACGTTAGCGCCACCACTGTCCGATTAACGCGCTGCTTGCTATGATTATAATTTTAGAGTATTTCACTTGAATTTACTCCCTCCTTTTTCCGAATAGATTCTTAGATACTTCGGGTGAGTGCTCAGGGAGCCTTAATTGGCCTTCTGGAGCGAATTTGCTAGCGCATTTGCAGCTCAAGTGTATTCTTTATGTGCCTCTGTGACTGATGTGCACTTGCCTTTCTTTGTTTTTGGGAGAGTATTGAGTATTAACTAGACTTAACTAGACTCAGGGACTTGGAGCCAACGACAGACCCACAAATGATGAATCCTTCCGTTATGAATTATGAATTTGCAATCCCTGATGAATGGAGCATATAATTTCATCATATTTATGTACCAAATGGCCTACGGCTACCATTCTTCGCACTCTAATGCCCACATTACCGCCATATCTTCGTTTACCCCTTCTTCAACAGCATGCCCGGTCGGGGTTCAGTTTCTACCGTGGAAGAGAGGAGGCAGTGCATTACGATCGTCTACGAC
>Ga0307930_1002171_pt1 | contig 15082 bp, 11 predicted proteins | sample OrgLakmetageno46_FD_203161 | JGI IMG/M metagenome (GOLD analysis project Ga0307930, IMG submission 203161) | Saline water microbial communities from Organic Lake, Antarctica - #46 | ecosystem: Environmental > Aquatic > Non-marine Saline and Alkaline > Saline | place: Antarctica: Organic Lake... | reverse complement strand
AAAATATGCTGATTGCAATCTTAAGTCATTCTTAATAAAAGGGCTTCGTCAAGCATGAAAGTATTGACTTCTTTTCGAATATAATTATTTTAATTTTCGCGTGGTTTTCTGCGTTTGCTTTGCTCCTATACCCTTACCATTTTGTTTTTGTCAAAGAGAGTGCACACTAATCTAGCGATTACAAAGGGTATAGTGACAAGGCTTTTTTATTGTACTGCGCGATGCGCCCATTACATACAGGTTTCAGAACCCGCCTCCGCAAGGGGGCAAATCTTATTTACTTAGTACATACTTATGAAACAGACGCATAATCTCGCCCGGTCTCGCCTACCAGCATTCACGCTGGTAGAGCTTATCGTGGTGATTGTGATCATCGCGATTCTTAGTACCATTGGGTATATCTCTATCCTTTGATACGGATCGAAGGCTCGCGATAGTGCAAGGTTTTCAGATATGAACGCCATTGTTCGGGTGCTGGAGCTCAGTTACCTGAAAAATGATGCCTACCCAGAAACGGGTAGTGGCATAGATATCAGCTACTCAGGCTCAACGCTCTGGACACAATGATTCTTCGATGAATCTGTCCAGCGTGAAGTACGACGAATTTCAGAAGTTCCTCTCGATCCTATTGTTTGAGTACCTTTTGTGTACTCTGTGACACACAATAAGAGAGAATACCAGATAGCTGGAGCACTTGAATCTTGAGAAGCTTTGGCTGTAGTTCCGCAGGCGTCAGCAAACTTTAGCAAAGCTGTGGTAAAAGGAAACTATAACGGAGCTATACTTGGAAAGAAAATTGACGGAAGGGTGCATATTTTTGGGATTCCGAGCCTGATTACCAAAAGTATTAATTCTGTAAGTATTTTCGATATTTTCAGAGATGATCTATTTGTTGTTAATTGATATGGTGCTATTCCGGATCAATTAACAACGATTGATGAGGTGTTGCCTAAGACACTAGGCTTTGATTCGGACACGCCAGAAAAAATTCTAATATTTTCTTGAAGTTTGAGTGATCTGAGTAATCAAGATCAGTTACGTTCGGTGGCAACAAATATATTCGACCTTTATAGTGATTCTGTATTAAAAGATTTTAGCCCGATTCAAAGTTACACTGCTTTAGATCCAGCTGGTGCAGAAAATATAGATGTGATACTTACTGATATTTCAAGGAAAATAGAAGCCAATAACTCTTTGTCTAATATTGTATGAAATAGCTTGCAGGCATTGTCTGTAACAGAAGCGGAACCAGCTTGTTCAGTTAATTATATAACAACAATTGAAAGTATTTGAGGTTCGGATAACTTTGCAAAATTGGCTGAAGGAGTGCCGTCACGATCTGTTTCATTCACTGACTTTGATTGAAACGCCCTGTCATATTGTATGGTATCTCTTAAATGACCATGAAGAAGTAGTACGGAATGAGGTGCGTGTTGAAGTAAGCAGTGGTGACCTACTTACACCCATATAAAACCAATATTTCATTCTTCGTGCCCACTTAACAGCGATTGAAACTGCCAGTATAAACTTATCGATGATATAACATGAGATCCAATTTACGAAACTATATACACTTCGACAGGTGAATTCATAGAAGCTAATGTTTTAGAGAAAACTCTACCATCATACTTAGCTAATGAATATACATGTAATGGAACGACTTGAATTTTCGTGACTTGAGCTGGTCCGTTGTTTGTTAATAACTTAAGTCCAGACACCGCTATGGTTACACTTTCATATAGTGATGGATATGGAATGAAGGTTGGGGGGTCTACTATAGGGGGTCCAGCAAGTTATACATTAGAAAGGTCTATTCCAGCCTTTTGATCATTGACTGTAACACGTTTTAATCTGGCTGAGCCACAGACTTATACATTTACTTCATCTACATTTCCAGACTTTTTATACCAGCAGACAATTCCAATCTTGAAAACAGCAAGCCAGTGTGATAAACCATGGGGCTGAGATTATATGGATAGTGGCGATACTATTACAGCGTATCTTAGTTCAACCATTGCTGTTGGAGATAGTTGTAGTAGTGAGGTCCGAACATGTTCGAGTTGAAATTTATCTTGAAGTTACGGGTTTGAGAGTTGTGGTATTGCTCTAAGTCCCGAAGAAGAGTGTAGTACGGCGTGATGAAGTTTAGTGTCAGGTGTATGTCGTTTTAACACTTCTTCATGCCCATCTTGATGGTCTCAAAATGGTAATTGGGCCCAATATAAACAGGTAAGTTGTCAGACATTTGAGGTTGGCTGATGTCAATATTATCCAAATGTTACAATTGGAGGTGTTTGGCAAAATGGTACTCCGACATATCTAAACTATACTTACCGAAGCTCTGAGTATAATTTCGCAACATATAGTTTTTCTTGTACAAAAAACACAAATAAAAAGTGCTACAGATCAGGTGTTATAGAAAAGATTGGTTGTGTTAAAAATTAAAATGTGATTTTCTCTAGTAGATCTTCTGCTATAGCAGTATATAATCGGTTTTGAACTCCTTCTACTTCGAGCACTTCTATGGGCACAAGTTATCCGTTGCGATGTATTAGGCAAGGGTAGCTTATGATCCATAAGTACAAAAATATTAAAACAGTCGTATTGCTTATATTATTATAATTTTCCCTTATGAAAAAAAGCCTGCATTCCAGAGTGTTATTGATGATCGTTCGGTGATATTTTTTCTCATTGCATTGGCTTTTGTCATGCAAACGTTGATGTTCATCTATGTAAATATCAAAATGGAGGAAGTTCTCTATATTTCCACCACCTATAAGATCATATCCTTTTAATATCTTCTTGAGTGAAACGCCCCTTCGGGGGCTTTTTTCATGCCCAAAAATAGCGGACCCCAGAGCCAAGCTCTTTCTAGGATGGGAAAGGGCATCATCACCCTTGCAGTATATCCCGCAGCCTTGCCGTCAAGAACCGCGCCTCAACAGGAAGGTAGGGGCGAACGGTTCCGGGGGGCTTTGCCTTGACCGCAGCGGCTCAAGCGGGATGGCGCACATGGGTCGATGATCGAGAGATGACCGGCAGATTTTATTTTCTGATTTTTTACCTATGCCAAACTGGGTGTACAACGAGGTGGATATCCACGCCTCAATGGATGAGGTTCAAGCTTTTCTTGCGACCGATAACGATATGAATGACCCGAGCCAAACGGTGACCCGCTTTAACCTGCACAAGCTCTATCCGGCGCGTTTTGGCGCTGATGATTTATGCGGTTTTCAGGATTGGGACCATGATTGGATGGTCGAGAACACAGGGTCCAAATGGAACCCGACGATTGACACGATATCTGAGCAAGATGGACTGACACGTCTTGGTTTTGACAGCGCGTGGAGCCCGATGAACGAACTGCTTTCACGGCTCCATGTTCTGACCGCTTGGACGATTCACAATGAGTTTGAGGAGGAGCAGCCGGAATACGAAGGGAGCTTCCACTGTGAGGGATGAGCTTGCACCCGAGACCTAAGACCGGGGCAAGCACGCTGTTCCAGCTGTGAAGAACGCTGGCCTTATGATGACCTGGATAGTGATTGGGGAGAGTGCCCAAAATGCGCGCAGGGTAGGGGTCAGTATCTTGTGGCGCTCGAGCCCGATGGGGCAGCTCTGATAAATTGCGGAGAGCATAAGAGCGCAGACCTTCATGGTGACGTGGTGCTGGGAGTTTTCACGGCTAGATCGCCGCAAGAGGCTTACCTACTCGCACGTTGCGAAATTCCCCAGGCCGCAAAAGAGGGATTTGACCTGGGCGCTGACCCGGAAGGATTTGGCCTCAAGGCCTACCTGCTGGCAGACTCAGAAGAGGGGGACTAACCCCCCTTTTTCTTTTTCACCATCAAAATGAAACGCCCAGAATTTCACGATTCCGTTCAGGGTCACCCCGACAAAATTCAAACAATCATCATGTATCCACTGATTCCAAACCTCACGCAGAACACCGACCGGGGAATTGTGAAGTCCAGGTGAAGACCTTGCTTTGACATACCAGCGTTTTTGGGCACAATACTCGAACGACGCGCTTTGCAAGATTGCGTGTTCGTAACGAACAGTTTTGGCGGCCTCGCTTCGCTGGCCTGAAACCTGTTCGCCGAAACGCATCTTGGCAGGGGGTTTTCACCCCTTGCATCCCCAGACAAGGGAAAATCGCTCCGGGGGCGCGTTTCCCTTTGAACCCTTTTAGCCCGCAAGAGCCGTGATGACACGAGAGCAATACCAACGAGACTACCGCCAGCAATACAGGGATCACGCCAAGCGCGTGAACCTGACTTTTTCGCTGGCTGAGTATCGCAGTATTGCCCGCAGCGCGAAGGATGCCGGGAGCCCTGTTGCGGCCTATGTCAAACGCCTCGCTTTGCAGGCGCATGAAGGTCGCAGCGTCGCGCCCGAAGAGATTGCGGAGCAGCTGGCCGACCTGGAACGCGTCATTCGCACGATTGCAAATAACGTGAACCAGATGGCCCGCCACAGCAATCGCATCGCACATGTGCTCGATGAGCAGGAAGTGTTCCTGCACATCGCATCGCTTCAGGGCGAGCTCAGGGAGGCTATCAGTCGCGCCGCATCGGGGCAGGGCAGTGCCCAAGCCCCTGAAGATGAGGGCGACCCATGATAGTCAAATCCATGAGCCGGAAGGTGCCCAGCTTTGGCCAGCTCATCGGGTATATCGACCGCGATGAAGGGCAGGAAGACTACCGCATCCGGCACAATGTGTGGGGCCGTAGTCCTGACCTCATCAGGGTTGAGTTTGAACGGAATGGTGACCTGCTTGCTCGGCGCAAAAACGGGGTCTACCTCTACCACGAAATCATCTCGATCACGCGAGCAGAGGGCCTCAGTCCGCAGGAGCAAAAAGCGCGGCTTCGGGACATCGCGGAGAATTACATCGCGGCGCGGTGTCCGGATAATCTGGTGTTTGGTGGTCTGCATCAAGACAAGGAGCATTCCTACCACTACCACCTCATGATCAGCGCCAACCGCGCGGGTGAAACCGGTCGCTTGCGCCTGAGTAAGGCGCAATTTCGGGAGGTGCAGGTCAGCCTTGAGCGCCACGTCCTTGAGACATATCCCGAACTGGAACAGAAAGTTGCTATCGACAAACGCTCTGAGCAGGGTCGCAAGAAGGGTGAGGCTGAGCTGGAACGGCGAACAGGCAGCCGTCCCAAGCGGGAGGAAGTGCTGGAGCGCGTTCTCGCCGCCTACGACGCCTCACGCGACCGGCAAAGCCTTCTGGATGCTTTGGGGCGTGAAGGCCTCGAGCTCTACGTCCGAGGAAAAACCCTGGGCGTTGTGGACCTCGAAAGCGGGAAGAACCATCGGCTGAAAACGCTCGATCTTGAAACCGCCGACAGGGTTTCGATCCGCATGGAAGGCGGTGAAATCACCACCCAGACGCCGGAACCGGAAATTGAACCGCAAGCGCAGAGCGAGGCTGAAACCGAGGCTGAAGCAAAATTCGCGTCTGAGGGTGAAAAAGAAAAAGCGCCAGACCGTGAGACGGTGGCGCAGCGCAAAAACCAAGACCGCACTCAGGCTAATGAGAAGCAGCAGCAGGCATCGAAGAACCGAGACAGGACACAGCAAGCCGAAAAGAACGAGGCTGACCCTTCTCAGCAGAAGACGCGGGAGCAACACGAAACCGAAGCGACGAAGAGGGAAAAGATGCAGCGCAGTAAACATTCGGATGATCTGGAAAAACCGAGCCCCGAGTGTCAGGAGATGATTGATAAAGGGCACGTTAAACTTGACCCACGCCGCGACCTCATGAGCCATGAAGATTGGCGGGAGCAGGATACCTTCCTGGGGAAGGTGAAGCAGTCCGTCCGTCGGACCTTTGATGATCTCAGAGGGCGCACAAAAGACCTGGAAGAAAAGGCTCAACGCAAGCCGCCTGCCCAGCCACAGCCAAAGCGCGACGAACCACAGCAGGAATCCGACCGCTCAGCGCAGCAAGAAAAGTGGCGCTCAGAGATAAGCCGCCGCCGTGAGTCTGGCCGTGATGACCCCGAGCGCGGTCGCGAATGAAACGAAGAGTATCGCCAAGTTATGCGCGAATTGACGGCAATGGTTCGTTTGGCTGTTCGTGGAACACTTTTGGGGCTACAGAGCCGATATATCCTGCTATTACATCATCTTAACGTACAGACACATGAAAAGGCATCTGACCGCCTGAGAAAGGTTACGCGTGATTGGGAAATTCATAAAGGAAGGAAGTAAGCAGGCCGCATACGCGCTCCTGTTCGGAAAATTTCTCAAACAACAAAGCGGGGCACGGCTGCAAAGTCCAAAGGAGCTCGAGGCCTTTCTTGGAAGCAGGAACACCGGCCTTCTGATTGACGGGGCGCAGGGGCGACTTTCAGAGCGCGAGAGTTTCCAGAATGTGTGCGTGATAGCCCGCGTCGGAGCCGGGAAGACCAGCCGCTACATCATCCCGAACATGCTGGATAAAGCGTCTCAGAAGTGTTCGATCGTGGTAAACGACCCTAAGGGCGAAGTGTTTGCAGAAACTTCAGGGTTCATGAAATCAAAGGGCTTCAAAGTTATCGCGATTAACCCCGAAGACCTCCCCAATAGTGCGAGTTTCAATCCGCTTCTCGAAGCGAAGAACGATATTGAAATCGAACAGGTTGCGGAGATCCTCATCAAGGCCGGTTCAGGCTCGAGCGCGAAAGATCAGTTTTGGGACAATGGCGCAATGCGCCTGATATCCGTACTTTTGAAGCTCTTGCAGCGAGCCGGAAGGCAAGACGCCGCATATTATACCCTGGGGAACCTCTACCACCTGCTTCAGAATTTTGGTTCAGATGGAACGCCGCTGGATGAGTTTGTGATTCAGTGGGCTTATGATCCAAGCAATCCCGATGACAGCACCCTTTGGGAAGAATGGAAGGGCGCGACGACGGGGAACAGTAACGCCGTGCAAAGTTTTGCGCTGACCGCCCTGACCGCTCTCAGGGCCTTCACGAACCGTAATCTTGTGACGCTCACCGCCAGCAGCTCAGTGAACTTGGAAGAAATCCGGCGCGAGAAGACCGTGATATACTTTATCACACCCCCGCACTTGACCGAGTACTACGGCTTTTGGACGAGCGTGTTTTTCCGCAGCGTCTTTAACGCATCCATGCGCCAAATGCCGGGACCGCGCACCCTGCCCCTCTACGTTCTCTATGATGAGTTTGGGCACTCCACCATACCGAGCTTCGTTTCTGTGGCGAACACCATCAGGGGCTACAAGGTGAGCCTTTCCATCGTGCTGCAATCCCTCTCCCAGCTTTCATCGCGCTACGGCGCGGACTATGCCCGCAGTATCCAAGGGGGTTTTATGACCTACTTGGCCTATGCCGGCTCCGATCAGGACACCGCTCGATTTTTTGAGGCGATAGCCGGCAAGGTCGTAGATGTTCGCCGAGAGAAGATTGAGGACGTCATCCAGCAGCGTCAGGAATACAACCTCCTCAACGCCGATGAGGTGCGCCGTATCGGGGATACGCAGGCTATCTTGGTGAGCGCAAACCGCCACCCGGCCTTGCTCGAAACGACCCCATACTTTGTGCACCGCCAGTACAGTAAAATTCCGCGTCGCTTTGGAGCCGCGAGAGTTTCGGGAGCCGCTGCAAGCAGCCAAGTAAAGCGGATCGGATTATCGTGATAGACAGTATTCAATATTTCTTTGCATTCATCTTTTTTTCCTGGAGTGAACCAGCCGTTGTAATCATCCTTGCGGTTGTCTTTTATTTTGGCCGAGTTTTTGGACGTTGGACCCGCAGTTTCAATGTCTGGAAATATCTGGCCCTTGGCTATTTTGGCATTCTGATTTTCCGCCCTCTCGAAGAGGTAGGAATCGTTTTTGGTGGCGTATTTATTCTTGGTGCTGCGAGCATGTACCTGGACCTTTTTCGGGGAATATTTTCATGGGCTGGAGGTATCACAGACGTACTTTCCGCCCTACGTTCACGCAGCGCCTACGAGGACATTCGGCGACTTGAGCGCGAGATTGAGGCCCTCAAAAGCCAGCTCAGGGCTTCGCAGATGAGCCCCGCCGCCGCAGGAGGCAGCGCTCAGCAGGCATCTTGGCGGTCACAGGCTCAGGCAAGGAAGGCAGCATCAACCTCACGCAGCACTGGAAGCGGCGCTTCATCAGCCAGTAACACCGGAGCGGGTTCCGCTCAGGGCACAGCGACCGGAAGCAGCAGCGGAAAACAGAGACGGCGCCCGAGCTCAGGTGGGGGCTCACACAAAGCGCAATCACGGGCGAAAGATGGACCGACCGGGGGACAGAAAAGCTCTACGGGGCAATCGTCAGGCAACGCAGGAAGCGCAAGGCCCAATGGTTCGCAGTCTGGGTCGCGGCAGCAGGGCACGTCACAGTCTCAGAGCCGCCAGCAATCGACTGGGACTGGAGCAAGCGGCGGGTACCAAATATCCGCAGCCTTGCGTGATAAATACCTTCAGACGCTCGAACTCATACCTGGGAAGACCTACACTCAGGCCGAGCTGAAAACTGCATGGCGCAAGATGGCCTTCAAAACCCACCCCGATAAGGGTGGTTCCGCAGCGGCGTTTTCAGCGGTTCAAGAGGCTTACAAGGCCCTCACATGAATATCCCGATAATCATCAATATAAGGAAGGCGGACACCGCGCTCATGAAGATGTTTGAGCCGTTCAGACAGTAGTGCGATTTTCCACCCCAGAGGCGCTCCAAGCTTCCGCTCAGGCGCTTATCTCCTTTGATATTCACGTATCCGATGGGACGAATACGCCACGACTTTACAAACTGACCATCTTTGCCACCTTGGACGATGCAATATTCCCACCACTTGTGATCTGTGCGCCAGAATTCGGTCGCGAAGAAAGGAAAGCGGATCGACTTGGCAAGCCGTGAACCGCCATCGCCAGCGCGGGCCACAAATTGCCGCTTACTATCCACAAGGGTCGCGCAGTTGCGCAACATCGTGAAGGTTACGCGAGCGATGATGACCCGACCTTCCCCACTATGACGGTCCCCTTTTGAGTAGGAAATTGCCACCTCAGGGGATCGTCCGAAATATATGCCTGATCCGGCAAAGTTACCTGGACCGACAAGCCATCGGCCTTCCCGTGAGATATTCACCACGTTGTTCTTTGATGTACCGTGGTACATCGTGAAGGTCGGCCAGAGCACTGAGAGTATAAACATCATAGTCGAGTCCACGACCGCGAGAGAGTTTTTGACGATGAGCCATCCCAGGCGAACAGGGAAAAAAACGACCCAACGCCAGTAGTACGCAAAGCCCTTTTTGAAGCGCATCGCCCCAAGTTTCGGCGAATAGAGTTCTTCCAGCGAGTCGCTGAGCATCACAAACAGGTAGACGAGCACGTCAAAATATAGGGCACTGACGATCCGCAACGGCGTCGTGATTACCCATACGAACACCTGCCACACCGGCTTTAGTAGAAGTATAGTGAAGAGGAAGAAGAATACACGGTTTGCCTTGCGTTCCCGGTTCTTCATCAGTGGCCGAAGCGGGTTGTAGAGAAACCACATCAGCTCATCGAGCAAGAAAAAAACGCTCGAGAAAACCCAGAGCGATCGGCGCAAAACAGCAATAAGAGATATGGCAATAAGGTGAATACCAACCAGCAAGGTCACTGACGGAATGATCAGCGGGTGAATTTCTATCATGTGAGGCCGATTGAGTTATTTACGTTTCAATCGGCTTATACAAGCAGCCGCCACGACGCTACTATTTTTGTTCTGTGACAAGACGATAGAAGGTGCTCTTTGAGATATCGAAGCGCTTCATCAGCTCTTGACGCGACTCCCCTGCCCTGTATGCAGCTCGGAGCTCCTCAACCTCAGCACCCGTCAACTTTTCACGGCGACCGAACTTAACGCCCCGTTCTTTGGCCTTCTCGATACCTTCGTTGCGGCGCTCTGCTATCAAGTCACGCTCGAACTCAGCCACTGCCCCGAGCAGGTGGAAGGTCAGGCGACCGGCAGGTGTTGTCGTGTCTATACTCTGATCCAGCACGATAAAATCCACCCCCTTGCGGTTCAGGGTCTTGGTGATCTCTTGCAGGTCAAACATGGAGCGGGCCAGTCGGTCGAGCTTGGTAATGACCAGCACGTCCCTTTCCCTACAGAATTCGAGCGCAGCGTTCACCGCCTCTCGCTTGTCGCGTGAGGCACCGGAGCGCTTCTCTTGGAAGACCTTCTCACAGCCGAAGGCCTTGAGCTTTTCAATTTGCGTGTCCAGGCTCTGTCCGTGCGAGGACACACGCGCGTATCCTACTTTCATGGTTTCAAAATATCTTAGAAGTTATGGGAAAACAATGTGAGACGACTTTTGGGACGCACAAACCCAAGGGTTCGAACCTGTCCCACAAAGTATAGTTTATGGGACTCTAAGCGACAGTATCTCTCACAAGGTTTTTTTCATCGTCACTCAGGCCGTATGCATCAAAAACCAAGTCGTCGATTCTATCGAGTAACGCAGCGACTTCTTGCTTTGACCCCTCTTTGTATGCACGGAGAGCCTTCTCTACGACTTCTGTCAGCCCCTCAATGGTGGCCCAATCTGGCAAGGGAAATTCTCTTATATCCTTCACCAAAATTTTCGGAAATGCGCCCTTGGTGGCTTTTGGAGATGCATTGAAGTGGAAAAATGTAGCCAGCTTGGAGTTCAGTATCGCCCACAATGGCTCTAACTTCCGAGTAGAAGATGCCGGAATGATGCTTATGATTTGAGGATCATTCACAAATTCTTCATCTACTAGGCAAGAAATGATCTTGGGATTTGTGATCTCGCGAATCAAAAGTCTTTTTTGGTTAAAGAACTTTGGCTCAATATATCCAGCTAGATGAGGGCCGTACCTAACAAAACTGCCAGTTCCTTTATACTTAAAGGGGGACAGAGATTTTCCAAAAATCTCCTCTTTATATTCCTCATTAATCTTTTTATCCGAGTGCCAAAGTCGTTCTTCGACAATCCTCGTTCCTTCAATCTGACCATACTCCTTAATAAGGTCAGACCTTCTATAGGGGATGTAACCTTGCGAAATCTCGTACTGCGCATCAATATTGGAGGGGGCTTTTCGGATTGTCTTGACTAGCGCAGTGATTTTTTGAGGAAGCTTGAAAACTAACCCCCAGTTGACATTATTCATCTCAAGGTCAGCCTTAGAAATTCTAAGAGTTTTTCGAGCCGCGAGTTCCTCAAAGGACTCTGCATCTAAGGTGTTCTTGTAGCCAACATCCGGAACCTCTCGGAGGTTGTTTTGGAAAACTGTAATGGCATTGTGAACGGTTGCAGCCTTGAACAGCTTGAAAGCCGTACAATCCAGTAAAAGGTTAATGTTCCAATTTTCTAGGAGTGATTTCCGGTAGCCCGCTGCGAATACATTGAAAAGGAATGTATTTGGGATGATGAAACTTTTTACGCCAGCTGGTGACAAAAGTCGTTTAGAAAGTTGGACAAAGAAATAGTAGATTTCGTAGTCCGGAACTTTCCCAAGTTCCGAAAGCACCATCTTCCTTTCGTCGCCCTTGATGGAGACACCATAGGGGGGATTTCCAACAATGATATCAAATCCATTTTTTTCTTTGAAGACATCGCTAAATTCGAGCTTCCAGATGAAAAACGGCTTGATATTTTTGTGTCTCAGGGCTTTCAAGGCTTCGAGATGTTCGAGCTTGTCCTGTTCTCGCAACGAAGCTTCAATGAGATCCCATTTAAGTTGCTCAATCTCCTCCTTGAGTTGCTGCTTTTTGGTTCTCTGAGACTCGGATATGTATTGTTCGATTTTCTTCTGGAGACGCTCTGCTTTTTCTTGCTCTTGCTGAAATTTGCCTGGAGCATCAAAGATGCTGAGCTCTTGCCCTTGCAATCCATTGGGAGCGTTGAGAGCCTTTTTTCTCTTGTTAAGAGAACGAATTTCGCGCTCTAACTCTTCTTTTTTTACGGGGGACAAAGCATCTTGACTATGAAGACCAAAGTACTCCCGTTGTAATTCAGACAACCGGATCTCAACGTGTGAACGCTCTTTTTCAAAGTGGTTGGCTTCTTCAAGGAAACCTTCATCAAAGAGCTTTACCCCTTCATATTCGGAGATGAGGCTATTCCCCTGCATAACCTTGTGCTCAAGGTTCGGTAGTGGGTGTGGTTCGTTCTCCTCAACTACCAGTGCGAGCCATAACCGTAACTTCGCGATCTCGACTGCACCTGGATCGATATCAACGCCATAGAGAGAGTGAGAAATACTGTGGAGCTTCAATTCATATACAGACCGTTCATTTCGAAGATGCACCGCAAGTGCTTGCCTCGCTTGTACAATTTCATTGAGCATTCCGAGAGGAAAAGCCCCCGAACCAACCGCAGGGTCGCACACCTTAACATTCGCTAAGGCTTGATCCAGCTTCTGGGCACTTATGCGCACGCTTTCTGGGAGCATGAATCTATAGGTGCCCTCTCGTCCCTTCTCTAGAACCACCGTGTCGTTTTGGATAATTTGTGAACCGTTTCGAATGAGAGTTTCAATATCATTCCTTGGAACAGCCTTAGAAAGTTCTGTAGTCAGGTAGTTTATAAGGCTCTCTTGGCACATAAAATGGACGATTTCGCGCGGCGTGTAGAACGTACCTTTGCTCTTTCGGTCCTTCACCTCGAGCAGGTTCTCGAAGACCTTCCCGAGCATCTCAGGGTCAACTGCTACTTCCTTCTCAAGGGGTTCGCTTTCGTTCACCGTGAAGTTGTACCGGTCAAAGATATCGAGAATGCCATCCCCATCGTCACCTTCAGGGGTACGGTTAGAGTTGGAGAAAAGTTCATCAGGAAGTCGGATGTTGGTCGTCTGCCAAGCGTAGCCGTTCATTGGCTCGAAGAGTCCCCCATTGAGGAATGGCATCCGACAATTGTTCAATCGAGGATAAATAGCCTCAATGCCTCTGTCCTGCGCTAGCGCTTCATAGAAAAGTGGCTCTAGCACATCATCAAAAAAATTTTCCCCATACTTTTTCCGTTGGATGAATAGCTTACGTAGAAAATCCCTTGGACCTGTTCCCCAAGGTTTGTCCGAGAAAACACCAAACCAGCCCTTCTTTTGAAGAAAGTAGAGAAAAGCCATCTGTCCAAGGGTCTTTTTCGCAAAATCAACAGTAGTGAGCTCCTTTGAGTCGAAGTCAGCCTTTACGGTCGGATCACTTTCAACAAGCTTATCAAGTGAATCTTTTAGTTTAAAGAATAGCTCACAATATTTTTTGAAAAATTCATCCGTAATGCGTTCAATATTAAAGGCTTCTTCGAGCTCCTTGAGAAGAGGCTTTTCACTATCTAGAAGAAGAGGTACAAAACGACTTTTTGCTGTATGAGATTTATCTGACTCAATTAAGAATGACCACCTTCTAGCCGGAGTGAGCTGCTCCTGAGTTCTGATTTTCCCATCTTTCACTTCCAGTGAATATTCAAGCTTAACTAATGATAACCGCCATTCTGAGTGATTAGATGTTTGAAAGGCCACTAAGGCAGCATCCGCACCTTTTTCCTTCAGATAGTGTGAAACAAAGTTTCTTTGAGACGTTCTGGCTCGATCAAGTCCACTTGAGTTTTTAAGATAAACCTCCAGGATATCAACTTTCATCCCTTCTGAGTCAACATAGCGACCAAGAATCCTATATTCTTCCACAACACCTTGATAGGCGTGCCAAACAAATTTGTTTTCACGTCTAATGTTAGACGAATTATACTGGCCCTTGAAAATATTCGCCGCGAACCGAACAAAGTTGTTTTGCTCGTATGGCGTGTCAAATATATCGAGAGCGAGTCTTTCAGCTTCAGCTTTGTTCATTATTTTACCGCGTTAAAATATTCAGAAAGAATGATCTCTTTAGTTGTTCCCCTACCCTGCCCTTGCTCGGCTTGGTTTGGTTGCAAGAAGGCTACTGGGAGCTCTAGCTTCAGAAGTGTTAAAAGCTTCAAAGGATTCACCAAGAGCTCCGGTGTCTTCTCGACCTTTGCATAAATTCGCTGCGAGATTTTCTTTGGAATTCCACCAGCATCAAGCTCAGAAATAACATTAAAAATGTACTCCTCATCATCCTCGGTGAAGCCTTGAAAGTTTCGCACTTGCTTTGCTTTCAGCATTTTTGAAAGTCGAGCCGCGTTGTCTCTGCTTCCACGTTTGGTCGAGAACTCCTCTTCTTCAATCTCTGTTGATCGAGTAAGCATCTGAGAATTCTTCTCCAGAAGCGCATAGAAGGTTTTATCAAGCTTTGACCTACTCTCTTGGGGGTCTGCTTTGAGAGCATGAGCTGCTTGAATGAAATCGAGCTCTTCTGCCACATTGATATCATTTGCGCTGACAAGAAAAAACTTCTGAAGCTTTCCCTTACGGAAGTAGGTCAACAGGCTGGACATAGCACCTTTTGATTTTCGAGCTGTACGAGCTTTTTTCGGTAGACGTTTCACCTTCTCAAAGAGGGATGGATTTTTATCGCGAACAAGACGTATCTCTTGAAGATACTTGAGCTCACTCTCTGGCTCATCCCCTCCTTCGATGGTCTCTTTGGATAGAAGCTGGCTGAACAGGCTATGTGCCTCGACTTCTTCACTATCCGTCAGCAAGCGAGCGTCAGAACCAAGAAGGGAGATGAACGCTGCTATCTTTGCTTCAGCAGATTCTTTCAACTTGATTTGGTCATTTGACTGATCTGTCGGGAAGAATGTGTAGGTGTGTATTTTCGCATGTTTTGTATCCACACGATTAATCCGACCTACCCGCTGCATGATGCGTGTCGGGTTCCAAGGAATATCATAATTAACAACTACGTTTGCGCGGTGCAGGTTGGCACCCTCAGCGAGCACATCGGTCGTGATTAATAGCTTGAAGTCATCCTTTGGGTGCTTCGCATTAGCGTCGAAGTTCGCGATGACTTCTTCTCGGTCAGCAGCGGAGTTGGAACCAGTAAAGCAGACAATCTGCCCTGCAAATTCATCTTGGAGTTGTGCCTTGAGATATTCTGCTGTTTCCTTGGACTCTGAAAAGATGATCGACTTTCCATCATGGATTGGTGCTTCTTTTTTTAGTGCATCCTTAAACG